>JRYK01001942.1_pt1 | contig 22459 bp, 25 predicted proteins | sample 235381 | NCBI WGS metagenome assembly JRYK01 (sample SAMN03074220, study PRJNA261476) | activated sludge metagenome | biome: Wastewater Treatment Plant; feature: Wastewater; material: Activated sludge; isolation source: activated biomass of a wastewaster treatment plant treating hydrocarbon... ... | reverse complement strand
CTGCGACCAACGGATTAAAAGCGGGTCCCAAGCAATTGGGGCTGTTGCCAATCAGGCACTTGCGGCGCTTGCCAGTCCTCAAGACCTCTGACACTCGTGACCTGAACCATCTCACCGCAGGTGACTGCGACACAGTCAGGTCACACTGCTTCCTTGAAGGGCTCCTCGCGACCCTGAGCGGTGTGCCTGCCTAAAGCGGTCGTTGCTGCTGGACCCACTGGCGGAGGTCTTCTCATCGAGCGCTTTCGCCAGTAGTCCGGCGCCAACTTACTTGCGACTCATCGCTGAGCGGTTCCGCAGTGTCCGTTGAAGGAGGTCAACACTGATCGTGTGCATAGGCATTGCGAACTTCTTCATGCTCTGAACGAACACCTCAGTAGCGGGCGAGAGGGTCCTGCCCTTTAACTTGTAAAAACCAATCGGTACTCGCGCTGACAGCTCGACGGGCAGGAGTCGTAGATTGGAGGGCATGGTCCCGAACTGCAGCATCGACCCGTACAGCACCGTAAGGAAGCGGTTCGTGGAAAGCAGCCCGTAGCGGACGAGCACTGACATGGTGGCGACGATGGATGCCGGCATCGACGCACCCTGCCGCGCGAAAGCGACTCGAAGCTGCTGGCTTACGGGCGCCTCCGGCGTTGGAAGCACCCAGCGCTGGCCCGCCAACTCCGCCGGGGTGATGCGACGTCGTCGTGCAAGCGGATGTTGTGCCCCGGCGACGACATACAGTGGGTCGTCAAACAGTCGTCCAAAGGACATTTCGTCTTCAGAACGAGCGAGCGGCTCGCGCCCGATTCCGATGTCGATGAAGCGGGCACTAACCTCTGCGGCCAGCCTCTCGGACTCAAGTTCGACCAACGTGTATCGAACGCCTGGTCGCTCGAGCTCCATGGCGGCAACAGTGTGCGACAAGAATCCGCCGCACATCGTCGGCGTCGCCCCTACGCGAATCTCGCCGCCCGTTGAATCGGTGAGGAAGTTAAGCTCGTCCACCCCGTGGCGTAGCTCGTCAAACACCGCGAGCGCTCGACGGATGAACACGCGGCCATGTGGCGTTGGTTCGACGCCGCGGTTGTTGCGGTCGAACAACCGCACGCCCAGCGTCTCCTCGAGGTCGGCCAGAGATTTCGACACCGCGGGTTGTGTGAGGCCGACCTCCTGTGCTGCCCTGAGTATGCTGCCTGAGCGGGCGATGGCAGCTAACAGTCGAAGCTCTCGCAGCGTTACCCGTCGGACGATGGAATCGACGGACTTCATAGCCGTCCCCTGGTAAAACCCACTGGTTATATCGGATGCACGAGAAGCCATACATGCTGCATATCAGAAATGGTACCGTCCTGCCGGTCACTTAGCCAGCATGGGTACTCAAATGAAGAAGCTGCTCGGCCTGCTGGGAGTCGTTCTTTGCGGCGCATTGGGAAATGCACACGCGCAGCGCGTAGGAATCACGCCCGAGACCCTTCACACCTTTGACGACCCGACGATGCCGGCGAAGGAGTTCCGTGTTTTCCGAACGACATACGCTCCGGGGGGCCAGAACCCAAAGCACTATCACACGTCTCATGTCGTTTTTTACGTCTTGGAGGGCTCTGGCGTCTGGCAAGAGGAAGGAAAGGCGCCGGTCACGCTTAAACCGGGCGAAACCCTGCACGTTCGCCCGGGGATGATTCATGCCCACCGCAACGCGAGCGCCGCGGAGAAACTGGTGTTCCTTGAGTTTGTCATCGTCGAGAAGGGGCAGCGCAGTACGGTACCCATGCCTTGACGTGCAGCACCGACCCCGGGACGAGCGGCTCAGTTCACGTCGTGGTTGCGATGATGCGAGAGTCGAACGGCGCTTGGACGCGGTCGGCGATGTGCGCAGCCCCGCGGAGTCCTTGCTTGCCGGCGCTAGTTCCGGGCGCTGCGCGAATCCGCCCCCTTGAGCAGTCAGATGGCGAAGGTCAACCTGCCTTTGGGTGCTCGGGAGCCGTCGTTGCCGAACTTCGGCTCATGGCCGGAAGCCGCCGTTGCGGCCACGAACTTCCCCACGGTGCTGAGCCGCGCGGGTATTGGACCGCGGCCTCCGCCCTGAGATGCATAAGCACCGCGGCTCGCTGTCTGTGTCGGCTCGTGCGCCCCTGGCGCCCTGGCTTGTTGAGCATGTAAGCAAAAACGGAAGTCGGCGCCGGATGCATTGGCGCTCCTCCCGAATCGTATGAATGGGTGGTCGTCGAAGCGTTGCTGCGTCCACGCCGCGTGCACGCAGCGTGGACTCCTTGAGTCGTCCGCGGATACTGGCCAAGCTGTGCCGACGCAGCGCCGGCGCATCTTGATCGGCAGCGCTCTCGAAATGCGTGGGGACTGCCAACGCGAACTGAGATTTGCGCCCCAACCGCACCGCGATCGCGCCGAGGAAAGCTCCTAGGCGACCTCGCGCAGCGCGCGCGGATTCTTCGCCGCAATGAGAAGCAGCGTCCGCGCCGCACCCGAAGGGGCACGGCGTCCTTGCTCCCACTCCTGGAGCGTACGGACTGAGACCCCCAGCAGCCGCGCGAACTGCGATTGAGAGAGCCCGGTGCTCTCACGAACCGACGCCACCGACGGGACGGTGATCACACGGCCATGCTCGCCGCGCTTGATCTCCCGGATACCGCGGAGGATCTCTTGTCCGATATTGCGTTTGGCCTTAGCCATCGATCTCTTCCTTGATCTGGCGAAGCACGTGGGCCGGGATCGACTCGACTACGTTCTTCGCGTACAGCGTGAGCATCCAAATCTGCCCCTGGCGGGTGCGCGCGTAGTAGATCACCCGGATGCCGCCGCGCTTGCCGCGCCCCTTCACGCCCCATCGAACCTTGCGCACCCCGCCGGAGCCCGGGATCAGGTCCCCCGTATCCGGATCCCGGATCAAGAGCTCTTGAAGGCGCGCGTACTCCTCGTCGGACAGATGCTCGGTGACCAGCTTCGTAAAGAGCTTCGTCTCGATGAAGCTGAGCATCGACCCATTATACGTCTCTGACGTATCACGTCAATGCCGGATAGCGGCGGGAAAGCGGCGCGCGGTCGGGTGCCGAAGCCATCATGGTTGGAGACCTACCCGATCACGCCGCGTGGCTCGCAACATCACCCTCGGAGAGCCCGCGATTTCGCCCGGCTCTCCGGGCGTCTGGCCTGCTGGGCAGGCGTTAGGATCGAGTCGTTCTCGGAGTGCACGCGGTCCCGCCTTCGGGCGTGATCGGTGCGAGGCCCTCTTGGGTCCTCGGGTTGAGATACCCGAGCGCGGCGTGCGATAAGCGCATTGGAGTGGAAGTCTGAGCAGCAATGCTGCTCGTCGGCATGAGTCGCTGTCCGCGACCGGATGCGTGCGCGTCTTCCGGTAACGCCTCGTCGTTGAGGCGGCATTCCGGGGGATGCATCCGCCGGGTCGCGGGTACGCTGAGCGTCGTTTCACAAGCCCTCACCCGGTATTCGGGGAGGCAAGGTCGCTCCCAGCCCTGGCAGCACCGAAGGGAGCATCAGAGGCAGTACCACAGCGAACTGGCCGCGTGATCGCTTGACGATCCACGGCCTGTCATCGGCGATCGGGAAGTCCCTCGAGGACCGATCGCGCATAGAGCGGGCGCCAGGCAGTTCCCACGGCGCCACCGCATGCCGACTCGATCGGCATGCCGGAGAGAAGACCCCGTGGGGCCACTGAGCCCCGCAGGAGTCGTCGACCCTCACGAGAGCCACTGCGCGACGTTTCGCGACGTGTGATGCGCAGGCGCTGAGGCGAGCACGGTGCTCGCTCCCCGCGCCTCGTGCACCGCCGTCGCGAGCGGGCGCGTCGTCACTGGCCTGTCAGTGACGACGCGCGTAGGTCATCGATCCGATTGACCTTTTCGCGACGCGCTTTGCGTGAGGAGCCAAGTGATAGGGCCCACAACGGGCCCCGCACTTCACCCAAGAGGTAGGCGCAAGGCCTCCACGTCGTCCTCTGGGACGACAACTGATCCGCGCCCTCACCGGCGTTCCTTGGACCCTGGGTCAATGGTCCCCGATGTGGTGGTCTCGTTCCTCGGGACACACACCGGCAGCCAACGCCGACGTGCAGCGGCGGCTGAAGCGCAGTTCGCAGTTCTGCACACCCGGGGGCGGTGCCCCGTGTCCCTCGATGTTCTCGCCCGGCCACGGCCGGCGGGACGGACAGAAACACTTACCGGACGACATTCACCGACGACGACCTGGGACCGACGAGACCGAGACCGAAACCAACATCGCCGAGGAGGCCCAGATGCGCGATCTGAACTACCAGCTGAAGCAACTCTGCCGTCGGAATCGGGACGGCAGCTACGCCACCCAGGCCGACCGCGAGCGGATGCTCGCGCTCTTCGCCAACCAACTTCACGAGATGGGGTACCGGCACATGCGCGCCGAGAGCCTCAAGCCCAAGCACGTGGAGGCCCTTCTCGAGCGCTGGAAGGCCGAGGGCATCTCGACGGGGACCCTCAAGAACCGGCTCGCGACGCTGCGCTGGTGGGCCGAGAAGGTGGGCAAGGAGAACGTCGTCGCGCGGGACAACGACACCTACGGGATCGAGCGGCGCCAGTACGTCACCAACCAGGATAAGGGCAAGGACCTCGACCCAGCGAAGGTGGGCGAGGTGCGCTCGCCCTACGTCGCGATGGCGCTGCGCCTGCAAGCAGCCTTTGGCCTCCGGCGGGAGGAGTCGATGAAGATCCGCCCGGGCTGGGCCGACCAGGGCAATGCGCTCGTCCTCCAGGCCTCCTGGGCCAAGGGCGGACGGGAGCGCGAGTTCCCGATCCGCACCGAGGCGCAGCGCGCGGTGCTGAACGAGGCGAAGCAGCTCGCCGCCGGCGCAAGCCTCATCCCGCAGAGCTCGACCTACAAGGACCAGCTCAAGGCCTTCAAGGCCGAATGCCAGCGGGTCGGGATCAACAAGGTGCACGGCCTGCGCCACCGCTACGCGCAGACGCGCTATCTCGAGAAGACGGGCTGGGAGTGCCCGGCCCGCGGCGGGCCGACGGCGAAGCAGCTGTCGCCGGATCAGCGCTCGATCGATCAGCGGGTGCGGCTCGAGATCACGCTCGAGCTCGGACACGGCCGCGGCCAGGTCACGACGACGTACCTAGGGAGGTGACGGACATGTGCGCTCACCTTCTCAATCATCGGAGGCGAAGATGCGGACGTTTTCTCTCACCGAGGCGGCGGCGTTTCTGCGAATGCACCCCGAAGAGCTTCGTCGCCGCGCCAAGACCGGCGCGATTCCCGGCGCCAAGGCCGGACGCGCGTGGGTGTTCATTGACGAAGACCTTGCCGCGTACCTGCGCTCGCTCTATCCTGAGCGTCGGCAAGCGCTGCAGGTGTCACTCGGAAAGGAGTTGAACGAGTGCCACTCTTCAGACGCGGTAAGACGTGGTGGATCGACTTCACCACACCACGCGGCGAGCGCGTTAGAAGTTCTGCTCGCACAGACGACAAGATCCAGGCGCAGGAGCTCCACGACAAGCTGAAGGCCGAAGCGTGGCGTGTCTGCAAACTGGGCGAGAAACCTCGGCGGACCTGGGACGAAGCAGCTCTGAAATGGTTGACCGAAACGAAGCACAAGGCCACGCACCACGAGGACCTCGCGAAGGTCCGGTGGCTGCAGCAGCACCTGCGCGGCCGGCCGCTCGATTCAATCGACCGCGAGCTGATCGTCCGGATCGGCGAGGCGAAGGCCTCGGAAGCCAGCCTGTCGACCGCGAACCGCTACCTGGCGCTCGTTCGGGCCGTCTTGCGGAAAGCGGTCTTCGACTGGGAATGGATCGACCGGGCGCCAAAGGTGAAGCTCTTTCGGGAGCGGAACCGACGCGTCCGGTGGATCACGCCCGAGCAGGTCAGGGCGCTCCTCGCCGAGCTCCCGACGCATCAGCGCGACGTCGTTCTGTTCGCGCTCGCGACGGGACTACGGCAAGGAAACGTCGTGAGGCTCGAGTGGTCGCAAGTGGACCTTGCGCGCGGCGTCGCCTGGATCTACGCGGACCAAGCGAAGGGCGGACGGGACATTCACGTGTCCCTGAACTCCACCGCGCTCGAGGTTCTGTCGCGCCAGGTTGGGAAACATCCCGAGCGGGTGTTCACCTTCCGCGGCCGGCCGATCGCTTGGGCCAATACTCGGGCGTGGCGCGAGGCATTGAAGCGCGCCGGAATCGTGGATTTCCGTTGGCACGATATTCGGCACACCTGGGCAAGCTGGCTGGTGCAGAACGGGACCCCGCTCTACGTCGTCCAGGAAATGGGCGCGTGGCAGTCGGAAGGAATGGTGCGGCGGTACGCGCACCTCGGCCCGGCGCATCTCGCTCAGCATGCCGAGGTGATCACGGCCATGCTGAACGGCACGAACTCGGCACAACCTTCGGAAGAGAAAGACCCTGGCTCGTCGCCAAGGTCTTGATTGATCTGGTAGGGCGTGCAGGGGTCGAACCTGCGACCAACGGATTAAAAGTCCGCTGCTCTACCAACTGAGCTAACGCCCCGGGGAGGAGGCGGGATTCTACCGACCCGCCCTCGACGGGTCAACGCAGCGCAGCAATCGCCGCGCTCACCCCTCGCGCATCATCCTCCAGTACTCGAACTTCATCGTCGCGGCGGCCCCCGCGACGATCGCGAGGAAGGTCGCGATCGATCCCAGCGCGAGCGTGGAGAAGCCGGTGATGCCCTGCCCCACCGTGCAGCCGAGCGCGACGACGCCGCCGAAGCCCATGAGGATGCCGCCGGCGATGTGCCGCAGCATGTCGCCCGCGTCGCGGAACGCTTCCCACCGGAAGCTCTTCGACACGAGCGCGTACGCGGCCGACCCGACGATCACGCCGAGCGCCGAGGCGATGCCGAAGGTCACGATCTTCGACTTGTCGGTCCAGAACATGAGCAGCTCCAGCCCGAACGCCTGCGGCGCGACGAACGACAGCGACTCCATGCGCCCGGTGTTGGTCGCGACCCACGCTTCCTGCAGCGTGTCGGGATGCTCCTGCACGTAGCCGAGCTTCCCGCTCACGTACCAGCCGCCCACGATCACCAGTCCGACCACGATCCCGCCGAGCAGGGTGTCGAGCTGCCAGAACTCGCGCTTCATCAGCGCGAAGAGCGCGAGCGCGCCGCCGACGACTGCGGCCGCGAGGATGACCATGGTGCGGCGCTCGCCGCCGGACCAGCGCGCGAGCAGCGTGGGGAGGTCCTGCCCGCCCGCGAGCTGGACGCTCGCCGGCTCGAGCACGCCGACGCGCAACGCCCCGAAGAGCCCGCGCAGCGTCATGTACGCGGCGATCGCCATGAACACCAGGACGACGAGCGACTTGAGGTTGCCGCCGCCGACGCGGATCAGCGTCTTCGACCCGCAGCCCGAACCGAGCGTCATTCCCACGCCGAACAGGAACCCGCCGACGACGTACGAGAGCCAGGTGAAGTTCGGCGTCGCGTAGATCGAGTTCGCGAGCTTGACGACCCCGGCGAGCTCGAGCGCGTTCGCGCCGAAGATCGCGACCGCGATCGCGAGCAGCCACATGCGCATGCGGTTCCAGTCGCCCATGTTGACGACGTCGGACACCGCGCCCATGGTGCAGAAGTTGGTCTTGTTGCCGACGAAACCGAACACGAAGGCGAGCAGGAAACCGCCCCACGCCACCGTCGGCGCGAGGCTCGCAGGATCGACTTCGTTCATTCGCCCTCCCCCAGGCCAAGGCCGGGCATTCTCGCCGACCGCTCCGCGCGCGCCAAGCGAATCCGCTTAGCGCCGGATAGCGGGGGTCTATCGCCTATTTCTTCGACAGCCGCTGCTTCGCCTGCTCCGCCGCCGGGCTGCCGGGGTACTTCGAGACGAGCGTGCGCAGGGTGTTGCGCGCGCCGTTCGCGTCGCCCGCCTCCGCCTGGCTCGAGGCGATGTTGAGCAGCGCGTCGGGCGCCTTCGAGCTCTCGGGCCAGCCCGCCACCACCTTCTGCTGCGCGGCGATCGCGCTCTTGTAGTCGCGCAGCGCGTAGTGCGCGTTCCCGATCCAGTACTGCGCGGAGGGGGCGAGCGGGCTCTGCGGATAGGCGGTGAGGAACGCCTGCAGGCTCTGGATCGCGGTGCCGTAGTTGTTCGCCTTGAACTGCGCGAGCCCGGCCTCGTACGCCTGCTGCTCGGCCGCGGCGGCCTGCGCCGCCTTGTCCTTGTCGGCCTGCCCCTGCTCGAGCTTGCGCAGGCGCGTGTCGAGGTCGACGTACAGGTCCTTCTGGCGCTTGTCGAGCCCGTCGATGCGGTTGGCGATCACCTCGAGCTGCCCGCGCAGGTTCGCGATGTCGTGACGCAGGCCGTCGATGAGGTTCGAGAGCTCGATCACCGCGCGCTTGTCGGTGATCTCGCGCTCGATGCGCGCGAGCGTCTGCTGCTGGACGTCGACGCGCTTCTGCAGTTCCGCCACGCTCTTGCGCGCCTCGTCGTCGCTGAACAGGGCGAGCGCCGGCAGCGGCGCCGCCAGCGCGAGCCAGAACAGGATGTGGTGAGCCTTCATCGCGCGCCCCTCCCGGCGCCGCCCCGCCGCGGCGCCGTGCTAGAACTGCCCGCCGTAGAGCATATCGTCCCGGCGCTGCTTGGCCCAGCACTCCTCGGACTGGTCGGTGCAGACCGGCTTCTCCTCGCCGAGGCTCACCGACTCGACCTGGCTGTCCTTCGCGCCGAGCAGGACGAGCCGCTTCTTGAGCGCGTCGGCGCGCCGCTGGCCGAGCGCCAGGTTGTACTCGCGGCTGCCGCGGTCGTCGGCGTTGCCCTGGATCAGCATCTTGGCGCCGGGATACTGGCGCAGGAACGCGCCGTGCGCCTCCACGATCGGCACGAACTCCGCCTTGATCGCGTCGGAGTCGAAGTCGAAGTAGATGCTGCGCTTGGAGAGGATGTTCTTGGGGTCGGTGAGCCGCGGGTCCTTGTTCGGGTCGCCGCCGATCGGCGTGGTCTCGATCGGCTGGCGCGTCACCGGGGCGGTGGTGCCCGCCGGCGCGCCCGACTTGCCCTCGTCGACCGGCGCCGGCGCCTGCTCCGAGTCCGGGGTGCTCGAGCAGGCGGCCAGGAACCCGGCGACCGCGATGATGGCGAGGATTCGTTTCATGGGTGGCTCCTCCTTCAGTTGGCGGGGGCGGGACCCCAGGCGGGCTCGCGGACGTCCGCAGCCGGTATGGACAGGCGCTGCTTGACGCGCCCGTCGCTCGAGGTGGCCGCGAGCATGCCGCGCCCGCCCGCCTCGGTTGCGTAGAGGATCATCTTGCCGTTCGGCGCGAAGGTCGGCGACTCGTCGCGGCTGCCGTCGGTCAGCGTCTGGACCTGCCGGGTCGCGAGGTCCATCACCGCCACCTGGAACCGGCCCCCGTTGCGCTGCACGAACGCGAGGGTCCTGCCGTCAGGGCTGGGCCGGGGCGACACGTTGTAGCCGCCCTCGAAGGTGACGCGCTGGACATCGCCCCCGGTGGCGGCGATGCGATAGATCTGCGGCGCGCCGCCGCGATCGGAGGTGAAATAGATCCAACGTCCGTCGGGCGAGAACCGCGGCTCGGTGTCGATCGCCGTCGAGCTGGTGAGCCGCCGCACGTTCGTGCCGTCGGCGTTCATCACGAAGAGCTGCGAGCCGCCGTCGCGCGAGAGCACCACCGCGAGGCTGCGGCCGTCGGGCGACCAGGCCGGCGCGCTGTTCGAGCCGCGGAAGGCCGCCACCGCCTGACGCTGCCCGGTCGCCAGGTTGTGCACGTACACCACCGGCTTCTTGGCTTCGAACGAGACGTAGGCGATGCGCGTGCCGTCGGGGGACCAGTTGGGGGACATGATCGGCTCGTTGGACGTCAGGGCCGTCTGCGGGTTCCCCCCGTCGGCGTCGGCGATCTGGAGCTGGTAGCGCGGCCCGCTCTTGACGACGTACGCGATGCGGGTCGAGAACACGCCCTTGTCGCCGGTGAGCTTCTCGTAGATGAAGTCGGCGATGCGGTGGGCAGTCGCGCGCGCCTGCTGGGGGGCGATGTTGTACGCGACGCCGCCGAGCGACTGCTGCTTCGGGACGTCGTAGAGCTTGAAGCGCACGTCGTAGCGGCCGCCCGCGGCGGGATACACGCCGCCCGCCACCAGCGCGTCGGCGTTGCGGCTGCGCCAGGCGGCGAAGTCATTCGCCGTGAGACTGGTCGTGTCGTTTAGATTCTGCGGCCCGGTGTAGAGGGTGCGGAAGCGGCCGCTGCGCGCGAGATCCTTCTCGATCACGTCGCTCAGGACGTCGTCCTTCGGTCCGGTCCTGAGCTGCGCCTCGCCCTGGAACGGCGCGATCGCGATCGGGATCTGGTTGCCGCCGCCGCCCGTGATCTCGACGGTGAGCTGGGCCTGCGCGGCGCCTGCCGCGAGAGCGAGGCAGGCAGTGAGTGCACGGAGCGTTCGGTTCAAGGCGTGGCGGGCTCGCTGCGTTGCGGGATTATACCGGGCGTCGCCCGGCGGGCGACGACGAAATCTGTCGCTCCGCGGCGACAGCGCCTGCGTCCCCCGCTCACTCGCGCGGGCGGAACTTCAGCTCGAGGCGCGCCTCGAAGGTCTCCCGCTTCTCGGGCAGCGGCAGCGGAGAGCTCTTGAGGATCGCGCGCTCCACCGCGTCGTCGTACGCGCGCGAGCCGCTCGACTTCTTCAGCTTCACCGCGAGCACGTCCCCGGTCGGCAGGAGCTGCACGTCGAAGACCGCCTCGGGGTTGCCCTGCAGGTCCGCGGGCAGGACGACGTTCGGGCGGATCTTGGCGCGGATGCGGTCGCCCCACTGCGCGCGCGCCGCCGGGTCGCCGGCGACCGGGGTCGCGCCGGTGGCGGGCGCGGCGGACTTCGGCGCGGCGCCGGCGAGCTCGCGCGCGAGCTCGGCCTGCATGCGCTTGCGCTCGGCCGCCTGGTCCTCGCGGCGCCGCTTCTCGGCGAGCTCCTTCTCCCTGCGCTCCTGCTCGGCCTTCGCCTTGAGCTCGTCCTCGCGCTTCTTCTTCGCCGCCTCCTCGTCGCGCCTCTTCTGCAGCGCCTCGTCCTCGCGCCGCTTCTTCTCCGCCTCCTCCTTGCGCTTCTTCTCCTGCTCGAGCGCGATGTCGGGCTTGGGCTCCGGCTTCGGCTCCGCTTTCGGGGGCGGCGGCGGCTCCGGCTTCGGTTCGGGCTTCGGGGCGACCACCGGCGGCGGGGGCGGCGGCGCGGGACGCGGCGCCTCCACCGCGGGGAGCTGGCTCCACAGCTCGGCCACCACCGGCTCGGGCTGCTTGGTGCGCCAGCGGATGCCGAAGAAGAGCACCAGCGCGAGCAGGACGTGCACGCCGACCGCGAGCGCCGCCGACGCGTTCGCCCCGGGGTCGCGGCGCTGCACCGCCTGCATGCCTACCGCGCCTCGACCTGCGCCGGCTTCACCATCAGCCCGACGCGCTTCACCTGCGCGCGCTGCAGCTCGTCCATGACCTTGAGCACCGCCTCGTAGCGCACGTCCTTGTCGGCGGCGATGACGACCGGCTGCTCGGGGGACACCGCCTGCTTCTGGCGCACCGCGGTCACCAGCTGCGCCAGGCTCACGTTGCGCTCGACCGCCTGTCCCTTCACCCGCTCGCGCAGGAGCATCGACTGGTCGGCGCGGATCAGCACTTCCAGCGGCGCCTCGGGCGGCTGCGAGGCCTTGCCGACGCTCGGCAGCTCGACCAGCCCGGGGGACACGAGCGGTGCGGTCACCATGAAGATCACGAGCAGGACCAGCATCACGTCGACGTACGGCACGACGTTGATCTGGTTCATCAGCTTGCGCTGCCGGCCCATCGCCGCTACCTCGCCGCCTGCCGCTGCAGGATGTTCGAGAACTCCTCCATGAAGCTCTCGAAGCGCACCGACAGGCGCTCGATGTCGTGGGAGTAGCGGTTGTAGGCGACCACCGCGGGGATCGCGGCGAACAGGCCGATCGCGGTCGCCACCAGCGCCTCGGCGATGCCCGGGGCCACCGCGGCGAGCGTCGCCTGAGCGACGTTCGCGAGCCCGCGGAACGAGTGCATGATCCCCCACACGGTGCCGAGCAGGCCGACGTAGGGGCTCACCGAGCCGACCGAGGCGAGGAAGGCGAGGTGCGACTCGAGGTGGTCCATCTCGCGCTGGTAGGTGGCGCGCATCGCGCGGCGCGCGCCGTCGACGAGGTCGCTCGCCTCGACCCGCTGCGTCTTGAGCTTCACGAAGTCGCGGAAGCCGGCCTCGAAGATGCGCTCGAGCGCGCCGGTGCGGTGGCGCGCGTTGACCGCGCTCTGGTAGAGCGCGTTCAGGTCCGGACGGCTCCAGAACGAGCGCTCGAACTCCTCGGTCTGCCGCCGGGTCTGCCGGATCGAGAACAGCTTGCGGAAGATGTAGTACCAGGACATCAGCGACACGAACAGCAGCAGCACCATGATGGCCTGCACCGCCCAGCTGGCGTTGAGGATGAGGCTGAGGATCGACAGGTCCTGCGTCACGGTCATGTGCGGAATGTCTCCCTGAGGGCGTCGGGCAGCGCGACCGGGCGCAGGGTCTGCGGATGCACGCAGGCCGCCTTCACCCGCGCGCTGACGAGCGTCTCGTCGCCGCGCAGCACGCGCTGGTCGAAGTCGACGCGCACGCGTCCGGCGTGCGCGATGGCGGCGGTCGCGCGCAGCCGGTCGTTCAGCCGCGCGGGCTTATGGTAGTCGACCGACAGCCCGTACACCATGAACAGGACCGAATGCCGCGCGACGAGCTCCGCGAGGTCGAGCCCGAGCGCGTGCAGGAGCTCGGTGCGCGCCGCTTCCATGAAGTCGAGGTAGGTCCCGTGGTACACGACCCCGCCCGCGTCGGTGTGGTGGTAGTACACGCGCACCGGCCACGCGAACGTCCGGCCGTCCCAGTCGCCGGTATGAGCCTTGAACGCGTCCGCCCCGGGTTCGGGGTTACTCATCGGCGAACAGCTCTCCGGCGGCCGGCCGGCTCGGCGCGGCCAGCCCGAAGTGGCGGAACGCGAGGGCCGTCGCGACCCGCCCGCGCGGGGTGCGCTGGAGATAGCCGCTCTGGATGAGGAAGGGCTCGAGCACGTCCTCGATCGTGTCGCGCTCCTCCCCGATCGCGGCGGCGAGGTTCTCGACGCCGACCGGACCGCCGGCGAACTTCTCCATCACCGCGAGCAGCAGCTTGCGGTCCATGAGATCCAGCCCGATCGCGTCCACGTCGAGCATCGTGAGGGCGGCGTCCGCCACCTCGCGCGTGATCGCGCCGCCGGCGCGCACCTGCGCGTAGTCGCGCACGCGCCGCAGCAGCCGGTTGGCGATGCGCGGCGTCCCGCGCGAGCGCCGCGCGATCTCGAGCGCGCCCTCGCCGGCGATCTCGACCGCGAGCAGGCGCGCCGAGCGGTCGATGATCCGCTGCACCTCCGCCGGGGTGTAGAACTCCAGGCGCGCGACGATCCCGAACCGGTCGCGCAGCGGGTTGGTGAGCATCCCGGCGCGCGTCGTCGCGCCGACCAGCGTGAACGGCGGCAGGTCGAGCTTGACCGAGCGCGCCGCCGGCCCCTCGCCGATCATGATGTCGATCTGGTAGTCCTCCAGCGCGGGGTAGAGGATCTCCTCGACCACCGGCGAGAGCCGGTGGATCTCGTCGATGAACAGCACGTCGTTCGGCTCGAGGTTGGTGAGGATCGCGGCGAGGTCCCCGGGGCGCTCGAGCACCGGCCCCGAGGTCTGGCGCAGGTTCACGCCCATCTCGCGCGCGACGATGTGCGCGAGCGTCGTCTTGCCGAGCCCGGGCGGGCCGAACAGGAGCACGTGGTCGAGCGCCTCCTTGCGGGAGCGCGCCGCCTCGATGAAGATCGCGAGCTGGCCGCGGATCTTCTCCTGCCCGACGTACTCGGTGAGCTGCTTCGGGCGCAGGCTGCGCTCGAACGCCTCCTCCTGCGCGGAGGCCGTGCCCCCGGCAACGAGACGGTCGGTCTCGATCACCATAGCGTGCGCACCTTGAGCTCGCGGATCCGCGCGTCGCGCGTGACCAGCACCATCCCCTCGTGGGCCGCCTGCGCAGCCAGCATCCGGTCGAACGGATCCGCGTTCACGCGCGGCAGGTCATCGAGCGCCCAGACGTGTGCAGCCTCGACCTGGAGGACCCGCACGGCGTTGCGCTCCTGCTGGTCTTCGAAGATCTCGCGCACGGTCGCGCGCAGCTCCAGCTTCCCGCCCGCGGCCTTGACCGCCATCTCCCAGAGCGAAACCACGCTGAGGAAAACCTCGTTCGACGATCGATTGACCGCGCGCAGCGCGCGCCCCGAGAGCCGGTTGGGGGCCTTGTCCCACCAGATGAAGGCGTGCGTGTCGAGCAGCAGCCTCACTTCGAACCGTTGCGCCGCCTCGTCTTCGCGCGCCCCGCAGGCCCGCGCGACTGCTTGCCGAACCAGAACGACTCCGGCAGCGGCTCGTCGAAGTCCGGAGCCATCCAGTATCCGGTGGATGCGTGCAGACCCGGGATCCGACGCTGCGCGGCGGGCGCAAGCGCGACCAGCCGTGCGACGGGCCGGTTGGCGCGCGAAATCACCACCTCCTCGCCGCGCAGCGCGCGGTCGATGAGGGTGGAGAGGTGGGTCTTTGCCTTGTGGACGTTCCAGGTCTCGGACATTCCCGTCCCTTAGCCAGATAGTTGGCTAACAGGATAGCACGCCGTCATGCTTTCGAGAGCAGCTTCAAGGCCTGCCGGATGCCGTCCGCCACCGACAATCCCTCGGGCAGCTGCCTGACCGCGGCGACCGACTCCTTCTCCGAGTAGCCGAGCGCGACCAGCGCGCGCAGCACGTCGCCCGTCGCCGGCGCGGGCCGCGCGGCCGCGACCGTCGCGCCGAGCTCCACCCCGAGCTTGTCCTTCAGCTCGAGCAGCAGCCGCTCGGCGGTCTTCTTGCCGATGCCGGGGATTTTCGTGAGACGGCCGGTTTCCTGCAGCGTCACCGCTTCCGCGAGCTCGGCGACCGACAGGCCCGAGAGCACCGCCAGCGCCGTGCGCGCGCCCACGCCGCTGATCTTGAGGAGCTGGCGGAACGCGCGCCGCTCGCCCTCGGTGCCGAAGCCGTAGAGGAGGTGCGCGTCCTCGCGTACCACCAGGTGCGTGAGCAGGTTCACGCGCTCGCCGGTCGCCGGGAGGTTGTAGAAGGTGCTCATCGGCACCTCGAGCTCGTAGCCGACGCCGTTGCAGTCGACCACGATCTGCGGCGGATGCTTCTCCAGCAGCAGGCCCTGGATGCGGCCGATCATCGCGCCGCCGTCCGCCCGATGAGCCGCCCGCGGCGCACGCGGTAGCCGGCGGTCGCGATCGCGCCGAGGCCCTGTCCGCCGTGCGCGTGGCAGATCGCGCACGCGAGCGCGTCGGCCGCATCCGCGCTCGGCGCGAGCGCGAGGCCGAGCAGGCGCCGCACCATCTCCTGCACCTGCTCCTTCCTCGCCAGCCCGTTGCCGACCACCGCCTGCTTCACCTGCAGCGCGGTGTACTCGGCGACCGGCAGCCGGGCGGACACCGCGGCGCAGATCGCGGTGCCGCGCGCCTGGCCGAGCGCGAGCGTGGACTCGGGGTTGGCGTTGACGAACACCTTCTCGATCGCGACCTCGGCCGGGCGGTGGCCGGCGATCACCTCGCCGAGCGCTGCGAGGATCACCGCGAGCCGCTCCGGCAGGGTGCCGGCGAGCGGCGTGCGGATGCGGCCGCTGGCGACGTAGGCGAGGCGCTGGCCCGCCTTGTCGATGACGCCGAAGCCGGTGACGCGAAGGCCCGGGTCGATCCCGAGGATGCGCAGGCCGGACGCGGGCATGCTCCGATGGCCGGGACCCGCGCGCCTCACTCCTCGATCGCCGCGGTGGTGTAGACGTTCTGCACGTCGTCGAGCCCCTCCAGGGCGTCGAGCAGCCGGCGCATCTTCGCGCCGTCCTCCCCCTTGAGCAGCGTCTCGGTGGACGGCCGCATGGTGATCTCCGCGACCTCGGGCGCGAGGCCCGCCTTCTCGAGCGCGCCCCGCACCTTCTCGAAGTCGGCCGGCGCGCACAGCACCTCGAGCGTGCCGTCGTCGTCGGTGACCACGTCCTCGGCGCCGGCGTCGAGCGCGGCCTCGAGCAGCTTCTCCTCGGTGGCCGCCCCCGGCGCGAACAGGAACTGCCCGCAGTGCTTGAACATGAACGCCACCGAGCCGTCGGTGCCGAGGTTGCCGCCGTTCTTGGTGAACGCGTGGCGCACCTCCCCGACGGTGCGCGTGCGGTTGTCGGTCAGGCAGTCGACCATCACCGCCGCGCCGCCGATGCCGTAGCCCTCGTAGCGGATCTCCTCGTAGGCCACGCCCTCGAGCTCGCCCGTCCCGCGCTTGATCGCGCGCTCGACGTTGTCCTTCGGAACGTTGGCTTCCTGCGCCTTGGCGAGCGCGAGGCGCAGGCGCGCGTTCATGGTCGGATCGCCGCCGCCCAGCTTCGCCGCGACGGTCACCTCCTTGATCGCCTTGGTGAAGGCCTTGCCCTTCCTCGCGTCGGCGGCGGCCTTCTTGTGCTTGATGTTCGCCCAGCGGGAATGGCCGGCCATGTCGTCTCGCGCGGCTGCGCGGTTCGGTGAAAGGCGGTAATTTTAGCGCCTCGCCGGACCAGCTCCCAACCTTTCCGCCCCAGGAACGCCCCATGGCCGAACCGATCCTCGTCGCCAAGACCGCGGACACCGAGCTCTTCCTGCTGCCGGCGCTCGCCAACCGGCACGGGCTGATCACCGGCGCGACCGGCACCGGCAAGACGGTGACGCTGCAGGTGCTCGCCGAGTCGTTCTCGCGCCTCGGCGTGCCCTCGTTCATGGCCGACGTGAAGGGCGACTTCTCCGGCATCTCGGCGCCGGGCGCCGCCTCGCCGAAGATGAAGGAGCGGCTCGCGCTGCTCAAGCTCGACGAGCCGAAGTGGGAAGGCTGCCCGGTCACCTTCTGGGACGTGTTCGGCGAGCAGGGTCACCCGGTGCGCGCGACGGTCTCGGACATGGGGCCGCTGCTGCTCGGAAGGCTCCTCAACCTGAGCGACGTGCAGCAGGGCGTGCTGACGCTCGTGTTCAAGATCGCCGACGACAACGGCCTCGCGCTCCTCGATCTCAAGGACCTGCGCGCGATGACGCAGTTCGTGGGCGACAACGCCGCCCGGTTCAAGACCGGCTACGGGAACGTCTCGACCGCCTCGATCGGCGCGATCCAGCGCGGGCTGCTCGAGCTCGAGCACCAGGGAGCAGAGCGATTCTTCGGCGAGCCGATGCTCGACATCGCGGACCTGATGCAGACCGACGCGCAGGGCCGCGGCATGGTCAACGTGCTCGCCGCCGACAAGCTGATGAATTCGCCCAAGCTCTATTCGACCTTCCTCCTGTGGCTGCTCTCGGAGCTCTTCGAGCACCTGCCCGAGGTGGGCGACCCGGAGAAGCCGAAGCTGGTGTTCTTCTTCGACGAGGCGCACCTGCTCTTCGACGACGCGCCGAAGGCGCTGGTGGAGAAGATCGAGCAGGTGGTGCGGCTGATCCGCTCGAAGGGCGTCGGCGTCTACTTCGTGACCCAGAACCCGCTCGACATCCCCGAGAGCGTGCTCGGCCAGCTGGGGAACCGCGTGCAGCACGCGCTGCGCGCGTTCACGCCCAAGGACCAGAAGGCGGTGAAGACGGCCGCCTCGACGCTGCGCCAGAACCCCAGGCTCGACACCGAGAAGGCGATCACCGAGCTCGGCGTCGGCGAGGCGCTCGTGTCGCTGCTGGACGAGAAGGGCCGCCCGGGCGTGGTCGAGCGGGCCTTCGTCGTGCCGCCGCGCTCGAAGATCGGGCCGATCTCGCCCGAGGAGCGCAAGAAGATCATCGCCGGCTCCCTCGTGGCCGGTCACTACGAGAAGATGGTCGACCGCGAGTCGGCGTTCGAAAAGCTCCAGGCCGCGGCGGGCGGGCAGGCACAGGCCGCCCCCGGCGCGAAGGGCGCGCCGGCGGACGCCCCGCAGCAGGGCGGGGGCGTCATGGACGTGCTCTCGGACGTGCTGTTCGGCTCGACCGGCCCGCGCGGCGGGAAGAGGCCGGGCATCCTCGACGCGGCCGCGAAGAGCGCGGCGCGCTCGGTCGGCTCGTCGCTCGGCCGCGAGATCACGCGCGGAATCCTCGGCTCGATCCTGGGCGGCAGGCGGCGATAGAAGGAGCGGCGATGGACCTCGGCATCAAGGGCAAGTCCGCGATCGTCTGCGCCGCGAGCAAGGGCCTCGGCCGCGCGTGCGCGTGGTCGCTCGCGCGCGAAGGCGTCGACCTCACGATCTGCGCGCGCGGCAAGGGCGCGCTCGAGCAGACGGCGGCGGAGATCCGCAAGGCCTTCGGCGTCAAGGTGAACGCGCTCGCGCTCGACGTCACCACGCCCGACGGGCGCGCGCAGCTCCTCGCGGCCTGCCCGCAGCCCGACATCCTGGTGAACAACGCCGGCGGCCCTCCGCCGGGGGACTTCCGCAACTGGTCGCGCGAGGACTGGATCAAGGCGCTCGACGCCAACATGCTCACCCCGATCGAGCTGATCAAGGCGACGATCGATCCGATGATCGCGCGCAGGTTCGGGCGCATCGTGAACATCACCTCCGGCGCGGTGAAATTCCCGATTCCGGAGCTCGGCATGTCCAACGGCGCGCGCACCGGGCTCACCGGCTTCGTCGCGGGCCTCTCGCGGCAGGTGGCGCGCCACAACGTGACGATCAACAACCTGCTCCCGGGGGCGTTCCTCACCGACCGCCTGCAGTCGAACTTCGAGGCCAACGCGCGGAAGCAGGGCGTTCCCGCGGAGACGATCAAGGAGGCGCGCGCGAAGACGATCCCGGCCCAGCGCTACGGCGAGCCGGCGGAGTTCGGCGACGCCTGCGCCTACCTCTGCAGCGCGCAGGCGGGCTACGTCGTCGGGCAGAACTTCCTGCTCGACGGCGGCGCCTACCCCGGGACGTTCTGAGTGCGCCTTACGGCCGACGAGGCGCGCGCGTTCCGGCTGACGGACGTCCCGCCCGACTTCATCGACGACCCGTATCCCTACTACGCGGCGCTGCGCCGCCACGACCCGGTGCACGAGCTCGCGCCCGGCTCGATCTTCCTCACGCGCTACGAGGACGTCGCGGCGATCTACCGCGACCCGCGCGCGAGCTCCGACAAGCGGGTCGAGTTCAAGCCGCGGCTCGGCGACGGCCTGCTGTACGAGCATCACACCACCAGCCTCGTCTTCAACGACCCGCCGCTCCACACCCGCGTGCGGCGCCTGATCATGGGCGCGTTGAACCAGCGCGCGATCGCGCGCATGGAACCGGGGCTCGTGCAGCTGGTGGACCGCCTGCTCGACCGGATGGGCGAGCAGGGCCGCGCCGACCTGATCGACGACTTCGCCGCGCAGATCCCGATCGAGGTGATCGGCAACCTGCTCGACGTGCCGCGCGACGAGCGCGGCCCGCTGCGCGGCTGGTCGCTTGCGATCCTCTCGGCGCTCGAGCCTGCGCCGGACGCCGGGATCCTCGAGCGCGGCAACCGCGCGGTGCGCGAGTTCCTCGACTACCTGGAGCGGCTGATCGCCGCGCGGCGCAGGCGGCCGGGGGACCCCGACGTCGACGTCCTCACGCGCCTGATCCGGGGCGAAGCGGACGGCGAGCGCCTGACCGAGAAAGAGCTGATGCACCAGTGCATCTTCCTGCTCAACGCCGGTCACGAGACGACGACCAACCTGATCGGCAACGGCATGCACGCGCTGCTCGTACACCGCGGCGAGCTCGCGCGCCTGGCCGCGGACCCGTCGCTCGTCGCCACCGCCGTCGAGGAGCTGCTGCGCTACGAGAGCCCGCTGCAGCTCAACAACCGCGTCATGACCGCGCCGTTCGAGGTCGGCGGGCGCGCCTTTCCGGCGGGGACGTTCGTGACGCTCGGCGTCGGCGCCGCGAACCGCGACCCGGCGCAGTTCCCCGACCCCGACCGGCTCGACGTCGGGCGCAAGCCGAACCGCCACGTCGCGTTCGGGCACGGCGACCACGCGTGCGCCGGCATGAACGTCGCGCGCGTCGAGGGGCGGATCGCGTTCGGCCGGCTGCTCGCGCGCTACCCGCGGATCGCCGCCGACGGCGCGCCGGAGCGCGACCGCCGCGTGCGCTTCCGCGGCCTGCGGCACCTGCCGGTGACGCTGGGCTGAGTCGGACGGGGCGCGCGCGGTGCTCACCGGCGACATGCTGCGGCGCTCCGCGGAGCGCTTTCCCGACAAGCCCGCGATCATCCGCGACGGCACGCGCCTCACGTACGCCGCGCTCGACGCGCAGGCGAACCGCCTCGCCCACGCGCTGCTCGCGCTCGGCCTCGCGCCGGGCGCGAAGGTCGCGATCCTCTCGCGCAACCTGCCGGAGTACGGCGTCGTGTTCTTCGGCGCGGCGCGCAGCGGACTCGTCCTGGTCAACGTGTCGGTGCTGTACGCCCCCGACGAGCTCGAGTTCGTGCTGAACAAGTCCGACGCCGAGGTGCTGGTGTTCGACGCGGCGCTGGCGGAGAAGGCGGCGGCGGTGCGCGCGCGCTGCCCGAAGATCGCGCACTGGGTGTCGATCGGGGCCGCGCCGGGCGCGACGCCGCTGGACGACTTCCTCGCCGGCCGGCCGGAGACCGAGCCGCGCGTCGCGCTCGACGAGCGCGCGCCGTTCTGCATGACCTATACCGGCGGCACCACCGGCCGGCCGAAGGGCGTGCTCGCGAGCCATCGCGCCCGCGCGCTCACCGCGCACACGGTGGTCGTCGAGGAGGCGCTCGACGAGCGCGACGTGGTGGCGATCGTGACGCCGCTCTTCCACGTCGCCGCCCTGAACATCATGTTCCAGCCGGCGGTGCTGGTCGGCGCGACCTCGACCTTCGTCACGCCCTGGTCGCCCGAGAAGTTCGTGGAGACGGTCGCCCGCGACCGGGTGACCGCCGCGTTCATGGTGCCCACGCAGGCGAACGTGCTCGTCTCGTCCCCGGCGTTCGACGCCGCGCAGCTCGCGACGTGGCGCAAGCTCTCGTTCGCCGGCGCGCCGATGCCCGACTGGGTCCAGCTCGAGCTGAAGAAGCGCCTGCCGCGCCTCGCGCTCACCCAGATCTACGGCCAGTCCGAGATGGGGGTCCTCACCAGCCTGCGCGACTGGGATCTCGCCGGCAAGCTCGGCTCGGTGGGGCGGCAGGCCTACAACGTCGACGTCGCCCTGTTCGATGCGGCCGGGCGGCGGGTCGGCCCCGGCGCACTGGGCGAGATCGGCTCGCGCGGCGACAACCTCATGCTCGAGTATTACAACGAGCCGGAGCAGACCGCCGAGTTCTTCCGCCTGGGCGGGGGCTGGGGGCTCACCGGCGACGTCGGCAGGATGGACCGCGACGGGTTCATCACGCTCGTCGACCGCGCGAAGGACATGCTGATTTCCGGCGGCGAGAACGTGTATCCGAAGGAGATCGAGGACGCGATCTACGCGCTCGACGCCGTCTCGGAGTGCGCGGTGTTCGGCGTCCCCGACGACAAGTTCGGCGAGCTCCCGGCGGCCTACATCGCGCTCAAGCCCGGGGCGACGCTCACCGAGGAAGCCGTCGTCGCGCACTGCACGAAAGTGCTCGCCGAGTTCAAGCGGCCGCGCCTAGTGAAGTTCGTGACCGATTTCCCCAAGACGCCGATCGGCAAGATCCAGAAGAACCTGCTGCGCGAGCCCTACTGGAAGAACCGCAAGAGGCTGATATGAACACGAACGACCGCTACGCCCGCTACGAGCGCCTCGCGATGAAGCGCCACCCCGACGGCATCCTCGAGATCGTCATGGGCGCGCCGGGCAAGCTCTCGACCGCCGACCACGTGCTGCACCGCGAGCTCGCGGAGGTGTGGCTGGACGTCGACAAGGATCCCGACACGCGGGTGGCGATCCTGCGCGGCGAGGGCAAGGGGTTCTCCGCCGGCGGCGACATGAAGCTGATCGAGGGCATGATCGACCATTTCGATACGCGCGCGCGCGTGTGGCGCGAGGCGCGCGACCTCGTCTACAACGTCATCAACTGCTCGAAGCCGGTGGTGTCGGCGATGCACGGCCCGGCGGTCGGCGCGGGGCTGGTCGCGGGCCTCCTCGCCGACATCTCGATCGCGGCGAAGACCGCGCGCATCATCGACGGGCACACCCGCCTCGGCGTCGCCGCGGGCGACCATGCCGCGATCGTGTGGCCGCTGCTCTGCGGCATGGCGAAAGCGAAGTACTACCTGCTGCTGTGCGAGACGGTGAGCGGCGAGGAGGCCGAGCGCATCGGCCTNNGCCTCAACAACTGGCTGCGCCTGGCCGGGCCGAGCTTCGACGCGTCGCTCGCGCTCGAGTTCATGGGCTTCACCGGACCCGAGGTGAAGGAAGGAATGGCGTCGCTGAAGGAGAAGCGCGCGCCGAATTTTCCGCCCGACTGCGCCTTCTAGCGCCCCTCAGGTCTCCGCGGCCG
>JRYK01003091.1_pt1 | contig 22497 bp, 13 predicted proteins | sample 235381 | NCBI WGS metagenome assembly JRYK01 (sample SAMN03074220, study PRJNA261476) | activated sludge metagenome | biome: Wastewater Treatment Plant; feature: Wastewater; material: Activated sludge; isolation source: activated biomass of a wastewaster treatment plant treating hydrocarbon... ... | reverse complement strand
GCCGGCACCAAGCTGGCCAGCTCATTGGCCCGCAATCCGGTGTTGACCGCAACGAGGTAAAGCACCGCCCGGTCGGGGCCGGACAAGTCTCGGAATGGCACGCCATTACGTGAAGCTTCAATGAGCTTGCTGATCTCGTCCACTCCCAACGTGCGTCGTTGATGCCGCAGGTCGGTCTTGGCGTTGAGCATCGAGAGATGCGCCAAGCGGTCGTCGGCGGTTCGGCGATCGCGCACCAACCACCGCGTGAACATCTTGATCGCCCGGAGATAGTGGTTGCTGCTCGCGGCACTGCGACCATCGGCCCGCAGGTTGGCCAGCGCTTCTTGGACGCGGCCCGCATTGATGTCCAGAATGCGTTGGAATTTGCCGGCGTCGATAATTGTCTCCACCCGCTGTTTGGTCAACTTCACGTAGTCCGGCGTTGATCCCTTGTTGGTGAGGTATGAATCGAAATCACTGACGTGATCCACCAGGGGTCGTCGCCGATGAGTTTCGAATGGATCGTCGATGCCGATGGCCCGGCGCTCCATTTTCTTAACCAGCTCGTTGAGCATTGCCTGGGCCGCCGTCTTGTCCACCGCCAACGGGACACGGCGCTCGACGCCGTGCTCATTGCGAAACCGGCCCCACCATTTCTTCGATTTCGTTTTGATCTTCTTCCCGGTCTTCGGGTCAGCCACGATGACCGGCTTCTTGTAAAGACTTGCCATTCTTGCCCTCCGCATCGAACAAGTTCGACCATCAACACAGTTACTCGTTTCGGGCCGTTTCTCAAGCCAGTCGTCCGTATTTCGGGCGTGGCCGCGATTAGAAACGGTCGGGGTTCCATTCGTACCCGGCGCTACCGTCATCCGCGTCACTGGCGTCACCCGGTTCCATGCCGAACCAATCCGCATCATTCGGCAGCGATTCGCCGGCGTTTTCCGATGACGGACTCGATGACGATGATTGCGGCGAGTTAGTTCGGCAAATCGACCATGAGCGCTTCTTCGACGTGCGATCCTGGTCCAGTGACCACCCATCTTCTCGCAGGTTCGGAGCCAATCGCTTCAGATGCCCGGACAGCGAACGCGGGTTCTTCGGCCAGCCCGACAGCTTGCGCACATCGTCGCCGAGCCGTGACTCGAGTTCCTTGAGCAATTCACTCGACGATCCCAACCACTCGCCTTTGTCTTCGAGCAGGTCCAACAACGGACGCGCGATCACCGATGCTTCGAGCGCCACCTCGTTGGCGGATTCCCGATTGCCTTGATACGCCGCCACGAATGTTCCGCTTGGCCAACCGAAGGCCGATTCAGCCGCAGTCGCCCACACGGCGAAGTCGGCCATGCGCGGAAGGCGATCCAACTTGATCGACGGCAACCGTTGCAGCGCCACGACGACGGCATCGAACAGTGCGCCCAGGATCTGTGGCCGCACCGTATAGAACGCCTCGAACAGGTCCGCCTCTGATCGGCGACGGTCCTCTGGAATCGTTGGCAGCCAGACGATGAGACAGCGATCCAGCAGGTCGGAACGCGATGCCACTTCCTCAATGCTGGTCAGCAGCAACGGCCGCTGCGAATCGAAAATGATCTCGTCTTGGTCGGAATACAGTTCGCGAGTGGCAAACCCACCTCCGGTGCTAAGCCGGCAAAGCGCGTCGGACAACCACGGCTGCACATGGGACAGATTGTCGTAGGCCAAGCACCACGAATTGTTCGCGGTGATCATCAAGTCGCGGCCATCATGTGGTTCAGCACGAAGCGGCGCTGAGTTTGGATCGACCAGTTCGCGGAGCAGCCGGCCGATTGTGCTCTTGCCCGAACCTTGTTCGGCGAACAGGGCCAAGATCGGATACGGTCCGCGCGGGCGAAGCGCGGCGACAAGCCATGACAGCACCAGTTGCCACGCCTTTTCGTCGAGATTGAGAAAGCCGCGCAATTGATCGACGGAGCCGCCGCGTTCCGGTGCGGGCAACGCCAACATGCCGCGCGAGCGCCGAAATCGAACCGGTGGGTTATCAACCACGTTCCAGCCTTGCGGCGTGATTTGCACGACTTGCCATTCTTCGTTGCAGAGATCGAAATAGATGTTGCCCTCATGCTCGGCGACGCGGACGTGTATGGGGTGCTCTTCACCGTCGAATCGCGCTCTTGCTTCCAGCAAATTCACGGCCGCCGAAATCGCCTCGGAGTTCATGGCTTTGCCATGTTCTTCGAACATCTGCTTGGACAGGAACTGCTTGACGATGTCCGACTTTACCGGCCAGTTCTCATGGTGACTGCCAATCGGGATCGTCACGTAGGCCCGTTGGGCCGGCGTATGCCAAAGCGCCCAGTCGGCCGCCATGTTTGCGGCGAGAGTCGCTTGGCTTTGCGCTTCGTTGTCGTCTTGTTCGTAGTCGGCCCGCGCCGGACATTGTTCATCGATTTCGGTTGCGAGCTTGGTGAGTTGCGGTTCCACCAAAGGGGTCAGAAGATCCCGCTCACAATTGAGCTTGGTTGCCAGCTTCTTGATGAACTTTTCGCGCGACGCGCTGCTATCCGTATTGATGTTGTCGCGGTGTTCGACTTCGCCACGAATGGCGACCACGAGTCGCTGGGGCTTCCGGCCCGCGAATGAAACCTGGAGTTTGATCGGCTCGCCTTCCGGCATGGCGATTTCAGCCGATGCCATTGCCGGCGTGTTGGCCTGCGAAGCATCTTCCCATCCATCCGGTCGTCGAGCGTCGGCAATGGCCTGCAACACGAGTTCGCGGCCGCCTGGTTGGCGCAGCACATCTCGCACGTCGTCGCCACCGCTCTCCTTGAACACTACTGGCAGGACGGCGACGCGCACGGACTTGGCCAAACCACGAAGCATACGTGCCGTGAACGTACTGCCTTCACCACCGGCGCGATCACGATCCGGGACCATTACGATGTTGGCACCGGCAAATAGTCGGGCGAACTTGCCGGCGAGCCGGTTGGTGTTCAAGCCGCACGCGAGGAGCCCCAATCCATGCAGAGCCGCAGCGTCTTTCGGACCTTCGACAAGGTGCCAGATTTCGCCGGGTTTCGGCAGCCGGACTTTGCCATCGACGTGCGGAAAGAACAGCCCCGCGTGTTTGCCCTTGGCGAAAAGTCCCTTGTCACCTTTCACAGACATGGAGAACGTTGTGCAGGGCTTGCCGTCGGGACCGTAGGCCGGCAATTGGATCACCGTGGCCGACACCGTTTGAGCGCCAAACGCACGAAGCGATTCCGGCGTGATCCCTTTTTTCGCAGCAATAGCAGCAATGGGATCGACCGTCGTCGCGGTGCCGTTCGACGACGGCTTGAACACGCCCATCTCGATCATGAGAGCTTTTGCCCGCTCGGTATCACCCAGCACCGTAACCGCGACTTTGAACGGCGACCACTTTCCTTGGCACGAGTAGCAATGGCCGACGCCAGTCTGCTGGTGCAAGCGAAACGCATCGCTCGAAGGACACGCGATGCAGCGGCCGGCCAAGTCGTGACCTTCTCGCCGAGGCAACTCCAACCCCAGCCGGCTGGCCAGTTCGACGCCGATTTGACTGTTGAGATCGACGGGCACTGTCATTGCCGCGCCTCCCATTCTTCTCGGCGCGGGCAACCGGCGTTAACCCAATCTCGCAGTTCGTCGGCTCGCCACAATGTGGAACGGCCAATTCGGATCGGCCGCGGAATCCACCCGGCGGAATCCCAGGTCCGCCAAGTGCGAAGCGACTTGCCACACATCGAGGCAGACTGCTTGGCGGTTAGGAGAAGTGGACGCTGTTCCAAATCAACTGATTGATTGGCTTCAACAATCGCTTCGTGTCCGGGCGGACGCCGCATCGTCGCCATAAATCGATCTCCATTTGAATTGCCGCATTGCAGGCGGCAGCAGCGCCCATTACAATTGGGCAATAGGAAGCCTCTCTTGGTTGCGCCCGGCACCCATGCCGGGCGTTGCCGTTTCAATGGACCGCCGGGGAGTCGAACCCNNCGTTCTTGCGCCAGCAACATCCAAACGTGCCGCACCGAAATCCCAAGGATTCGGGCAACATCAGACACCGGCACAGCCAAACAGTTCGATTCGCGGGAATTCGCTGTAGTGCTCATGCTCGCATTGTGCAGGCGAGCATTTGCGCCACGTTTGCGCTAGATTGACATTTCGATTGCGCTTAGGAAATGAAGAGACCGTAGTGGCCTTTTTGGGTCTTGATCATGCCAGCCAGGTCAGTGAGACCACGGTCTTTCAAGAACTTCACCAACCGGCTCTTGATGTGGGTGACTTTGTCGTTGTCGTCGCCGCCAAGTCTCTCGGCCAAGTCGGCGGTATGCGAAACAAATCGCCCGCGGGCTATCCAGAGTTGGCTCAAGAGGTGGAACTCCTTTTTGTTTCCGACGGGATGAGGTCCATTCCCTTGCCAACTGATTTGAAATGCGGATTCGTCGATCACAAGCAAACCATTTGCGCCGGTCTCTGCAGGTGTATCCATTGGAGATTGAGCCGTTGGAGTTGCGGGTGCCGGTCGCAGGCCACCAGCCAAGATGCTCAAGAAACAATCCGTCGGGAGTTTACCTCGTCGCAATCGTGAAAAAGCTTGGCGGCCGCGTTCATCCAATGCCCCGCCGACTTCATCCGCGTGTTGCTTGTAAAGTTGGAAGATCGCCGCGGCAGCTTGGTCTGCATTGCCATTGATCGAGTTGATTGCCCGAGTGATTTCCGGGTACGCCACGCAGAACTGCACCGCGTTATCGATACCTTGGATTCGATTGACGATTTGTGCATACCCTTCGAACAGGACGCGATCAGCGCCTTCGAGGGAGTCTTCAAAGGTATTGAATCGATAACCATTGGGCGGGTCTTCCGTCGTCGTGTAGTTGGCGGCCAAGGCGACGAGACGACGGTCCAGACATTGCGAGCATTTTCCGCAATGCGGTTGTTCGTTGGTCATTTCCCGAGTGTGAACGCAACTCACGGTGCTGGCACATAGTCCGGATTGACCTGCTGCTTTGATGTCTTTCAGAATCTGGGTCTTGGTCTTCCAAAAGTAAGGATTCAGAATCCCGAAACCGTCCTCGAAGACTCGACTGAAGAGTGAACACATTCCGGAGAGCGGTTTCGGATGCGTCGATCTCGAAGCCCGTGTGCTGACGACCTGCGGGCTTACCGGCAGATTCATGCTGGTGATGCCATTCTCGTAGAATTTGATGCACTTCAATCCGAATAGTCTCGCAACAATACTGGCAATCGAGGCGAAGAGAAATGAGCGGGTTCGCTGCGTGTAATCCTTCGTGATGTCCTGATCCTTGTTGACCCACATCGGAATGTGGATCGGAGCCAGCCGCTTGTCTTCGAGGAGATTGGTCAGATCTGTGACAAGGCGCTCCTGATATGGCGCGATCTTTGGATTGGCGCGATGACTGACCAGCACCACCTTTTGTTTGCGCGTCAGAATCTCTTCGACTGCCCCACCAAACGAATCGATGCCGCCCGAAAACAACATCACTTGGCTGATGTCCGTTGCATCATCCTTGCCCCATTCAAAGTAAGTCGGCGGGGCCGTCGGTTTGTGATGAAAGGCAAACTCGAAGTTATCGCCTGAAAGATCGTTGAGCGTCCGCGTCAGATCATCGAGTACTTCATCGCTTGACCAGAAGTCCGGTTTCCGAACAGGGATTTCAAATCGAAAGTCGCGATACCACGCATTGCCGTAGTCGATCCGAACCGTGCCGCCACGGGTTGATGCCTGGTCGGCCCCATAGACGTATGTCGCAATTTCAATCAGATCAAGTTCGAGGTCAGTCAGATTAGATTGCAGTCGGCTGGTCAAATCTTCGATGCGAACATTCAAACGTCCTGGCTCTTCGTTGATGCGCAGCTCGACCGACTTGGCTGACTGCCAAGCCGCCTTACGGCTCGTCGAGCGAGCTCCACCGCAGAGGATGAGATGCTCGTTAGCCACCTCGCTCCCCTCGAACGTTCAATTCGCGTCGTAATTTGTCGATGGCGACATGCAAGAAGTTCTTGGCTTTGGTCGGACTGATCCCTCCTTCGAAATTTGCTTTGGAATACCAATCTCCGGCAAACTGCTTCACGATCAGGGCCGCTTGCCGGCTATGAATGCCAAGTTGTTCGACAAATTCAGTGTGTTCGGACGGAGATGTAAAACGCCTTCCCTCGCCGACGTGGTTGGCGAGTTCCCGGCTCAAGTGGTAGGTCAGAAACCGTTGCGTAAATCGCGAGAAGAAATCGTGGGCAAGGTTGGCGAATCCACTCTGGGTGGAACAGTCCTTCATAGCGCTTTGAACTTCGACGTGCGTCGTATCGAATAGGCCGGTCAGCTTGTTCGATAGCGTGGCCGTAATCGCCTCGGCCGCCGCCATCTGGGCCATTTCGCCGATGTCAGTGCGCGCATGGGTACGGCGCAAGTGGTTGTCCACTGCGTCCGTGAAACCCGCAACGATGCTAAAGGCCGTCGGCTCGCGCGGGACTTTGACGCCGAGGTCTTTCAGAACGGAAGTGAAGTCGTCTTGCCGGGCCGCGAGCACGACTTGCGAAAGCAGCCAAAAGGTGTGACGAAGGCCTTCGTCCGATTCAGCGAGGTCAAGACCGCCTTGGGCTGCCTGACTGGTGTTCGATGCAATAACGGCAACATTGCCGCCGCTGCCGAGCACGCCTACTACGCGTCGCCACGGCTTTGTATCGGGCAATGTTCCAAGGCGGCTGTGACCCATCTTCCACCCCTTGCAGGTGTGGCAATCCCGTCGCTAAGTCATGTGGAGATTCCATTCAGCGTGGAAACAATAATCGGCTGTTCTCGCCGCGCAACTTTGCCTAGATGCTCAGGATTCACCCCAGCGACGCCCCGTCGTCCAGCCCCAGTTCCTTCAAGCCCGACCGCGTGTCGTCGAGCTTGCCTTGGGCCTGATCGTTATCGACCGTGGCCTCGAACGAGACTTCGAGCTTCAGGTCCGGCGACGAAGCGAGCCGGGTCAGCACCTTCGTGTAGAAGTTCATCCACTTCTGTGGCGGCACGGCTCCGCGCCAGCGGACTCGGCGGACCCCAGGTTGCGGCGGTGGCTCCGGCACCGGATCGGCACTGGTGGTGATTCGCACTTCGGCCAGCGCCTCGACTCCGCCAGCAACGGCCTTGACCGTGAACACGCCTCCATGATCCCCGCTCGTATACATGCCCTTGCCGTCGATGGTCCCGCCGGTCGCCGACCAAGTCACCTTTTCAATGGCGAACGGCTGGCCGTACTGATCCTGCCCCGCGCAAGAGAACGCCGCTTGATCTCCGATCTTGACCACGACGTGGTCCGGTCGAACGAGCACGTTGGCCAGTCGCGGCGGCTCGCGCAACTTCTGAGCATCGTCGGCCTTTAGAATGAAGACATCGTCCGAAATCTCAACGTCCGAATCGAACAGACTTTCCTTAAGCTTCTGCAGTTTCAAACGGCCCTTCGCGTCTTTCACCGCATAGCCGACGATACCCTGCGTGACGGCATCGGCGATTAACCGCTTGACCGCGTCGGCGTTGATCAGTCGTGGCAACAATGGCGAGGAGTAAAAGGCATCGCGCACGCTCTTGGTGGACCATTCGTTCATCGACGCCGGCCAGAATGCTGGTAGCTTGCGGGCGGGCACCGAATCGACAACTTCATCGAGCCCACCATTGCTTCCGAGGCGCTGCAAATACACATCGACCAGGCAGGCCCCGGCGCTGGACGTGATGCTTCCGAGATCGATGTGCCGCAGCTTGTTGTCCTTTCCGAGCAAATAGAGATGCTTGTACGCGCGGAAAATCGCCTCATCGAGATCGCGTTTGGCATTATCGAGGTTGCGCTTCAGCAGCTTCAGCTGGCTCTCGTCGATCCGCTTCTTGGTTTCCTCGTCGTCGTCCACATCTTCCCAGGCCAGCACCTCACGCGCCTTGTCCCGAATGTTCTCGGACGGTTCGGGCGCAGCAAATATCAACGCTGACTTCAGCGTCCGGCCGCTCGCCCCGCAGTCCTTGACAATTGCATTCATCAGGTCCAATGTGGCTTTGTCCTGCGCCGGATGCTCAAGTGCCATCGTGACTAGCGTGATACGCGGGACCTCTTTCACGTCGTTGCTGCGCTTCGGGAAAAACTCGCGTTCGATCAGCTTGCAAGCATCGGTGGCGTTCTTCCGAACGATTTCTTCCGTGCGTTTGCGAATACGCTCATCGATGGGCTTGTCCTGAACCCCGCCGCGCCGCGTGACCAGGACCTGATTCAAGTTGGGGGCCAAACCGAAGCGATAGCGGTTTCGCTCCCACTGCAAATAGAAGCACGACCCGGCCAAGCCTTCCATGACGGTGTCCACGTCGGCCGTATTGATGTCCGGGCCGCAGATGTCGGTTTTTATTTCCGGCAACGTCGCTTCGGCTCGTGATTGGCTCTGCCCGCCGTTCGACTCGAAAAAGATCGTGGTGGCGACCTTGCGGTGCAGTTGGGATTTCTTGATCGCCTCGGATGCTTCCTTGTCAAGCTTAAGGCTGTGTGATTCGCTGGCCTTACCTGCAATGTCCGTGGTGACCGGGATTTCCAAATCCGTATTGCCGAGTTGCTCGAAAAGCGCGGCACGGAATTGAGCGTTCTCCAGCGGAGCCAACCCAAGCGTGATCAATGGCTCCTTGGAGTTTTTGCGATGCTCGTCCTGATAGTTGTGCGCCACCCACAGCGCGAGTAGTCTCAAGACGCCGCGGGTTCGCTGGAAGCGCGGCAAACTCTGCCATTTCCGCTCGAAGACTGAGATCACAGACGGATGGAATGGGTAACAGGCCGCAAATTGCTGGTGAACGGAATCGCGATCCACACCCGCAAGTTCCTGAGCGTGATCTGCAGCCCATTCCGCATATTCCGAAACAGTTTTCTTCGCGTCTTCGGGCATCCCGTTCCATTCAAAAAGCCGGCGTTTGATGATCTCCGACATCTCCTTGTCGGCTGACATGAGAATCGCTTTGCCCAGCCGATCGCACAACTTCTTGATCGCATCGTGGTCGCGCTGGTCGTCCGGGTTCATCTCCAGGTCCGACCTCGGGATCGACACGCACAGCGCCAGATTGTTCCGTGCCCGTGCCTCTTCGCAGAGGTTTTGCAGGAAGTTGAAGAACTGATCGCGCATGCCGAGCTTGCGGCCACTGCTCACATAGTTGAGCAATTCGTCCATCAGGATCAGAGTCGGTCCAGCCGGGAGCATTTCGCGAATGATGTCACCGGCCGGCGCGACGCCTTGTTCGTCGTGCTTGGCGACTTTGGAATAGAGTGTTTCACCGCCAAGCTGCCACGCGATTTCGCCCCACGGCGTCTTTCGCGTCGGCTCGCCATCGCCTTTGCGACCCGATAGCGCATCAAACTCGGTGCCGACGAAGACCGCAACTTCTGCCTTCGGAATGGCAGTGACCTGGGCTTTGTCCATGAGCGTCTTGACGCCCTTCCAGCCCTTGGCCGCATCGCCGTTCTTGGCCAAGTGATATACCGCAGTCAACGCGTGCGTCTTTCCGCCGCCGAATTGCGTGGCCATGTTGAACACGGCCGACGTTTCCACCTGGATGCCGTTGAGACGGCGTAGCACTTGGGCGGCGAGGTCGGTCAAGCTGCCGGTCAGGAAGGTGCGCTCGAAGAATCGCGCCGGATCGATGTAGTCCTTAGACACCGTATCCCGGCCGGTGCGAATGTGATCGAGGTGGACAGCGAACTCGGAAGCATCAAGCGGCCGGTTGTCCCGCAGATCCTCACGCGGGGTGACGACTTGATACCAGGGCTTGAGCTTCGACATTGTCATCACCTCTTGGTGAAGCGAATCACTTCACACCTTGTCAAACCGCCCGAGGTTGGTGTCGAGCAGCCAGAATTTGAAATAGCCCCACGGGAAGGTCTCGCCTTCGCCGCGATTGCCGATGGCCAGCACAGTATCACCACCGATTGCGGACCGTTCTGTGGCCGACAGACCGCCGATCACGTCGCGGCAAACCGCTTCGACCGTGCGCCGGCTTTCCTCCCACTCGCGGCGAAACGCAAACACCACCCGCAGCTNNTGCAAAGCACTTTCCATAGAGAATAGGCCACGCGATCATCCGTCCGGTGATTCTCCAGTTCATACGCCGCCATCGGCATCCGCCAGCGAACGTCGGGGTTCGCCACCGGGAACGCCATCACGTCGATGCTCAGATACTCCTGGCCGGCCTGTGGTAGTTCCGTGAGCCGATGGCCCTTGGCCGCCGCTGGCCAGCCAAGCGATCGGCACGATGCCACGACTGCGGAAGTCAGGCTCGCGGTCCATGCCTTCAAATCCTCGGCCAACGATGCCTCTTTCAATGGCGCTGCCGTAGTCGGTTCTTGAACGACTTCGAGAAACGCATCCCGCCAGCGCTGGAAGGTGGGCGGCATCGTTACAACCCCAGCCCTTTCTTCCGGGCTAGCACACCTTCGATCCAGCGGCGTTCGTCGGTGCCGGGCGGGTAGAGCTTGTTGAGGTTGTCGGCCAACTTCCAGAAACGGGGGTCTTTGCCGATGCCATCTTCGACGAGGAATCGCTTGAGCAATTCGCCGCGATTGGCGGCGAACAGGATCATGGATTGATGGACGCGGTCGAGGACGGTTGTGCCGGCCGCTGGGCCGTGCAATTCGCCCCAGCCGGCGGATTCGTTCTCGGCTTCACTGAGTTCTTCAAAGAGCGACCGCTGCTTTGCCTTGGCCTTGCGGCCTTTCCCAACCGTGGCTGCTTCCGCGCCTTTGCCGAAAAGAAATGCTGTGCGTTCAGCCACCGGCAGCAGCCGAGCTTTGTCGCCTTTGATCTCAACGAGCGACCCGCATTGTTCGAGGTGAACGCCGAGGCCCTGGGCAATCTTCCTCGCCGCATCAAACTCGAGGATGAATCCACTCGTCTTTGCTTTGCTCTTGCTCGACGTTTCTTCCTCTTCATCCTCCTCAGTCACGGATTCCTCGTCCGCCGATTCGGCAGTCGCCGCCTTACCATTCCCGTTGCCCGAGCCGCCGCCAAGCGTCCATAGCCACATGGCAGTCAGTCGGGCATCCGGTTCCAGCCCGCTTGCGTCGGCCTCTTTGAATATCAATGACAGGGCCTCAGTGCTGACCGCTGCCCAGACAAATTCCAGGTACTCTCGCAATGTCGCCGGTTCACCATTTGCTTTCTCCACTCGACTGTACCGGCTGTAGACTTCTAGCGCGGGTCCAAGACAAGCGAAAATCGCATCGGCACCGACGACGCCTTCGGCCGCCAAGCGCGGCATCCATTCGTGAATGCGCTTTGGCAATTCGCCGAGTACATCGCGCCACTCGCCGACCGTCTCCGATACGCTTCCATCTGGGTTTTCGCGCGGCCGACATACAAGGTGTACCGAAGATGCAAGCGCTGCCGACCCTTTAGCGCGAAGCCTAGATGCCATTTCCGTATCGATTGGCCACGAGGCAGTAATCACAAACCCGGCCTCAATTAGGGAATTGAGCATTGCTTCCCAACCAGCTGTTGTCTTGTGGGCAAACACCACAACTCCAATAGCCGAAGGCTGCAAGTATTTCCTTGCATTAAGAAACGCACGGGTCATTCGGTCTTCAAAGTAACGCTTATCTTTTTGCGGATACCGAACTGGGTCCCAACCGGACATCTCGCAAATCTCGTCATCCTTCGGCGAAAGGTCGGTGCTTAGAATGTCCGAATGAGCTGGGTACACAGACCGGCGCAGCCAAACATAGAAAAAGTCCGAGATGTCTGCATAGGGAATGGCATTGTAATATGGTGGGTCGGTGAAAAGCAGTTGAACGCTATCATCAGGCAAAACTTGGTCAGTTGCAGATGCCATTGTTACGTGACCGCTGGTATAGCGCCCGTCCATCAAGTATCGAATGACTGCTGTTGCCCTGCGGATCACAGATGTTGGCGAACCTCCTGCATCAGCCAATGGATTCACCTCGGCATAGTCCATGACCATCGGCAACGCCCACCGCCCGAACACATGTGCATTGTTGGGTGTGTTCAATTGCCATACGCACAAGCTCGCATTCAGATCTGCAAGACGGTCTATGAGCAATCCAAGCATGGCTGCTACAGCTGAACCGAATCGAGAATTGCCTTCGGAGACCCTGCGAACGTAGGCCTGAACAGACGAGCAATAGACACTAAGAGCGAGTAGTTGGCGATAATTAAACAGCGAACCCCAAGTCGAGTGACCGTATAACGGGGCGTTAAAGACTCCGCTCATAGGCGGAAAAGGTTCGTTCGGAACAAGTGGGAACGGACCCTTCGATTGTGCTTCTAGTTCAGCTAACCCTTGTGCGGCATTATGATAAGCAGTCATGTCCTTCTTCGTGGGCACACGGAAGGTTCGGCCGCGACCATCCTCGGGCATTGTCACAACGCAGTACAACCGTGCGTCATTTGCGCCACCCATTCGAGTGTTGAGTTGAATTCGTACCCTATCGGCCCGAGTCGTAAAGCCGGTCACCGGACAAGTGGCGGAAAAACGATTCACAATGCCTTTTTCAACCTCCGACGCGGCACGCGGCTGAAATACTTCAAGCCTCGGTCGCCGAATCGTCCGTTTGACATTATCGCTGTAGGTTACATCTTGCTTGTCGAGGATAATGGCACCGTTCGGATCACGAACCCATCGCAACGCTACGTTTCTTCCTTTTCGCGCGAGCCACATTGAGCGCAATAACGGAAGTTCAACTGGAGCCTTCGAACCGTCAGGAGCCTCAGACAACACAGTCCGCGCCCAGAGAAACGCGACCGGAATCCCGCCTTCCGAGTCAGTTGGGTAATAAGATGCGAGTTTTTCTTCAATTTCCTTTTTGGACTTCTCAAGCCATTGGTCCAGTGCGGCAATCAACTTCTCGCCGAATTCTGGCACATACTCGAGTACAACCCTGTTAATCAACACAGCAAGCGGGTTTAGATCGCTGGCAAATGCATCAGCGCCGGCGCGCAGAGATTCAAGCGGGATTGCTCCGCCGCCTGCGAATGGATCAGCTACTAATGGCCGGGTGCCCGGCTCGCCACCGAGCGCCTCGTGTGCCGCCTGAGTAAGCGCCCGGGTAGTTTCGAGATAGGCCGGGACCGTGCTGTTATCCCAATTGGCGAAATCGGCAATGAAATCGAGCAACGCAAATCGAAGGACGTTCTGGTGGGCCGGCTCTTTCGCATCAAGTGGCGGCGAATTCTTGGCGAACACCTCCCAACGGGCGAGACTTTCTGTCGAAACCGTTGATTGTAATTGGGCCTTCTCCTCCGTGATCCGCTCGGGACAAACCCGCTTGGCAAATGCAATGAGGTGTTTGGCGGCAGCGTCGCGGAATGACTGCGGACAGTGCTCATCGGCCGGGTCCGGCCAAAGCGCCGCGAGAGTTACTGCACGACATGCTGCCGGTGGTCGAGCCGCCGGATAAATGTGCAGGCTCGGAATATGACCAAGCCGCATGTCCTTCTCACGCCGGGCATGGGCGGAGATGCGAGCAATGGGCAGATCGACTTCAATAAGACGGCGGATCACAGTGACTCCAGTACTGACAGATTCACGGAATTGTGCCGCTGGTCGAACATCCAGTTTTTGCTTTCCGAGATTTGGCGACTCAACGAGTCGAGGAGATGGCTCGTCCACCTGGTCCCAGAGGCATCGACCCGTGCGTGCTAGATCGGGATCGACTACCGGCTCGGAAGGCATCCTCCACGCCTGGACCGGCTGAATGGGTTGGCCAAACAGGTTGAAATCGGGAATAGGGACTGGCTCAACGCGCTTCAGAGCTTCGCATGTTGGCTTTCGCAACTGCTCTCGAAGTTCCATGAGCAAACGGCCGAGTACATTGCAGCCAATCAGTGTTCCATCGTCTTCTGCGAACGCACCCCAAAAGTCGTCCTTCCTTGATTCCTCGACGATGGGTCGGTCGGCCGTTGACAACAATAGGTCATTGAAAGTCACCCAATTCTGGGCGAGCTTCACCCGCAAGCACCACCGCATCACACGCACGCGAACCGAGTCCCAGTCTTTTCGCGACTGTGAACGAAACGGTTTGCTCTTCATTTTCGCGGTCATCGGGCTTCGCTGATCGATGATCAAACGCTGCACGTCCGGCATGTGCGGGAACCGGCAAGCCTGGTATAGAGCTTCAGAAGTGAGAATATCCACGCCATTGACGCGCAATGGAAAGCCGCCAGCCATGTTCGACAAACCGCCGAATTCCTCGGTGGTCTTGCAAAAGACCGCCGCCTCTCGGCGCTTGTACGTTCGTGACTCGGCAACAGCGCCCATCAATTCGTCTTTCGTGGAAACAAAGGAAACCAAGGATCGCCCGCCCACAGCGCCAGCGGGCAATTGTTCGGGCAGTTGCGAAACGTCACAAACAGCGAACCGAAGCCCAGCGTGTCCAGGACCATGTTGCCGAGCGGGCGTTGGGATGGCCCCAACATTGGACACATGGCCCGGATTTTGAGCCCCGCTTTGAGGAACTCTTGTTCCAACACTTGGCGTCCGTCGTCTGAAGAGAAGAACTTGTTCTCTCCAACGTTTCCAGGAGTGCGAAGAATGGGTGGGTACTTCAGAGACTGCACATAGGCGTTGGTAGCGGGGTCAGTCGGTAGGGCCGTGGGCCGCAACACGTCTGAGACAATGATTGAGGACTTGCGGTCTTCAATTTCTAGGATTCGCCACCATGTGATTGAGATTGCCTTCTTCGCAGCAGCTGCAGCCTTTTTGATTTCCTTGTCGGCGTACCACTGACCTCCACGATGAAATGCCACCGTAACGACGTGCAATTCGATGCTCGCAGATGGCGCTGACGGAAGCCAAGCTCGAACATCTCGCAATACGCGATTCCCCGTGAAAATCGCGTCGTCCAGGTACAAGAACTTCGTGGGGCGTGCGCCGCAATCCTGAACATGGAACCCGCAGTGTTTGTGCAACACTCGGTCGAACATGGCTAACATCTCGCGCTGGCTGTTGCCTCCTTGCTGAATGTCCAGGAACTTGACGGTCTGCCAAAACGCGCATGGGTCCTCCGTTGCCAGCTTTTCGTTCGTGACAAGTCCGGCAAGAAACTTCTTTACGGCTGATTTCGGAAGGTAAGTATGTTGCAGCACATGATCCAATTCGGTCAGAATGGGATCTCGAACTGCCCGGTCGAACTGTTTGATCCAGCGTTCAACGTGAGCGCCGTCTATTCGTGCAATCTCTCCTTCGCGGTAGTCGGATACCGTGTTGACGATGGATGCAATGGTCTCGTCGCGAGACATAGATGGTGAACCCCGGGTGACTCAGAAGGCGTTGGTTGGATGTGCCTTCTTGATTTCCTCAACAAATCGCTCGAGTTCGCCATTCACTTCTGATGCGTCCGCGCGGAATCCGTGATGCGTCGCTCCCAAACTCACCTCCAGGCGGCCATTGACGCGCATGAGTTGAAAGAAGTAGTGCGGTCCGAACGTGCAGCGCACCGCCGTGATCTTGCCGCGAGCGTCGCGTTCGATCTCCGGCTCTTCGATTCGTTCGGCATCGTTCATTGGGTAGCTCCTTTGATAGCTTGGGCTCCGAGCTGATAATGCTCGACTGTCACAACCGGTTTCCATTCAAGTCGGGCGGGATCTTGAATGGCATTGAGTTGTGGCGTGCCGCCGCAATTGAACACGGCATAAAGCCAGTAGTCGCCTTTGAGCCTTTGGGCTGTGCGATATTCGTTCTCGCTGAGCGCAACGACGCCGACGCCTGCGCGACCCTTCACTTCGATGAAACGGACTTCAACAAAGGTCTTGGGATCGGCGGGGTGTGGCCTACGACTAATCAAGTCGAATCCTCGGTTTTCGGATTCGACGCTCTCAACGACCCATCCACGGGCCTGTTCATGCTTCATGGCTTCGGCAATGGCGATGCGCTCAATTTCCGGATCGCTGACCATCGGGGCCAGTTGCGGGCTGGTGCGTTCCGGGTGAGGCATCACCTGCGCCCGGCCAATGTGGGTAATGTCGGCAATCGAGCAGTGACGTTCCAATTCCATCTCGCGCCGACGCACATCGTGGCGGGCATTGAGTTCGTCGAGGTGTTGTTCGGCTTGCGCGATCAGCCCGTCCAAGCCGGCGACGGTCTGACCTTCGACTTGGCGATTCAAGTATTCCGCAAGCTGGACCTGCTGGCGATCTATGAGAGCGTTGAGGCTGACATCGACGTGACGGGCAACGCGGGCGACCTCGTGGACGCGCGACGCCGATGCCTTTTCCACCCAGGGTTTGAGAGCGCGTTCATACAGAAACTGTTCGGCTGCCCGCCGATCCGGCATCGCAAGACCCGAGGCCAAAGGCGTGCCTTTCGGGGCCGGCGTTACATCGTGCAAAATCGTCGGTTCATGAAGCGCCATTTCGCCGTTGGCGCTCGTTTCGACGACGAAGAGGCGGCGGTGCAGCGTGTTGCCGCGACCGTCTTTGATGGACGCGGCGAATACGTCCAACACGGCGGGTTTGTCGCGATGCAGATCATGAAAAACAGTGCCGCGCCGGAGATGATCATCCACTCGGCCGAGAATGTCAGTTCGAACGGCCTCGAACAGCGCATGTCCCGGCGTCACCCATTCCAGAGCCGGGTCGGTGGGGATGATGACTTTGTCGAAGGCGACCTTGGCATATTCTCGTCCAAGCCGGCCAAACTTGGACTCCTGCCGATCGCCGACGGCAAATAGATTGCGCGGCACCTTGCCGACGCGATAAATGTGGCTGGCGGCGGCGGTCTGTTTGGGTTGCAGTCCTGACTCCGGCGCGGCATCAACGAAGAACTGCTCGATCACCTCGGGGACCAAGCGTCGTTCCTTTGCCTCGGCTGATTTGCCTACGATCGCGCTGAGGTTGAGTTCTTTTTTGGCCAAACCTTCGAGGGCGCTTTCGGTAATCGCGCGGAACCGTTCGGGGCTGACATCATTTACGATTCGGTCCTGAATCTTGTGTTCATCGGTGACGCGAGCGTACATCTCGCGGAACAATCGCTCAAGCAGTGCTCCGGGAAAAACCTCGCCAACCACGTCGAACACCTGATCGGTGCCGAGTTCACGGCGGATTTCTGCGAGACGGACGAGGAGCTTTTGGAGGACGCGTCCTTCGCGGGTATTCTGGGCTACAAAGTTGATGACGAGACAGTCGTGTTCCTGGCCGTATCGATGAATTCGGCCGACGCGCTGCTCCAAACGAACAGGGTTCCAAGGGATGTCGAAGTTGATCATCAACCAGCAGAATTGAAGGTTGATGCCTTCGCCGGCCGCTTCCGTAGCGACGAGAACCTGGGCCGATTCCTTGAACTCGCGCTCGGCGTAAATGCGGGAGCCCGGCGTGTCTCGGTCGCCGATCTTCATGCCGCCGTAAATCTGCGTGAGCGTCAGGCCCCATTCTCGCAATTTGCCGAGCGGCCTGCCGTCGCGGCCATCGCCAGCAAGGTAATCGAGTGTGTCCTTGTGCTCGGTGAAGACCAACAGTCGCATCTTCGCATTGCCAAACAATCCCTGCTCGTTGATCACCGAGCGCAACTTGTTCAGCTTGGATTGAACGTCTCGGCCTTCGAGTTGCTTCGCCTGTTCAATTAGAATGTTCAGGCGGCCAATCTCTTCTCGAAGGACTGCAGGATCAATTGAAAGCACTTCGCCTTCGACCTGTTCGATGATCCGCTGTTTCTCTTCTTCGGTTAGGTCGTCAAAGTCGTCGGGTACGCGTCGTTCGATCTGTTCCTTCCGATAGGCTTCCGGGTCGTCGAGAATCTTCTGACGACGATCCCGCATGCGCTCCAGACTGCGGCGCACTGCATAAACGGACGAGGCCATTCGACGTTGCAGCATTGCCATCGTGAAGCCGACGGCCCGACCACGTGCCGACTCGTCACCGGCAGCTGCCATCGATTGGTCTTCAACGTAGCGCGTCAGGGCGTCGTAGAAATCTAGTTCTTCGCCATCCAGGTCGAACGCAGCCGTGCGCACTTCCCGCTTGGTGAAGAGCTTGTGAACTTCGCCAGTGTCCGGATGCGGAAATGTGACGAGTGCTTCCTTCGTGCGTCGCAAGTAGAACGGTGCCTCGTGTTCCCGCATGGCTAGTTGCAGGCTCTTGATGCTGCCGTATACATCGGGGTCGAGCAGAGCGAGAAACCGGCGGAAGTGCTGTTGATCGCCCTTGTGGGGCGTTGCGGTCATCAAGAGAAAATGGTCGGTCATCTTCGATAGCGATTCGCCAAGTCGGTATGCGAGAGTCTTGCGGTCGTCACCCGGAGCGCTCATCTTGTGGGCTTCGTCCACGATGACGAGGTCCCAGTGCGAGCGAAGCAGACTCTCGCGCGCATCTTCAATTAGCGAGACCCACGATACCGAAGTGATGACCTGGTCGCGTTCCTGCCACGGGTTTTGGCCGTAGTTGGCGCGGAGCACGTCGCCGCGAATGATGTCGAACTTCTCGCGGAACTTGTCCGAGAGTTCACGTTGCCATTGAAACGTGAGATTCGCCGGCGTGACGATCAGCGTTCGACGGATCAGGCCGCGGGCTTTCAATTCCTTGATGAGCAGCCCGGCCATGATCGTTTTGCCGGCACCGGGATCGTCGGCCAGCAAGAACCGGATGCGAGGTAGTCGAAGGAAATAGTCGTAGACCGCTTCGAGTTGGTGCGGCAGTGGATCGACGCGGGCAATGGAAAGCGAGAAGAACGGATCGTACTCGTAGGCCAGCCCAAGGCGATGGGCTTCGACGCCCAGGCGAAACATGCGGGCGTCGCCGTCGAACGGCTCGGTATCCCCGGAGATGGTCAGACCAGCGATTTGAGCGGGAGTCAGTACGGGATCGTGCGTTAAACCGGTTTGCAGCCCGCGACCGATAATTTTGACGGATTCACCAAGTGGGACGAGCGCCAGCACTTCGACTGGCTCGGGCAAAGTAGGACCGCGAACGACAATACCAGCGCGCAATGCATTTGGGGACGACATATCCACGGCTCAGTAAGACTTCCGCACCAGTCATTTCAGGCCAGCGTCGTGCCGCCCAGGTTTTTTGGGAAACAGGGAGATTCTACGTTTCGGGCAGGTCAATTTACAGGTCGGTAGCAGGCGGATTCGGCTTTACCGCTGAATCCAAAGTGTCCAATGCTCTTGAGGTTGCGCCAAGATCGCCGCGCGGTCGGTTTCGACGATGTCCCCGTCGTAGTTAATCGCTCGAAGCGGGTAGCCGGCGGCTTCAATTTGGTGGAGCAGGCTGAAGATCTGCGGCGGGTCGCGGTTGAGGTGGAGTTCGAGGACGACGCTGGCCTGCGGGAATCGCTGCAAGGTTCCCTGCATGCCGTTCCAGACGAGACCTTCGGCACCCTCGGCGTCGATCTTGATCAGGTCGAGACGGGGCCAGTCGGCACAGATGCGGTCGATGGTGATGGTCGGAACTTGAATGCTCTGGGTCGCGCCGGCTGCCGACCATTTCGCCAACGAACTCGAAGCGAAGTCGTCTGGTTTCAGCGCGAATGCGACCGTTCGGTCGTCGCTGTCCGTGACAGCTTTGGCGCAAACATCGACGATCTTCTCGAAACCGTTGAGCCCGAGGTTGCGCGGCAGGTAGACATCGGTCAGCGATGGGATCGGTTCGCAAGCGACGACCCGGCCTTCGGGGCCAGCGAGTCCGGCCATCAAGAGGGTGAAGTAGCCGTAGTTAGCCCCGACATCGATGCACCAGTACCCACCATTAATATTGTGGGCCAGCGCCCGCGTGACCCACGATTCCCAGAAGCCATCAATCGCCAATCGCGGGCCGAGCATCAGATCGCGGTCATCGACGAAGGCCAAGTACTCTCCGAGCAGCCGGCAGAGAATCCGGTGTTCGCCATACGGCACGGCCTGCGCCAGTTGGCGGCTCGTCGCCTCCAACTCTGGCCGGCCGGCCAAAGCGCAGTTCGCGACTGCCATGTGTGCCTTCCCTTACTTCGTGACCTCGGCATAGCCGATGCGATTCATGACCTCGGGTGCCGCTTTCTGCTGGATCGCCGTGCGAATGTCATCCGGGTATTGGGCCAGGTACTTTCGCTCGGTGTAGTATTCGAAGTCCATCGGCCGACGCATCAATACCTGCGAGTTGTTGACCCGGCGCTTGAATACATGGACTTGGGTCGAGCGCCGGCGCAGGTTAAACTGCTCGCCAATCCGGAGGTATTCGTGGCGAGCATTCTCCGGCGACATCATGTCCTCGCTGCGGACGGCGATGCCGCGCGTCGGGTGCGCTTGCAGCCAATCCAGGTAATGCCCATTCATTTCGTTCCAGCGGTCGAGCGGCGTCGGCCAATCGTAGTGCGGGTTGGCCAAGAACTCCGTGAATGACCAGCCAGTTTGGAAGTGCGGGCAGCCGTTCTTGTCGCCGGAGAAACTCCAGCGATACATTGACGCCAGCCACGCCAGCGGCTCGCGGAAGCAGCACACAACCACCGGCATGTCCTCGCCCGATCGGCCGATGCGGCCATGTTTCCACTCGCGGCCGCGTTCCCGGCTGGCGATGAAGAAGTTGGCCTTCAGGCCTTTGAGCACCACGTTGGTGCAGGTCCGTTGCAGTCCGAACATCTTGATGCCCGGCGCGTTGTCATTCGGCATGATCAAACCTCCAAAGGAATCAACTCGATCGGCATACGCTCATGTTCGAGCCATTGCCCCTTCCAGATTCCGCCGTCGCCGCGCACGAGATGGCACGTCGGCCGATCCATGCGGCTGAGCGTGAGCGTCATCCGACCGTCGGCTTCGTTCACATCCCAACGGCGTTCGCACTCGGCCGAGCCTTCGCCGACCAAGCCGAGCCGGTCGAGGCAGAGCTTGCGTTCGTCGTGACCGACGCGGCGATAGTTGAAGCGCCGGCCGGTCAATTCATCGATGACTTGTTGCTCCGCGGGCGTCGGCTCGAGGTTGTGCCAGAGCACGCCATCCCAGCGCTTGCGCAGATCGGCCACGAGGCGGAAGCACAGATCCTCGTTGGCCAGCGAGTTGTTGCGGCGATTCGTGCCGAGCCGCCATTTGTCTTGGCAGCGATGTTGGAAGACGATCTGGTTGTCGAAGTCGTACTGGACGATGGTGTGCACATTCCAGCCGGGCGCTTTGGACGGCATCGCATATTCGGTTTCCAGGAACCGCCACGCGAGATGAAAGCACTCCTTGTCGCCGTAGACCACGCGGAAGACGAAGTCGGAATGCTCCGCATACCACAGCGCCATCCGCAGTTCGCGCCAACATCGGCCCTTGTCGATCAAGTACTGCCCGGACTCGAACGCCACTTCGCGGTCGGCGCGCTCGATCATCGCGTCCATGCCGAAAATGCGCCAGACATCGGGCTTGAGCGTCCAGCAGGAGTAGTCGGGCCAGAAGATCGCGCCGTGTTCCCGGAACTGCGGGGTGTCGAACAGATACTCGACGTTGCGGACGATGCCGTTGTCAGCGTCGAGGAACAAGACTTGGGAAAATGGCGAATGCAGCGTCGCGAACGGTTTGAGTTCCCATCCGCACAAAATGCGGCACGGATGGTCTTTCTCGATCTGTCGCGCATCGACAAACTCAACACCGAACGGCTGCAACAGCCGCTTCATGTACGGGTCGCATTCGCCGTCGCCCATGTACCACAATTGAATTGGCAGCTTGCAGCCGAAATGGCGGATCAGATTCACGTTGACCCAGACGCTGGGAAAGTACTTGAGCCCGCCGCCGGCGATGACGATGCCTCGATCCTGCGGAAAGGTCAGCCGGCTCGGTTGAAGTTCATCGGCGAAGCGCCGGGCCATGACGCGCATCGCTTCGTTGACGTTGGCCCAACCCGACCAGCCATTCGGCCAAGGGCCTGGCGGTGCGCGTTCGATGAGTTGGATCATTTCCTCGACGGTCAGTTCCGCCGTGGCGGACTGGCACTTGGTCCAGTCGATGGTCGTCGGTGCCGCTTCGGCAAATGCGTTCATCGTCGTCGCTCCCAAATCAATTGGATTTCCCAATGCCAACCGCCGCGACTTCCCGCCGCGAGCGCGCCGGCTGAGATTTCGATCTCGTGTTCACCCGGTGACAGCGTGATCGGCGCGACGCTGCTAATCGCGGCCGTGGCGACGAGATCGCCATCGATGCGCACTTCGGCGTAAGTGTTCAGGTCAGGTGTGTCGGATGACGTGATGACGATGCGGACATCGGTGTCGTCGCAAAGGCACTTGGGCCGCGTCGCGACGCCCGATGGGATCGCTTCGGCCGTAGCCTTCTCCGGATAGTAAAAGCGAATGGTCCAATCGTCATCGACCCAGGTGCCGCCATCGACTTCGGTCGGTTCCCACGGATAATCGGGGCAATAACAACCGCTGCCAGACCCGGAACCTGATCCACCTTGTCCGCTTCCGCCATCGCCGCCGCTGCCAGTCAGACCCGGACCCGAACCGGAGCCGCCTGGGCCGGAACCATCGCCGCCTGAACCTCGGCCGCTGCCATCGCCCGAGCCACCGCCGGAACCGCCGCCCGATCCGCCTTTTCCGGAACCACTGCC
>JRYK01000296.1_pt1 | contig 22668 bp, 18 predicted proteins | sample 235381 | NCBI WGS metagenome assembly JRYK01 (sample SAMN03074220, study PRJNA261476) | activated sludge metagenome | biome: Wastewater Treatment Plant; feature: Wastewater; material: Activated sludge; isolation source: activated biomass of a wastewaster treatment plant treating hydrocarbon... ... | reverse complement strand
GAGTGTATTCGTTTTCCGTACAGTAGTTTTGGAAATGTAAACTGTATCACTTTTAATAAACACTCTAGCCTCAATATTTCGCTCGAGAGCGCTCAATATTAGTTGCGTCGGTGTACAGCGCGTGGCGAAAATATTCTAAAAAGCCTACGTTGTCGCCAGGTACCAGCGAAAGATCCGAAGAACGGGAAATCCAGCGAAGCGCCCGTTCGTAGGATCTGGTCGCGCAGAATGCGCGATCGCCTTAGCTGGCGACGAGACTTTTCTTTGGTTCCTTTCTTTTGGCGATACAAAAGAAAGGAACAAAAAAAACGAGAACATTAAACTTAACGAAAAGCAGCTTTTATAAATCAAATTAGTATCTTATCACAGATAACCCTAATAGCCTCAATATTTCGCTCGACAGCGCTTGCTTATAAGTTCAGAGGATGCTGCTCACAGGAGCTCGCCTCCCGATGACCTCGGTCACCGGGACGCACCTAGATTGTGATTTCTATCACAATCTACCAGCTTCACTGGTCGGTGCTCATGTCGCAAAGCATCTCGTATGCTTTGCTCCTTGTTCATCCGCAAGAAAGTAAGAACAAAAAAGAGTGTATTCCTTTTACCATAAAGCTGCTTTGGAAATGCAAACCGGATCAATTTTTTTTAACACCCTAGCCGAAATATTTCGCTCACCAGCCCTCACCACACCCATTTCCTAAAGTGATTTGTAAATATTATCGATTGTATTAATTTCGCTCTATGCATCAATACATCAGAAAAATACGCATCCCACAATTCCGTTCCTCATTGCTTGCTTTATGCATAATAACGTATAGCGCATCCCTTAATGCACAGTGCCACCCAAACCAAATAGATTCTATTCCACTGGTAAAACATTTCTCTAATCCGGCATTTGGAAATTTTTTATCCATCAAAAAAGATCGCTTGAACCGACCGCTGATTTACACAAGTACCAAGGATGGTGGCCTTCAAATTTATTCCATTCAAAATGGATCGGTCAGTCTCTATAAACATTTTCCTGTAGCCTCGTTTGCTAACCTGGATGTCATCAATATCGTACAGCAGGACCATTACCTGTATGTTTGTCTTGGTGACATATGGAATACTAACGAGCGTTTGGGTTTAGCGGTAATGGATGTTGGCGACTTTCACTCAATTCAACTTCTGGATACACTTTTTCTCCCAGAACTAAAAGGAGGAATTGCCAATGTCTTCCTTCAAGGCAATATAGCCTTTTTGGCGGGCATGCAAGCAGGCTTGATCCTGGTAGACATCACCCAAAAAAATCATTTACAACTGTTAAGCAGACTACCGTTTTCAAATGACTTTCCTCACCATGATTCAAACAACAGCAGCGCTTATAATGCTCGCGGCATTTGGGTGAAAGATTCAATAGCCTTTGTTTGTTATGATAGGGGAGGATTGCGCATGGTGAATATCAGTAATCCCCATCAGCCGGTTCAAATTTCACAATACTGCCGCAGCGATTTGATTGACAGCGCAACCGCATACAATAATTTATGGATAAGCCAGGATCTGGCTTACGTTGCTATAGACTATTACGGAATGGAAGTGCTGGACATTTCCAATCCACTTCAGATTAAATCCATAGGCTTTTGGCATCCCGCTGATTGGGCAAAAGCGACCACTAATTTCCAAGTCTGGTCACAATCTAAAGGCCATGCAAATGAAATTTATTACGATGCAAATTGTGAAAAGGTATATTTAGCTGCAGGCAACACTGATGCCATAGGAATAGATGTTAGCCTCCCGTCAAATCCTGAAACATGTTCAAGCTTCATGATTGATGCAGACCATTACGGAAGTTGGGGAATTGATTATCACAGAGACAGCTTATACCTGACTTACATCTGGTCCCCATTCTTTCCCCCTTATAGCAATTATACCGGTTTTTGTATCTACGCAACACAGGATTGCACGACAAGTACATCCATTAAAATACCTTCTGCTCCAATGAGCAGCAGCTTAAAATATGCAGTACATGAATTGAAGGTGATTGCTGAAGATTCCGAACTACCTTGTATTCTCACAGTATGCAACGCTCAAGGGTATAGGATTCTACAAAGAAAAATCTCTAGCTCAGGCGAACATTCATTTCCCTTCCTCGAATGGCCTGAAGGTATTTTTATTGGAGTCCTTCGTTCTGCTAATAGCTTTAAATTGTTGCGTTTTTCACATTTCCATTAAAACTTTTACTCAAGATGGTTAATATTGTACCATAGCTCATCTTTATGACTCAATTATCGCGATCAGTAGACGTTTCCTTAGACATACACTGCAAACCGCATCATATCATTCATGCATTTCTGGATGAAAAATTACTCCACCTTTGGTGGAATGTTGAACGCAGTCTGATAGAAAAAAAAGTTGGAGGTCTCTATGTCCTCTCGTGGAATGTTGATGAAAATGGATTTGGTTACGTTTCAACCGGTGTCATAGAAGCATATGATCCTTCAGCTTGTTTAATCATTGGATCATATTGTTATCTAAATCCAATGCGCTCTATCCTGGGACCTATGCAATTAATGATCAAAGTTCGATCCTCTTCCTCTGGTAGTCAAATGTCTCTCAGTCAGAGAGGATATCAGGAAGGTGAAGACTGGGAGTGGTATTTTGAAGCAGTAAAAGCTGCTTGGCCTATTGTACTTCAAAACTTTAAATCATTTATGGAGGAGCGTTTTCCCTTTTGCAATTAATTATTTCTATCGCCAAACTTAATTATGATCTACCAACAACTCGCTCTAATCTCTTCCATTCTTGCAGGCTTTGCTTTTACTTTTTTTGCAGCGGTCCTGTTTCAGGCCAAAGAGCGTCAAATTCACTTTTACGTTTTGATTGCCACCATTATTTCAACTTTATGCATGTTTATCTGCACACTGGGTTGGTCCTTCATCGCTATTTCAGAACATTTGTCAAAGGATTCATTAGGAAACGTTCTCTTGCATCATCATCGAAAACTTTCTCTTTTGTTTTTACTGGGCATACTCGCTTTGATCACTTGTCTGGGCCTAAGTGGTTGGTTGCATTCCAAAAAGGCCGGATGGGTTTCCTCCGGATTGTCTATTATAGCTTTATTGTATATGATCTATCTGTTGTCCAATTTTATTTTTTAACAAAATTAATATCATGTATCAAATAGTACATGCACTTCAAATCTCCGCTCCCATAGAAAAAGTATTTGAAGCGATCACCACTCCATCCGGTTTAAATCATTGGTGGACGATGGAATGCTCTGGTGTTCCTGTTGAAAATCAGATTTATCGTTTTGTTTTTTCAGAAGATTGTATCTGGAGTGGCCGGGTAACTCAATATTCGCCCGTTCATGCGATTGAGTGGTTAATGAGTGATGCCCAGGAAGATTGGGAAAACACACGGGTAGGCCTAAGCCTTTCTGCAGAAGGCAATAAAACCAATGTGGAATTTTACCATTCCGGGTGGAAGTCAACCAATAAACATTTTAGAATTTCATCCTATTGCTGGGCAACTTATCTAAGGGTATTGAAGCTTTATTTAGAAAAGGGTATAGAGACACCTTATGAGCAGCGGGATTTGGTATGAGTGAGATTATACCTTGCTTGCTTAAAATTTTTAGCAGATAAAATTTACACTTGCAATCCATTCAATTGTAAAAATTGATTAGATTTACTCACAATCCCAAAATTAGAACTTTCCCTGAATGATTCATTTTTTCCTATCTTCGGTCTTCCAAATAATAAGAGAAGAAATATTTTTAGAAAATTGATAGTATGACTCCTCTGAGCGGGAGAGCCTTATCTTTTAGCACATCAATTGTATTGAAACGGCTGATTATAAACTCCTTAATCGTTGAGGGAGTTAAAATAAAATACTTTTAAAATAATCAAGCGCGGAAGTATTTGGGTCTATTTTCATTTTTATATGGAGTCTGTAATTAAAAAATAACTAAGACCCATTCAACTTTACTTTATCAACTGAATCATACTTGAATACGTCTTACGACCTTCCACCAACTTTAATAGATATGGTCCCGCTTGAAAATCATTTAGATCAACTTTTATATGAGGACTCTTATGATTAATGAGCCTTAGCACCTCTCTGCCATTTAGATCGTAAACGAAGATGTGTACATCGCTGTATTCCGGACTTTCCTGCATTGAAATATGAAATATTCCGGAACTTGGATTTGGATATACATTGATTTCTTGTTGCTTTATATCTACATTGGATGATAAAACGTTTCCTTCGCAATCCAGAACTGTGTAAAATCCCTGAACCAAACCATTAATATAATAATCATAAATACTGCCTGTTACAATTAAATTGCAAGAGTCAATAAATTTAATATCAAAGGCTCTAAAATAATAATTCCCGCCATATGCTTTCTTCCAAATTTCTTTTAATCCATCAAATTTAGTGATATAATATTTACTCGGAAAATCTAATTTAAGTGTTCCCAATTCTTCTCCTTCATTTACAACCGTATAAAACGTTCCATTACTAGCACCAGAAATTGATGCTTGAAATTTTTGAACATTTTCTTGATTTGAAACCACAATAAAACTGTCTAAATAAAGTGAATCTGATACTGCTTTTATTTTATAAATTATTTGCTCATTAAATAACTGTCTGTCATAAGGGAAAACTCCCGTTCCAACAACTGATTCTGAATTCTGTTCCATAAATTCAGGATAAAATACTACCATTTCATCATTTATCCTTGAGTCGAACTTTCGTAAGATACCCCTAAAAATCACATTTAAATTAGTGTCAACAAGGGAAACAAAAGGACTACTTCCGGACAGTATAAAACGATTTTCATTCATTGGTACAATTGTGTGAATCCACCGATGGCTGAATAGGGGTGAAGGATTAGGAGAAGTGGTTCTATTCAATTCAATATTTGATAAGAATATACCACCTTCTGATATTTTTACTAAAGATATTTTTTCAACGGGTAAAGTATTTTTCTCAAAACTAAAACAAATAATATTAGTCTTATTTAATTTAAAAGGCTTTGTATTGTAAAAGCTATTCAGTGGACCCACGTACTTAATACTGTCAATAATTTCCAAATTATTATTTCGCTCATCATACGAAAGGCTTAGTAAAATGAAATCACTTTCTCTCTTTGATAAAGCAATTAATATATGGATTTGCCCGATTTTATTTATTGGGCACACAGGCCAGATATTTTTGTATTCATCTTTTTGCAGTATCAATTTCTTAGAGATTTTTTTCGACTTTATTTGAATTTCAAAAAAATATTTAGATATTAAATATACAGTTTCATCAATATTATAACATCTTGTATTATAATTATCTTCATCGCACCTGTTGATGTAAAATATTGAATCTTGAGAATAAACTGGTAGTTTGAGCAATACTAATGCCATTATTATTATTGCATTTAAATTTATTAATTGATTGAAGTTGCACAAATAGCGCACCTTCAACTTTAACTTATTGTTGATTGTCATATACGGGAATTCCAACTTTAAACCAAAAATACCAATAATAATTTGCTGGTGTACTGGGAAATGCTTCATATTTAGCAATTTTAAATCCTATTCGTTCATATCCAGCAGGTAGATATTGATCTACTAAATCTTCCAAAACATCGAGATAGTCTTGCTGATTCTCTGCAGAAAGACACAATGGCTTACTATTCTCACATGTTGACTTATAATGCCAAAAATCTGTATCAGAAATTTCTATATAACCAAAAGTATCCCATTCGTCGTAAACATCATCTTCACAGTGTCCTACTACACCCATTTCTTTAATATTTTTGTAGTACAACAGATCATTTGAAACGGCAATGTTCATAAAAGCTCGTGCAACCCTACCACATCCTCCTCCGCCTAAATCTGTAGAACCATTACACCAATTACCTGCTAATACCATACCGTTTCCAAGTAAACCACCATTAGGTCTCACGTCATCATGGAATCCAAATGATAATTCACTCGTAATATCTGTTAATACTTCCACAAGGTTTGTACTAATATTTAAATCTATCACCCGTGGATCTGCCCCGTCCTCGATAATTTCCTGGATCATACTATCTATGCGGGTTTGTTCAATTGTCGATATCGTCCCATTTGAATGAGAGAAACTGAAGGTATCCACTTGTGGAATGGAGACTATTCCAGGATTCGTCACATACGTTGCATTTAAGTCCTCTTCAAAATCTTCCACACTTAATGTCTGTGCCAAATTGTTTATCCTGGACTTCATTGTACTCTTTTTACCAGGCTCTTGTTTCCATTCGATTTTTTCACAGGAGACAATCAATAAAAATGAAAGGAATGCAAATAATACAAAATTTGAAGTTCTCATCTTAAAATAATTTAAATCTCACGCCTTGACTTCCCGTTCAGGCTTGGGCATACTTGTTTTTCTTGGGTGGATCGTTCTGTTTTTATCCACATTTGAAAAATGGCCAGATTCAAATTACCTGCAAGTCTATTATATTACAGTGCAAAAATATTACACTGCATAAATTTTTTTACATGTCATAATAATATGTTTTGCGGTTGGGATCATACTTAATGTCTTTGCCCATTTGTCTCAGGTTCTCTATCAGGTTGAATACCGTTCGCCTGGATACTCCCAATCGCTCTGCCAATTGATCGGGTGTGCCAGTTGCCTTTAGACGGATGAGCTGCTCGAGACATTCGATTCGATGGAAGTTGCTGATAAAGCTCATAAATTTTGGGGTTTAGATTTTTTACAGCATATTTAAATTGGATGTATCTGATGAAATATAATAACTCTTTTATTTAAAGACAATCAGCCTTTAATAACATTAAATTCAATGGCATATCCCGGTTTATAAGTATTCCACCTGCTGCCTCGGGTTCCATTAATGAACTTCCTTTTCAAGCGGAACAATTTATATCCGGGTGTTACTGATCGGGCGGTAGTTCAGGTTTAATACTCATAGCCGTGGTTTTTGGTTTACAATATTTCTTATTCATAAAAAAAATTCAGGCAAACATATTTTCAGTTGTTGTATTCCGATTAGGAATAAGGATATATTGAAATCTATAAATTGATACAATATTGTGATTTGCTGCGTGGCTGTAGGAAAACTACTCAGCCAAAATCATCTCAGTCATTTGCATTTCATCTTTTCCTGTGAAGAAAAGGTTTAGGATAGTATGGTCTAAATTTATGAGTATTAAAAAGTCGAAAACAATCTGCTCAATGGGCTTTATCCACTTGTACTTGTATTCCCAATTCCGACAACTGTTTGGCATCAACCTCCGATGGCGCATCAATCATGGTGTCCCGTCCCATATTATTTTTTGGAAATGCGATGTAATCCCGAATAGAGGTGGATCCATCCATGATGCAACACAAACGATCCAGGCCAAAAGCTATTCCACCATGCGGCGGAGCACCAAATTCAAAAGCGCCCAGGAGAAATCCAAACTGCTTTTCTGCTTCTTCTTTAGAAAATCCTAGGATTTCAAAATTACGTGCCTGCAAAATGCGATCATGAATTCTAATGGAACCTCCACCCACTTCAGCGCCATTGATGACCATATCGTAAGCAGCAGCATGAATGGATTCCAGCACTTCGCGTTGATCACTGAATATTTTATCTTTTTCGTCCGGAAGCGGGCTGGTAAATGGATGATGCATAGCAAAAAATCGTTGCGAATCTTCATCCCATTCCAACAGTGGAAAATCCAGTACCCATAATGGTTTATACACTCCCTCGGGTATGCGGTCCAATCGGCGTGCAACCTCCAAACGCAATTCACCCAACTGCTTCAAGGTAGTGGCCCGATCTCCCAGTAAAATAAAAAGGGTGTCTCCTGTTTTTGCCCCCAATTTATCTTTGATAACTAACAATTGTTCGTCTGTATAAAATTTTCCAATGGTCGACTTGATCCCTTCACTACCAAATTTGACGTAGATCAATCCTTTTGCGCCTATTTGTGGACGCTTCACCCAATCCGTCAAGGCATTCAATTCCTTATTGCTGAAATACTGTTCACTATTCTGAGCTATAAATCCTTTGATGCAAGCAGCATCATCGATCAGTCCAAAACCATTTCCCTTCATCTCACTCAAATCATGAAACTTCATATCGAATCGCAAATCCGGTTTGTCGGAACCATACAACTCCATGGCTTCTTCGTACTTCATACGTGGTACATTCCCCAATTCAACGTTCAGGCACTGCTTGAAAACATGTTGAATCATCGCTTCAAACATATTGAGTACATCCTCCTGCTGGACAAAAGCCATTTCACAATCTATTTGTGTAAATTCAGGTTGTCGATCCGCCCGCAGGTCTTCATCGCGAAAACAACGAACAATTTGAAAATATTTATCCATCCCGCCTACCATCAAAATTTGCTTGAAGGTTTGGGGTGATTGAGGCAAAGCATAAAATTGACCGGGATTCATCCGGCTGGGTACAATGAAATCTCGTGCTCCCTCTGGGGTAGATTTGATGAGGTAGGGTGTCTCTATCTCCAAAAACCCCTGACCGCTGAGAAACTTTCTCACTTCCAGGGTCAACTGATGCCGGAAAATGATTTTTTCTTTAACCGGATTGCGTCGTATGTCCAGATATCGGTAATTCATCCTCAGTTCATCACCACCGTCGCTGAGGTCTTCTATGGTAAAGGGCGGCACTTTTGAAGCATTGAGCAATTGCAATGAGCGGACTTGGATCTCAATATCACCGGTTGGCCGGTTTGGATTTTTACTCGAACGCTCCCGCACGATGCCTGTCGCCTGTATGACATATTCACGCCCAAATTGCCGCGCAGCTTCACATAAAGCCGCGTCCGTTTCCATGTTGAAGGCCAGTTGTGTGATGCCATAACGGTCCCTCAGATCAATAAAGCTCATGCCTCCCAGGTTTCTCAAACTTTGCACCCAGCCAGCCAGGCTTACTTCATTGCCTACATGATGAATTCTCAATTCTCCACAGTGATGCGTTCTGTACATATTTTGCTTTTATGCCGCAAAGATAATCCAGAGCCTGTTTTGAACTGGGTAAATTCATTCCATTTTGAAGCCATTGACAAATTCTTTTTCCTTTCTTTTCTGGTGTGCAATTTGACTATTTTAAACTAACATCCGTTAGTATTATTCAATAGGCTTTTGCNNAACAATTATTTCATTCATTATACTCAAGCCTGCAAACAAATCCCGCAACGGATCAAAAAATGATGTTGAGACCCATTGAAATTAATAGGTTGCGTTTTTCAATCAATGGACTCCAGTATTCGATAATTCGGGCTTGTCAAATTCCAATACGCACTCTTTCTTTGACCGAGCAAATTGTATTTGCACTAAACGATTAACACCCTAATTCTAACACATGTTAGTGAAGTCTTATTCTGCTGCCGTCCATGGCGTAGACGCTTGTCCTATCACGGTGGAAGTAAATCCAGGAGGTGCCATTACACCTGGGAAAAACAATTTTTTCATGGTGGGTTTGCCAGACAATGCAATACGCGAAGGAGCTCAACGGATTGAATCTGCTATAAAAAACTCAGGTTATCAATATCCGCGTTTGAAATTGGTCGTGAACCTCGCTCCTGCAGACATTCGAAAAGAAGGTTCTGCTTATGACCTTCCCGTAGCTTTAGGCATCATGGCAGCTACCGGTCAGGAAGAATTTCCTTCCATGGATCAGTACCTCGTTTTGGGCGAACTCAGCCTGGATGGCGGCGTAAGACCAGTCAAAGGAATACTTCCAGTTGCCATTTTGGCATACCGGAACAAATTCAAAGGGATCATAATTCCCAAAGACAATGCCAGGGAAGCATCAATTGTGGACCAATTGGAAATCATAGCCGTTAATCATCTACGTGAAGCTTCTGATTTTTTGTGTGGAAAATGTAAGCTGGAGCCTTATCGTGAACCCTTTATACCCCTTTCTGAACAAACTTCAAGCCATCCGGAAGACGATTTTAAAGACGTTATGGGTCAGGAAAACATCAAACGTGCCATGGAAATTGCTGCCGCAGGTGGCCATAATCTAATCTTAATTGGTCCTCCCGGTGCAGGTAAAACCATGCTGGCCAAAAGACTTCCCGGCATTCTTCCTCCCATTGGAATGGAGGAAGCCCTGGAAACAACAAAAATTCATTCCGTTGCAGGTATTCTTCCCGCCAACAGTGGATTAATAAAAACCAGGCCGTTTCGTTCACCTCATCATACCATCAGCGATGTCGCTCTGGTGGGTGGTGGATCAAATCCTATGCCCGGCGAAATATCTCTTGCTCATAATGGGGTATTGTTTCTCGATGAGCTTCCTGAATTTAAACGGGCGGTTTTGGAAGTACTGCGTCAACCGATGGAAGAACGAAAGGTAACCATCTCCAGAGCTAAACATTCGTTGGATTATCCAGCCAGTTTTATGCTGGTGGCCAGCATGAATCCTTGTCCTTGCGGATACTACAATCACCCTGAAAAAGAATGTGTGTGTGGGCCGGGTGTTGTAAAAAAATACCTGTCCCGCATCAGCGGACCCTTATTGGATCGGATCGATTTACATGTTGAAGTAACACCCGTTAGTTCAGAACAACTTCTACAAAGGCAGGTAAAACAGGAAAATTCAAATGCCATTCGCATGCGCGTACTTTCGGCAAGGGCCAGGCAACAAACTCGTTTTTCTTCTCTATCAAATCTCCATTTTAATGCTCAAATTCCTTCTGGCATCGTCCATGAAATTTGTGTCATCAGTCCAGAGGGCACCGCTCTTTTAAAAAATGCCATGAACCGTTTGCAACTGTCTGCAAGAGCATATGACCGGATTCTAAAAGTATCCAGAACCATTGCTGACCTACAGGACTGTGAGGATATCCGGACGGAACATCTGGCAGAAGCCATCCATTTCAGAAGCCTGGACCGGGAAGGATGGGCCGGATAATGGGCCGATATCCCTGCTCAAACAATACATATATTGAAAAAATTCATTTGTAAAACATTCACAGATTTTTCCTTAAGGCAAAATTATCTTTGCCATATGGATATGAAGTCATTGGTTTTATTCAATAGCCTAAGTGGGGAAAAGGAATCATTTAAGCCTTTGATTGAAGGCAGAATTGGGTTATACGTTTGCGGTCCCACCGTTTACAATGATGTCCACCTTGGAAACTGCCGTACGTTCGTATCCTTTGACACCATTTTCCGCTACTTAATACACCTGGGGTATAAGGTGCGTTACGTACGCAACATTACTGACGTTGGACATTTATTGGATGATGGGGAAGACCGGATGATGAAAGGTGCTCGCCTGGAACAACTTCAACCCATGGAAATTGCTCAGAAATATTCCAATGGGTTTCACCAAATGATGCAGGTCTTCAATACGCTGCCTCCAAGCATCGAACCTCGCGCTACCGGACACATCATCGAACAAATTGAAATGGTCGAAGCCATTTTGGAAAGGGGATTTGCTTACGAACGCAATGGTTCGGTTTATTTCGACACCATAAAATTTGTTGAGGCAAAAAATCCTTACGGTCAGCTGTCAGGAAGAATTATCGAAGATCTGTTGTCAGAATCTCGCGACAATTTGAAAAACCAGGACGAGAAAAAGCATCCTTCTGATTTTGCTTTATGGATCAAAGCCAGCGACGAACACATCATGCGCTGGAATTCTCCTTGGTCTGTTGGATTTCCTGGCTGGCATTTGGAATGCTCTGCAATGAGTACCAAATACCTGGGCGAGCATTTTGATATTCATGGCGGCGGCAACGACTTGAAGTTTCCTCATCACGAAAATGAAATTGCACAAAATGTGGGCGCCTGCGGCTGCTCTCCTGCCAATTACTGGCTTCATACCAATATGCTGTTGTTGAATGGTCGTAAAATGTCGAAAAGTGAAGGGAATACCATTTCACCAGCCGAACTCTTTACAGGCAACAGCACCCATATCACCCGGGCATATTCACCAATGGTGGTACGCTTTTTCTTTATGCAGGCTCATTATCGAAGCACACTCGACATCACTGATGAAGCACTTCAAGCTGCTGACAAGGCTTATCGCCGACTCATGGAGTCTATGCGGATTTTATCCCAATGGAAGGATCCTTTTTCTGCTTCAAAGGGATCTAAAGATGATGAAGTAAAAGCCGCAATGGCCCAATGCTATGATGACATGAACGATGATTTTAATGTTCCCAAGTCGCTGGCGAGTATATTTGAACTTACAGGAATCATCAATTCCATAAAAGATGGGCATCTTCCCAACGACTCTATTTCTGCTTTATGTTGGTCTGAATTGAAAACACACCTGCAACATTTCGTGTTTGATATTTATGGTCTTCAGGATGAAAACACCTCCAGTCAATCTGGAACAGTTGACAACCTGATGCATCTGATCATTACTTTAAGGAATGACGCACGCACACGTAAGGATTTCCCAATGTCAGATAAAATCAGGGATGGTTTAAAGAATGCCGGCATCCAACTAAAAGATGGTAAAGAAGGAACCGAATGGACCTATCTATAACGAACAAGTGTTAGTCATGTACCAAAAATTTTCAATCGCGGTCTTCAGTTTGCTAATGTTCACATTGGCCTGTAAACAAGATTCCAAATCTGTTGACAAAAAGGATCAGCCTGTGGAATCCATTCAATACCCTAAATTCAGCAAAGACAGCGCTTACAAATTTGTCAAAAATCAAATCGACTTCAGTCCCAGAATTCCAAATACTCCAGCTCATGTTAAATGTGCTGCTTGGTTTGCTGAAACCTTTCGACGCTTTGGCGCAGAAGTCATCGAACAAAAGTTTCAGGTTCGGGCTTTTGATGGAACTCTTTTGAATGGAAACAACATCATTGCACAGTACAATGTACAAGCTAAACGAAGAATATTATTGGCCGCCCATTGGGACACCAGGCCTTGGGCCGATTCTGAACCTGATGCCGCCAACAAGAAAAAACAGTTCGATAGTGCAGATGATGGCCCTTCTGGCGTTGGTGTCTTGCTTGAATTAGCGCGTCTCCTTCAGGAACACCCGCTAAAAAATATTGGTGTGGATATTGTCTTATTTGATCTGGAAGATTATGGGACTGAAGGGAATGACAAATCCTGGGGCCTTGGTTCGCAATATTGGTCAGCAAACCTTCACTACAAACATTCCAAAGCAGAATATGGCATCCTTCTGGATATGGTTGGTGGATCCAATCCTGGATTTTATACAGAAGACTTCTCGGTGTATTATGCCCGCGAGATTGTAGAAAAGGTCTGGAATCTTGCCGATGCAATGGGATATGCTGCCTATTTCCCTAAAACTAGCGGCGGTGGAACCATCGATGACCATTACTTCGTCAACACCATAGCGAAAATTAAAATGATCGATATCATCAACAGACCCGATGGTAAGCGTTTTCCTCATTATCACCATACCTTAAAGGATAATATGAATGTCATCGATCCGAATACACTCAATATGGTGGGGCGGTTAATGGTTAAATTGATCTACCAAGAAGAAGCCGGTATCTTTTAAGTTTGCCTTTTCCACATTCTCCTTCAAATTACATTTCCGGTTTTAGAATACTCAAAATACATTATTGCGAATTGTCTATTTTCGCTACTTAAATGTATTTTATATGAAACGTACTTGCAGGATTTATACTTTTCTTTCCCCATTTATTTTTTTAATGCACTCTTTGTGTTCACAGGAATGGACCGTACTGCACCAATTTAGTCCTGCACAAACTCTACAAAAGATTGAATTTCTTAATAAAGATTTTGGAATCACTGTGGGTAGCTTATACAATGGTTCTACAAAAAATATTCACATCACCCGCGATGGAGGTAAATCATGGACGGATGTAAGTTCAGGATATACCTCCATGCGATTCATGGATATCGCTATCCTCAATGATTCTGTCATCTATATGAGTGGAAATGATGGGATTATCATTCGTTCAACGGATGGGGGACTGAATTGGAAAACGCTCACGACAAATGTTACGGAGCAAATTTGGGGTATCTATTTTACTAGTGCCAAAATCGGTTATGCCGTGGGATCCAATGGTTTGATCATGCGGACTCTGAATGGCGGCAATGACTGGGAAATCAAACCCAGCGGAACCAACCATTTATTTTATAAAGTGACCGTGACCTCCTCAGGCATTTGTTTTGCAAGTGGTTCTAATATCTTATTGCGTTCAACAGATAGTGGAGATTCCTGGCATACTGTCGATTTTTTTCCATTTGAACCTCCTGCCGACTGGATTCGGAGTATTCAATTTGTCAATGATCAAACGGGATTTGCTTGTGCCGATATAGGAAGAATTTATAAAACGACCGATGGTGGTGAAACCTGGCGAAGGTTGGAGTCCAATACACAGGAGGCTCTCTTTGATTTGGATTTTATCAATGAAAACCAGGGTATGGTTTGCGGATTCAACGGGACCATATTAAAAACAGAAGATGGTGGTGAAAGCTGGATGCAAATGATCAGCCCACTGGGCAGTGAAAATTTATATTCCATTGATCTGACAGATGCACAAACGGGATATATCTGTTCGCATTTCGGCAATGTCCTAAAACTAACGCCTGTTAGTAGTGTACAGGAAAAGGCAATTGACCTCCAAGTAATGACCATATTTCCCAATCCTTGTACTCAAACCATTCATTGGAATTTGCCATTAACTTCCATGGAGGGCAATGCCCGGTGTCAAATATTTAATAGCGCCGGTGAACGGGTACTGTACGAAGAACATGTTGAAACAATAAATGCTCTCGGTATTTCCCATCTTGCGGTGGGATTATACTGCATGGTGCTTTCTACTGAACGGCATGGCGTATTTCAGGCCAGTTTTTTTAAGCAATAAACGCTAATGGGTGTATCACGATATGAAACTTCAAAAAATTTCTGTCCCTCTTTAAACTCAAATGGTCCGCAATCTTGGATATGCTTTAGACTAACGCTTTACCTTTTGTTTGATGATTCCACCCGAGACTTCTTTGATACTGGTAATGTATAAAAAAGCTTTAGGGTCAATTTGGTGGACTGCATTTTGAATCCGATGAATTTCCAAACGTGTAACAATCGAGACCACAATATGACAATCGTGTCTGATGTCAAAACTCCCCGGCAAATATCCGCGTTCTCCTTTGTACACAGAAATGGCCTTGTTGAAGTCATTCACAATCATGGATTTGATCTCATCCTCTTTTGAGGAGATAATAGTAAGTGCGGTATATTCCTCAAATCCATCGACGACATAATCTACTGTCTTCATCGCGGTAAAGTAGGTAAGAATTGAATACATACCCGCCTCCAGGCCGAAGCTTGCTGCTGCGACTAGAATAATGGCCGAATTAAACACCATGACCCATTCACTGGTGGAAAATCCGAATTTTTTATTGGTGTAATCTGCCAACACTTCCATGCCATCAATTACGCCTCCCGCTTTAATGACCAAACCCAGTCCTAATCCAATAAAAAATCCACCAAAAATGGCGATGAGCACTTTGTCTTGGGTAATGGCCGGTATTTCGATGATTTCGATCATGACGATCAATAATAAAATAGCCATCATGGTTTGTAGAGCAAACGTTCTTCCAATTTTCTTGTATCCAATGTAAACAAAAGGAAGGTTGATAAAAAATAAACTGATTCCCAGGTGCACATGAAACAATTCGTGTAAAAGAATGGACAATCCTGTCACCCCACCATCCAAAAAGCGGTTCGGGATCATAAATCCTTTAAAGGCAATGGTCGCGAAGCTCACTCCCAACACGGTCATTATTACAGAATACGGAGAAAAAATTTTTCTCCAGTCAATGATTTCCCTTTGAAAACTTGAATGCATGGCCAGGCAATGATAGTGAATTTGAAGCAAACGAAGTACTCAATACAAATCCTATTTTACCACAACAGCTCATCCAAAGCCCTTAAGTTGAACAGGCTATTTTCCTGCCAATTTGCTGTAAGGAATTGTTTTCCCCTCTTTGTTGGGAGGGAAAATCACCAGCTTTAAATCGCTTTGATTTTACTTTTCCAAAATCTTGTGATAACTTCACTTTCTTAAGCTAAATCATGTCAGAAATCTTTGGCTTTGATGCTTTTTCACCCAGGGAAATTGCCGATCGTATCGAACAAATTGGGGTGAGCAAAGCAAGGTTACCCTTTCGTTCTCTTTTTATGCTAGGTGCACTTGCCGGAGGATTCATCGCTTTGGGTGCAATGTTCTATACCATCATTGTTTCAGATCCTTCCATGTCCTTTGGTCTAAAGCGGCTATTCGGTGGTTTGGTTTTCTCCTTGGGCCTGGTCATGGTGGTAATCGCCGGTGCTGAGTTGTTTACAGGAAATAATCTTTTGGTAATGGCCTGGGCTGACGGAAAAATCAGTTCTAAAGAGGTCCTGCGAAATTGGATTATTGTCTTTCTTTCAAATTTTTTGGGTGCCGTTTTCGTTGCTGTTTTAGTGTTGCTTTCAAAGCATCCCGATATGAATCAACAATCCATTGCTCAACAATATTTAAAAATTGGAGAGGTAAAATGCAGCCTGCCACCATTTCAGGCTTTTTTCAGTGGTGTGCTCTGCAATGTACTGGTTTGCCTTGCCGTTTGGATGGCCCAGGCTGGACGTTCAGTAATGGATAAATTTATTGTTGTTGTCTTTCCGATTTCTGCATTTGTGGCCGCAGGGTTTGAGCATTGCATTGCCAATATGTATTTTATCCCGATGGCAATCTTTCTCAAAACAGATTTATCACTTACTGGTAGTTTTGAATTAATCAACTGGTATGGCCTTTTTTATAACCTTCTTCCGGTGGTTTTAGGCAATTTGATCGGGGGTAGCGTATTGGTAGCTTTTGTCTATTATATCATTTATAAAAAGAAACTGCCCACGGAAAATTGATCCCTTTAACTAACATCCGTTATTCATAATTTTTGGACATGGACCTTTTCAAAGAAATCGAAAAATTAAAACGCGAAAATGTCATTGATGCCGAAACGGCAGAACGAATTTCAAAATACTATGAATCAAAAGAGGACAATCAGCCTTCGCGTCTCGTATTATTGTTTGGCGTATTGGGTGCAATTTTATCCGGCCTTGGCCTTCTATTGATCGTGGCTCACAACTGGGACATGCTTTCAAAATGGACAAAAACTTCCATTGCATTTGCCATTTTAGCTTCAGCCCATCTTTTAGGAATTTATGTTTTATTAAAGAAAAATGAATACCTCAGTTGGAAAGAAAGCGCGTCCTCATTTCTATCTCTTGCGTTGGCTTCCACCATTTCATTAATCGCACAGATTTACCATATCTCTGGGCCGTTTGATGAATTTCTTCTTTACTTGTCATTGATGTGCTTCCCACTGGTTTATTTGTTTTCCTCCAACGCTACTACTTTACTTTATTTATTTGCCATTACCTTGTACATGCTGGAAAATAATTTTGGAAGACTGGACCCTTCCCAGAAAGTGATGATTTACCTGATGCTGGTAGCTCTGGTAATACCACATTATATCCGGGCATGCAATAAAAATCAAACTTATTTATTGTCCTCACTCCATTGGGCATTTCCATTTTCTCTTTTGCTTTGCCCTGCTGTATTGGGCCATCATTACGGTGATTTTACGTTTATCAGCTATTTCTCCATGCTAAGTATTTTTATTGGAATCGCTGGCTTGGATTATTTTGAAAACCGGAAACCCTTTACCAATGGCTATTTACTACTTGGTGTTTCGGGAACGATCTTATTGCTTTGGATATTAAGTTTTGATGGCTTTTGGAGTACCTTAAAACATGATTTGGCGCATTGGTCAAAGGGCCTGTCAAGTCCAGAATTTCTCCTTTCTCTGTTGTTGAACGCAATCGCTTTAATCTTGATGATTGTCCAATATCAAAAGAAAAACTTATCCATATGGTGGCCTCTTCAAGGGACCTTCATTTTATTCAATATCATCTTTTGGATCGGTTTGTACGGTCAGATGGCTGTCTTGCTGATGAATGCCCTTGCTTTATTTCTGGGCATTGTCATCATTCGAACAGGAATTCAGAAAAAAGACCTTACCATTTTAAACGTAGGTTTAATCCTATTATCCGGTCTGGCCATTTGCAGATTTTTTGACAGTGATCTTAGCTATATCGTGAGAGGTTTACTCTTTTTGTGTATTGGCATAGGATTTTTCTTAATTAACTACCGCATGCTTAAACATAAATCAAAAGATGAAAAATAAAATCTGGATTCTTCTGGTTTTCTCACTGCTTATCTTTGTCCAATGGATGTTTCCCATTCAAATGATATTGCGTCAAGAGAACATTCTAACTTCTGGAACAGAATATAAATTTCGCATTGCACCTTCATATCAGGATGCTGGCCTGGGTGGAAAATTTTTGAACCTGCAATTTATTGACTTACAAAATTTTTCTACTTCCGATACGAGCTTTACCTTATTTGAAAACGTTTACCTAATAATTGCCACAGACTCCGGTGGTTATGCAAAAATCCAGTCCATCGTTCACAACAAACCAGCCTCTGAAAATGACTTTGTTCCCGCTCGGGTAGCTTCTCTTTACAATGATGAAAATCCCCTCAATCGACTGCTTAGCTTTGAAGTTGGATTTCAACAATATTTCCTGGAAGAATCAAAATTATCCATAGAAAATCTAGAAATTCTCAGACAAGAGGTGCAGTCATCCCAACAAGCCTATGCGCTGGTTAAAATTCTCAAGGGATCTGCTGCTATCGAATCCATTGTTGTGGATGGCAAAATCATTGGCCCCTCTCCGGAATAAGCCATCTATTTATCGCTTGAGTTTTGGGCCATGACTTATTGAAAAATTTAACTAACGATCGTTAATGTTCAACCCCAATCCATGCATTAGAAATGCCTGGATTGTCCTCATGGCCGACGAAGCCCATATAAAATAGGGGCTTGTCGGGATTAACCCTGACCAATGAATAAAGCATCTATTGGGTTACGCAAACTGAATCTAAAAATTCCTGAAAGTGCTTTGTTCATTTCGTCAGCGCTCCGCGCAATGAACGCTATAGCATTCATTGGGTTAATGCACTAATTGTCGGAAGTTGGTTTCCCCAGGTTTTTAGCTGCCTCTTCTACATCCTGAGTAGCTTTGGCCAGTGCATCCAATCTTTTTTCGCGGTCTGTAACGGGTTTTTCCAACTTACCACTCGACCGGCCATTAAACGTAAATCCTTTGGAATCACAGTCAATCACAATTTTCTCTGATTCGCTGAGTTCGCCCGATAACATCCACTTTGCTAATTCGTTTATAATTTCCTTTTGAATAACCCTTTTCAACGGTCTTGCTCCAAATTGTGGTTCATAGCCTAGGTCCGCCAGCATTTGCAATGCCTTTGGACTGAGTTCCAAAAGAATGCCTTGATCGGCCAAGTTCTTTTTTAATGCTTTTAATTGTAACTCGGAAATTTGCAGTATCTCCTCTTTGGTCAATGGTAAAAACATTATTTTATCATCGATTCGATTTAGAAATTCCGGTCTCAAATTTTGTTTGAGTTTTTCAAACACTTCAATTTTTGTAGTTTCAAGAATTTCCGTTCTGTGTTTCTCGCCAACAGCTTCGAGATCTTCAAAGTTTTCGAGAATAAGTTCAGATCCCATATTGCTGGTCATGATGATGATGGTATTCTTAAAATTGGCTATACGCCCTTTGTTATCCGTTAACCTTCCATCATCCAAAACTTGTAACAATACATTAAAGGTATCTGGGTGAGCTTTTTCTATTTCATCTAACAATACTATGGAATATGGTTTTCTTCTGACTGCTTCGGTAAGCTGACCCCCTTCATCATAACCGACATAACCCGGAGGCGCTCCTACCAATTTCGAAACTGAATGCGCTTCCATATATTCACTCATGTCTATACGTGTCAATGCTCGTTCATCATCAAACAACAATTCCGCTAGTGCTTTTGCCAGTTCTGTCTTTCCAACACCGGTGGGTCCCAGAAAAATAAACGAACCTATGGGCTTGTTGGGATCTTGCAGACCTGCTCTTGACCTTCGAATGGCATCTGCTACTGCAGACACCGCTTCTTTTTGACCTATCACCCGATTTCCTAATTCTTCTTCTAAATGAAGCAGTTTTTGCTTTTCACTTTGCATCATCTTTTGCAAAGGAATTCCCGTCCACTTAGAAACTACTGCAGCAATATCATTCTCCGTAACCACTTCTGATGTAAAGCGTGTTGCTTCTGGTAAGGCATTCAATTTGGCTTCTGCCTCCTTTAATTTTTTTTCTTCTTCTTTAAAGTCTCCATATTTGAGCTTTGCCACCTTTCCAAAATCACTTTCCCGCTCAGCCTTTTCTGCCTCTATGCTGATTTCATCCATTCGCTTTTTAATGCGTTGAATTTCATCCACAATTTCTTTTTCGGTTTGCCAACTAGCTTTCAATGATTCTAATTTCTCTTTTGCATTGGCCAATTGCCCTTCAATGAGTTTTACCTTTTTTTCATCCTGTTCGCGTTTGACCGCTTCACGTTCAATTTCAAGTTGGCGAACCCTGCGATCCATTTCATCAATTTCATCGGGCACACTATCCAATTCTAACCTGAGTTTTGCAGCTGCCTCATCAATAAGGTCAATGGCCTTGTCGGGCAGTTGCCGTTCAGTAATGTAACGATGTGATAACTCAGCAGCCGCAATTAATGCCTCGTCCTGTATGGCAATCTTATGAAAAACTTCGTATTTGTCTTGTATACCTCTTAATATGGAAATCGTATCCTCAACGGAGGGTTCATCAATGGTGACGGTTTGAAATCGTCTCACCAAAGCCTTATCATTTTCAAAATACTTTTGGTATTCGTCCAAGGTTGTGGCACCAATGGTATGCAATTCTCCTCTTGCCAGTGCCGGTTTCAAAATGTTTGCTGCATCCATAGCCCCCTGGCCACCTCCTGCACCAATCAGTGTATGAATTTCATCAATGAATAAAATGATTTTTCCATTGGACTCTATGACTTCTTTTATCACTGCTTTTAACCGCTCCTCAAATTCACCCTTGTATTTTGCTCCGGCGATAAGGGCTGAAATGTCCAGCGAAAATATTTTTTTCTCTTTTAAGTTTTCAGGCACGTCATTTTTTACTATCCTCCAGGCAATACCTTCGACAATCGCTGTTTTTCCAACACCAGCTTCTCCAATCAAAATGGGATTGTTCTTTTTGCGCCGGCTTAGAATGTGCAGGATCCGTCTGATTTCTTCGTCTCGGCCAACAATCGGGTCCAATTTACCTTCTTCTGCGGCTGCTGTAAAGTTTACTGCATATTTATTCAATGCATTGAAGGTTTCATCTGAACTGCTGTCAGTAACCTTTTTTCCTTTTCGCAATTCCAGAATCGCTTGTTTTAATCCTTCCTGGGTAATCAGGTTGTTTTTAAGTATTCGGGAGGTCTGATCTGTACCTCTGACCAGCGCCAGTAATATATTATCCAATGAAATAAATTCATCGCCAAATTCTTTACTGATGTTTTTTGCTTGTAACAAAACCTGGTTTGCTTCATTGGACAAATACTGTTTCTCCGCATCCTTGATGCGGGGCTTTTTACGCATCTCCGTCTCTAATTCAAATTTTATTTTTTGGATCGAGGCCCCCATTTTCTCCAATAAAAATTCCGTAAGCTTCTCATCGGTATCAATGATGGCGCGACAAAGATGGCAGGTATCCACCACTTGTTGCTCGAGGTCAGTAGCCATTTGCTGAGCTTTCAAAATGGCATCTTGCGCTTTTATGGTAAAGTTCTCGTAGGTCATGTTGACGATTTATTACATGGGCTTCAAATCTGAAACCAATTTGAAAATTATGTCAATCTGTCATCTCTATTGCACAATCTTGGCTAATTTAATTAATTTAACTGCCAATATGTCAAATTGATTTTGTAATCTCATCCAACTATGGAATTTTAACTGCTTGCCTGGCCAACAATTGCCATCGTTTGTTGTGGAATATCCATACCTGCATGACGCTTAAATCCAATAGAAACGAATTCTGTTTCATCGTTCCCCGAATACCCGCCTTAAAACGGGCAATAGCGGTTTCTCCCAATGTATACAATTTCATGCTATCCTCTTGTATGGAAACGTAATTCAAAAATCCTGATTCGTTATTTTCCAGCAGCTGCCCCTTATTTTCAATCCAGGCGTTTGAATGTCCATAGGTGCATACATCAGCAATCAAACTATCAAGTGTTAGTTTGTCTTTCTTTACCAACGCCTGGTGCAATTCATAAATGTATTTCGCACTAAATTGGATCGAATCCCTTTGTGCCGTTATGCTCTTATCACATAACCCTACAAGAAATAAACATACCAATAGCGGTTTCATCGAATGTTTCATAAAGGTAAAGATAGGCATGCCCTACCAACCTGTAAAATTTATATGCCGGTAATTCCAATGACCCCAAGTACTGCATTTTGAGATGAATAAGTTATGCATCATCTACCTGAATTTATACGAATGCGGGCGATACAAAATCTGTCATCGCATGTTGGGGTGCCAAAGGGAGTAATTAACTAAATCGGCTAAGAAGGAAACGTTGGCGTGCAGCACGTGACGAAAATATTCTACCATGACAAAGCTTTCATCATGCACCAACGAAAGATCTCCCAAGCCTCAATATTTCGCTCGACAGCGCTCAATATTAGTTGCGTCGGTGTACAGCGCG
>JRYK01003376.1_pt1 | contig 22723 bp, 19 predicted proteins | sample 235381 | NCBI WGS metagenome assembly JRYK01 (sample SAMN03074220, study PRJNA261476) | activated sludge metagenome | biome: Wastewater Treatment Plant; feature: Wastewater; material: Activated sludge; isolation source: activated biomass of a wastewaster treatment plant treating hydrocarbon... ... | reverse complement strand
CCGAAAGTTTGCGACAAGCCCATTGCATCCGTGCCATAAAGTGCATCGTAGAGCGAACCCCAGCGGGCGTTGGCGGCATTCAGCGCATAGCGCGCATTCATCACGGGAACGACGAGCTGCGGTCCGGCGATCGTCGCGATCTCGGGATCGACATTCGCGGTCGAGACCGAAAAATCCGCTCCTTCCGGCAGGAGGTAACCGATTTGCCTGAGGAAGGTCTCGTAGGCGTCGAGATCGACGGGCGCGCCGTTTTCGCGATACCAGGCGTCGACCTCTGCCTGCATCCGATCGCGCTTGTCGAGTAGATCGCGGTTCTTCGGAGCAAGGTCCCGCACGATCGCCGAGAAGCCGGCAAAGAAGGCATCTGGGTTAATACCGCACCCCGGCAGAACCTCGTCCACCAGGAAGCGATGGAGACCCGGATCGATCCTCAGTTCATACTGTTCAATACGGCTGTTCATTCAGCAGCTCCTGAATTCTTTCTTTAGGACGAAACGACACGTCCTGCCTAATCTGCGGAAGAGGTCGGCAACCGACCCCTCCCCTCGGATATCACGCGGCCTTTGCCCGTGTTTTCAGGATCATGTCTGCCACAAGCTCAGCGGTTGCCGCGGACAGCGTCCAGCCAAGATGGCCGTGACCCGTGTTGTAGAATACTCCTGGCCGATTGCCTGATCTGACCCTAGGCATCATGTCCGGCATCATCGGACGCAGACCAGCCCATGGAACGACGCGCGACGTCGCAACTCCGGGGAAGAGCGTCCTTACCCAGTCGGTCAGAGGGTTGATGCGGTCTTGGCGGATGTCCCTGTTTACGCCATTGAATTCCGCAGTTCCTGCCACGCGAAACCGATCGACTCCCAAACGACTCGTCACGATTTTTGCGCGATCGTCGAGCAAGCTAGTCCAGGGCGCCCCGTTCTGGCTTTCAGGATCGTCGAGATGAACGGTAATGGAATAGCCCTTTACCGGGTAGACATTGATGCGGTCTCCCAGCATATCGGCGAAACGCCGGCTCGCGACGCCCGCGCATACCACGATGGAATCCGCGTCGATGACGTTTTCCTCCTGGGCGGCGGATCCTTTTGGTTTCCAGAAAACATTAACGCCACCTTGTGAAACGATCCGATCAACGTCGGCATCAAAGACAAATTGCACGCCGCGTTTGACGCACGCTGCCGCAAGGCCCCTCGTGAATTTGTGGATGTCACCGGTGGAGTCCGACGGCGTGAAAAACCCCCCGAAAAACTCCCCGACCAGAGCCGGTTCAATCGTACCGATTTCGCTTGGCGTCACTGGTCGGCGATCGAGCCCGCCCTGGACCAGCATCGTGTTCACTTTCGTGGCATGATCGAAGCTGTTCTTGTCGTAGTAGACATGAAGAATTCCGCGCTTCTCAAGATCAAACTCGATTTTCTCTTCGTCGGCGATCTCGAACATGTGCTTGCGAGCGGCGATGGCCAGTCGGGTCGTCTCGACCGTATTCGTGCGGTAGTTGCCGACATTTCCAAGAAACTCTCCAAGCCACGAGTATTTGTGCCAGCTTGGAGCGGGGTTCAGGAGCAGCGGCGCGTCGCTCTTGAGCATCCACTTGATGCCCTTCACAACAGTAGACCAGTGGTTCCAGACCTCGGCATTGCTCGCGGATAGTTGGCCGCCGTTTGCGAACGAGGTTTCCATTGCAGGATAGCGATGCCGCTCGACGACGGTGACGTCGAAGCCACGTCGGGAAAGCGCGTAAGCAGTCGTCACACCGGTGATGCCGGCGCCAAGTACAACGATATGTGGCACGTTTTCTCTCCAACAGTTGGTGCCGGGACGTGCGCCTGTCCCATAGCCCCCAGTCTGTCTTTTTACCTGAGAGCTTGCCCCTCACCCCGAGGGTCCCCTTCGGTGGGCACTCATGTGCCGCTCTCCAGATGTATTCGAGCGTGCAGTCTTCTTTGCCTGAGAGTTTCCTGGGGGGTTGCTCCTTCGGCGTGGCGCACGCGCCATCTCTCCTGCACGGCCGTAGTTCGATTCCAAGATTTGGTGGGCCGGTTTGCTTAGCGGAAGACCTTTACTGACCCTATCCGCAACGTCCGTCGCCGCTCACTGCAGTATGGGAGGGTGATAATCCCTTCGCGCGACTGAGGAAGTGCTCGATTCCCGCTTGCGCACACTCAGTATCCTGCGCCGGCGTTCCTGAGCTAAGTCCGATGGCACCGACAACCTCACCGTCCACGATGACCGGCAAACCGCCGGCAACCACTACCAAGCGGCCGCCGATGGCCGAATTGATGCCATAAGCTGGGGAGCCTGGCTGGCTGGCAGTTCCGTAGCTCTCTGTCGTGCGTTTGGCGCCAGCCGCCGTATAGGCTTTGTCTTGCGCGATGATAGCACTCGTTATCTTGCCTCCATCCATTCGTTCGAAAGCGATCAACTGCCCAGACTCGTCGGTGATGGCAATGCACATCGGAACGCCGATTTCTTTTGCTTTGAAGGAGGCGCCTTCAATGAGCAGTTTGGCGTCGGAAAGACTCAGTCGTTTAATTGTCAACATGCTCTCAAATCCTCAATCTGCGCATCTGGTTTGACCTGGCACCGCCGCTTGTGTTTGCAGTCGGTCAGCGGACGTCCCGCTGTTCCGTCGGCCACCCGTGAGGTTCAGTCTCGTTTGGGACCCAAAAAAATGCCCGGAAAGGCCCCACTCTTTCCGGGCGAGTTGGGGAAGTCGCCGTGATGAAATCAGAAGCAGTCCCTGAACAACGCTTTGGTATTTTCAAGGGTCATCGCCACCGGGTTACCACCGGCACTCGGGTCTTCGATCGCCATTGCCGAGAGTTCATCGATCCGGTCGGGAGCGATACCCATAGCCGAGAGACTTTCCGGCACGCCAAGTTCGGCCCGCAGGTTCAGCACGTAATCATAGAAGCCGTCGAAGCCACCCGAAATGCCGAGATAGGCGGCAGCCCGCGCGATCTTCTCTTCGATGGCAGCGCGGTTGAAGCGCAGGACGGCCGGCATCACGACGGCATTGGTCATGCCGTGATGCGTGTTGTAGACGGCGCCGATCGGATGCGACAGCGCATGGATGGCGCCGAGACCCTTCTGGAAGGCGACGGCGCCCATAGCGGCCGCCGACATCATGTTGGCGCGGGCTTCGAGATCCGCGCCCTCCTTGTAGGCGCGCGGCAGGAATTCCTTCACGAGCCGCATGCCTTCGAGCGCAATCCCCTGGCTCATTGGATGGTAAAAGGGCGAGGAATAGGCTTCCAGGCAATGGGCGAAGGCATCCATGCCGGTGCCGGCGGTGATGATCTTCGGCATGCCGACCGTCAGTTCCGGATCGGCAATGACGACGCCGGGGAGGAACTTCGGATGGAAGATGATCTTCTTCACATGCGTGACGGAATTGGTGATGACGCTGGCGCGGCCGACTTCCGAGCCGGTGCCCGCCGTGGTCGGCACTGCGACAATCGGCGCGATGCCGTCGACGCTCGCGCGGGTCCACCAGTCGCCGATATCCTCGAAATCCCAGACCGGCCGCGTCTGGCCGGCCATGAAGGCGACGCACTTGCCGAGGTCGAGACCCGAACCGCCGCCAAAGGCGACGACGCCGTCATGACCGCCCTCCTTGAAGGCTCTGACGCCGGCTTCGAGGTTCTTCTCGTTCGGGTTCGGATCGACATCGGCGAAGACCGCGCGGCCGAGACCAGCGTCTTCGAGAATGTCGAGGGCGTTCTTCGTAATCGCCATCGAGGCCAGACCGCGGTCGGTGATCAGCAGCGGCTTCTTCATACCGAGGCTCTTGCAGGCCTCGGCGAGGTCCTTGATCCGCCCTGCCCCAAGCTTGACGGCTGTTGGATAGCTCCAGTTTACGGTGATTTTGCTGCTCATGCTGTGACCTTCTTCAGATGGTAGGATTTCGGGCGTGTCAGGTTCTGGAAGCCGATGATCGACAGCGAACCACCACGACCGGTTTCCTTGACGCCGGTCCAGCAGAGCGCCGGATCAAGATAGTCGGCGCGGTTCATGAAGACGGTGCCGGTTGCGATCTCGCGGCCGAGGCGCGCCGCCCGCTCGGTATCTTTGGTCCAGAGCGAGGCCGTCAGCCCGTACCGGCTGTCGTTCATCAAAGTGAGTGCCTCCTCATCGCTCGTGACTTTCATGATGCCGACTGCCGGCCCAAACGTCTCCTCGCGCATGAAGGCCATGGAATGGTCGACATCGACGAGGATTTGCGGCGCGAGATAGGCCCCGCCGTCATCGGCGGGGAAGAGCTTCGGATCGACCAGCGCCTTGGCGCCCTTGGCCACCGCGTCGGCAATCTGCTCGCGCACCACCTCCGCAAAGCGCTTGTGTGCCATCGGCCCGAGCGATGTCTCGGGATCGAGTGGATTGCCGAGCTTGTAATTCGAAACCCAGGCGACCGACTTTTCGACGAAAGCGTCATAGAGCGATTCATGCACATAGATGCGCTCGATACCGCAGCAGCACTGCCCGGAATTGAAAGTCGCGCCATCCATCAGCACATCGACCGCAGCATCGAGATCGGCGTCTTCCATGACATAACCCGGATCCTTGCCGCCGAGCTCGAGTCCGATACCTGAAAACGTCCCGGCTGCGGCCTGCTCCACCGCGCGACCACCGGCTACCGAGCCGGTGAAATTAATGAAGTTGAAGCTGCCGGCGGCGATCAGGGAGGCGGCCGTTTCGTGATCAAGGAACACGTTTTGAAAGACGTCCTCGGGAACTCCGGCCTCGACGAAAGCCTGGACCAGCCGCTCGCCGACAAGGAGCGTTTGCGCGGCATGCTTCAGGACAACAGTATTGCCCGCCATCAGCGCCGGCGCGACAGTGTTGATGGCCGTCATGTATGGATAGTTCCACGGCGCGATGACGAAAACGACGCCATGGGGCTCGCGTTCGATGCGGCGTTCAAAACGGTCGCTTTCCTCGACCACGAGCGGCGCCAACGCATCGGCGGCGATCGAAGCGACATAGTTGGAGCGCTCGTTGAAGCCTTTGTACTCACCGCCATACCGGATCGGGCGCCCCATCTGCCAGGCGATTTCGGGCACAACGACGTCGGACATTTCATTAAGGCGCGCGACGCCCTTCAGCACGAGCTGCACCCGCTCTTCCAGCGAACGCTTCGCCCAGCTCTTTTGCGCCCTGCGGGCGCGGCCTACGGCTTCCCTCGCCGCCTCCAGCGAGAGCGTCGGACGCTCCGCGTAAACCGATCCGTCGACCGGCGATATGCATTGGATCATTGGCATGATCGGGTTTCCTGTTGTTGATTCCGGTACGGCCGGGATTGAATAACTCTTGCGGAGATCGAGGGCCGCAGTTGGCCTATGCCCTTTCGAAACCGCGAGCCACTTCCCAGTCGGTGATGCGCCGATCGTATTCTTCCTGCTCCCATTCGGCGGCACGGGTGTAGTGGTCGATGACGTCGTCGCCAAAGGCGCTACGCAGCATCTCCGAGCTTGACATCGACTTGGTCGCGTCGCGCAGTGTCTTCGGAATCTCACGAATATCCTTGCCGCCATAGGCGTCGCCGACAAACGGCGCTTCCAACTGCATCCGGCCTTCGATTCCAGCTATCCCGGCTGCAATCAGCGCTGCCATGGCAAGATATGGGTTAAGGTCAGATCCGCCGACGCGGCACTCGATGCGAATGCCTTTGCTTCCCTCACCGCAAAGTCTGTAGCCTGCCGTCCGGTTGTCCTTTGACCAGATCGCCTTGGTCGGAGCGAAAGTGCCAGCCACGAAGCGTTTGTAGGAGTTGATATAAGGTGCCAGGAAATAGGTAACTTCGCTGGCGTGAGCGAGCAGCCCGGCCACGTAGTTGCCCATAAGCTCGGACATGCCGTACTTGGCAGTTCTGTCGAAAAACTTCGGTTCCTTGCCGTCCAGGCTCCAGAGCGACTGGTGGATGTGCGATGAGGAGCCGGCGGAATTGCCGTTCCATTTCGCCAGAAAGGTAACGGACTTGCCGCGCTGCCAGGCGATCTCCTTGCACGCGTTCTTGATGATCACATGCCGGTCTGCCATCTGAAGCGCCTCGGCATAGCGGACATTGATTTCTTCCTGGCCGGGCGACGCTTCGCCCTTCGAATTCTCAACCGGGATACCGGCGCCCTGGAGGCCGTTGCGCAACGCCCTCATCACCTCTTCTTCCTTGGTCGTCTGGAAGATGTGATAGTCCTCATTATAGCTTCCGGCTGTACGAAGATCGCGGTAGCCGGCCGCGCGGGCGCTTTCGAATGTCTGGTCGAACAGATAGAATTCCAGTTCGGTCGCCATAAACGGTTTTAGGCCCATAGCCTCAAGACGCCTGACCTGTTTCTTAAGGACAGCGCGCGGAGAATGCGGCACCTCTTCGTGCGTATTGTGGTCGAGGACGTCGCAGAGCACCAGCGCGGTGCCCTCGAGCCAAGGCAGCTTGCGCAAAGTGGAAAGGTCGGGCTTCATCGTATAGTCGCCGTAACCGGCTGCCCAACTTGTGGATTTATAACCAGGCACGGTCTCCATTTCTAGATCGGTCGCGAGCAGGTAATTGCAGCTGTGCGTTTCTTCAAAGGCACCGTCCAGGAAGAACTGGGCGTGGAAGCGCTTGCCCATGAGGCGGCCTTGCATGTCTACGAGACAGGCGAGAACAGTATCGATACGGCCTTCCGCCACATCCATTTTTAGATCGTCAAACGTATATGCTGCGCTCATGAAAATGCCTCAGAATGGAAGCGGAGATTGCCTACCGCGGAGTTGGACGGTTTTGTCGTCGGGCCTTGATGCCTCTTGGCCGATATCAAGCAGAGGCCGGGATCGTTTGGTGCTCGCGGACCGTGCGAACAGCCTTAACGGCGGCTTCGATCAGTGATGAAAGGTATTCAGCGACCTGCGGCAGGCGTTTGCCATCCGTCAGGAGATCGTTGCGAACCTCGATCATCACGTTCGGAAGCCCATTCGCGATTGCATGCTCTACAAGCGTGTGAGTGACGCCATCCACGGGGCTGTAGGGCTGGTTCCGCAGGATCAGGAATTCCTGGTGACCCGACTGCGCCTCCGACAAAATTGCGTCTGCCAGGCGGCTGTCGCTGTCGTGCAAGATTCCGATTTCCACATCGCGCTTCTTGCCGAAATAGACCGGCGTATAGCTGTGGACGGTGACGAGGATCGTTTTTCGCCCTGCAGCCGCTCGGGAAGCAAGAAGCGAAGAAAGGCCATCTCGGAAGGGCAAATAGATCTCATCCACGCGCGCCTGCCGCTCGGCTTGCGAGATATTCTTGTTGCCCGGGACCTCGTAGATTTCGCTCTTCTCCACCATTGCGGAGGGGGCTTCCGGCGGACGATTGCAGTCATAGACAAGCCGGGAAAAGCGCTGGAAATAGAGGCAGGCATCCAGCGAAGAGGAAAGGCGCCGCGACAATTCCAATGCGCCTGGGTCCCAGGCGATATGACTTTCGAGCGCCGCCGCATCCAGACCGAGGTCGCCGAGCTTGGCGGGAATGGTGCGCGATGCATGCTCGCAGACAATCACAATATCCCCCGAGCTGGCACCATTTTCGATCGCAACCGGCGATTCCGCCGCGCTCAGAAGACTGTAGTTTTGCATCGATCTCTCCGTTGATATCCACACCATATCAACAAAAACAATAAATGCAACACATTCCCACATTCACCGACATTCCCCAAGTGNNTGCAACACATTCCCACATTCAGCGTAAGAGCTCTTTCCTTTACGAGGCTGTCGGGGTTTCTCACGACCGCGCCGCTACGTGTTTTATCGAGCCGAGCCGCACAAAAACCAAGCAGACTGCCTGTCATAGGGCCTTTCTGCAAAGGCGCACCCTCCAGCTGGTGGCGAAATCAGGCTCCTGTACCGCCGATTGTAATTTGATGGCGATCAACCCCCCCAACCACCTTTCTGGGGTTCGAAATCCGCAGTCGCCGACATTTCCGTGTTGACAAAGCCAACTAATCCACATAAATCCACATTCCAAGGAGATCGAGATCGTGGATTTTTCAGTTCTTTCGCTCAGCTCAGCTATTGCATCCGGCAAGCTCACGTCAGAAGCGCTCGTCAAGGAATGCCTGACGCGCATCGCGCGGCTAAACCCCATCGTCAACGCCTTTAGTCAGGTGTTTGAGGAGGAGGCACTTGACGAGGCGCGAGCCTGCGACCGTGAAGCCGCTGAAGGGCGGTTCCGCGGCCCGCTCCACGGCATTCCGATGGGCGTCAAGGACCTCTTCTTCGTCGAAGGGCAGCTATGCCAGCGCGGATCTCGTGCGTATAAGGATTTCGCTCCCAAGGCGACGGCGCCAATCGTCCAGCGGATGATTGACGCCGGATCTATCATTATCGGGAAGACGACGACTACCGAGATGGGGTGGTCCGGTTCCGGCTTTTCCGAATTCTATGGCCCGACACGCAATCCGTGGAATCCGGAGCTCACGAGCGGTGGATCGAGCTCGGGTTCGGGGGCCGCGCTTGCGGCGCGGATGGTTCCCTTCACATTAGGGTCCGACGGCGGTGGTTCCGTTCGTATTCCAGCGGCATTCTGCGGCGTGTTCGCAATGAAGGGATCGCTCGGGCGCGTTCCTGCGTGGCCATGGAGCGCGACGGAGATGCTATCCCATGCCGGCCCGATGAGCGTCTCAGCGAAGGATAGCGCTTTCTTGTTCAACATTGCCAAGGGGCCCGATCCGCGGGACCATCAGGCTCTGCCGGATGACGGGGCCGACTATACCGAAGCGAGATCGATAAAGTCGCTGCGGATTGGTTTTGCTCCGAGCCTTTTTGGTTTCGAAGTTGCCCCCGAAATTGACCGAGTTGTCCGTGAGGCGATCGCAACGCTGACTCAAGCACTCGCGATCGATGTTCGGCTCGTTTCTCCCAGTTGGGAAGACCCGATCCGTATCTTCGAAACACTTTGGGTGGCCGGGCGGGGTGTCGCATATGGGTCCCAGTCCGATCTTTCAAACTTCGGCAGCGGTTTCCGTGCGCTGGTCGAGGCGTCGGCACGCTACGATCTGAATGATTATCTTTCGGCCGCGAAAGCACGCGCCGAGTTTGCAGGTCGCGTGCACGCATTCTTCGAAGATATCGATCTGCTGCTCTTACCAACCATCCCGATCGAGCCCTTCGGCGCTGATCGGGAGGCTCCAGAGGCGCTTCGTTCGCCTTCGGAAGTCCTCGCTTGGACGGGCTGGACGCCCTTTACCTATCCTTTCAATCTTGCTGGCAACCCGGCAGCGTCCCTGCCTTGTGGCCTGACCGTCAACGGACTGCCCGTTGGGCTGCAGGTCGTTGGCCGCCGTCATGCTGATGCGCTTGTCATGGCATTTTGCCAGCAAGCCGAAGAACACCTTTTCAAAAACAACAATCCTCCGCTTGTCGTTGCTGGCGACGATGCGGGGTGGGGAACGTCCAGCAAATCAACTGCGGAGATACCGAAATGGAGTTCAATAGAAGAGCATTCCTAAAGAGTTCAGCGCTTGCGGGTGTCGCACTCGCACCTGTTTTGAACACCTCGTTCCTGGTCAACCCGGCCAAGGCGGCTGAGGGGAAAGTTCTCAATTTCCTGTCGGCGGAAAACCTGACGGGCAACTGGGACCCCTCCTCTCATACGACGCTCGCCCAGATCAATCTGGAGAGTTTCGTTTTCGGCTATCTCACACGCGCTCCGATGCGCCCTGACAATCCCGATGAGCTCGTCATGGAATTGGCGACCGATATGAAGCTCATCGATGAACATACGCTTGAATTCAAATTGCGCGAGGGCGTCACGTTCCACGACGGCAAGCCCTTCAAGGCTGAAGATGTCAAGGCGACGTTCGAATACGCGAGCCAGCCCGACCGCCCGGCAGCCTGGTATCCCGGCCCCTGCGAGGTCGAGGTCGTCAGTGACTATGTGGCCCGTGTCAAGACCGACAAGGGCGGCTATCCGGCCAGCTTGTTCTGGTTCCTCTCCGCCTTCCTTCCGATCATGTCGGCAAAGGATGTCGCCGATCCGAAAACGCTGTCGGCGCGCCCGAACGGGACCGGCTCTTTCAAATTCGTTCGCCAGGACGGCAATACCACTGTTCTGGAGGCCTTCGACGGCTTTTACCTCGGCAAGCCGAAAATTCCCGGTATCAATTTCAGTTTCGTTGGCGACGCCACGACCAGAACGCTGGCACTGTTGAACGGCGAGGCCGACCTCATCGAGCGTCTCGAGGCAGAGCAGGTCCAGACCATCGAAGAGACCGGCGGATACACGCTTCACAAGGCAGTTTCCGTCGAGAACAAGTACCTTTGGTTCCGCTGCTCAAAGCCGCCCTTCAACGACGTTCGCCTGCGTAAAGCCGCCGCTCACGCGATCGACCGTTCCGCAATCGTCGACATCATGGGCGTCTCGGGCCATGCCTCGAACGCATGGATTTCCCCGGTGAAATTCGGCTATGTTGATACGCCCAACTATCCGAAATACGACCCCGACGAATGCCAGCGACTGCTTGCCGAAGCGGGCTTTCCCAAGGGCGAAGGCTTGCCGGAGCTCGAATATATCACCTCGGTCGGCTTCTATCCCAAAACGAAAGAGTATGGCGAAGTTATCGCCGCCATGCTCCAGGAACAGGGCTTCCCGGTGAAGCTCAACGTCATGGAAGTCGCTGCATGGAACGATCGGTTGTACGATCGTCCGGGGGGCGGCCCTGGCCACATGATCGACTGCGGATGGTCGACGGGCTCGCCGGAACCGGACCTCGTCCTGCGCACGCACTTCCATTCGAGCTCGAAGCGAATTTGCGGTATCGAGGACAAGGACCTCGACGCGGTGCTCGACAAGGAGCGCAATACGCTCGACCCGGCGGCGCGCAAGGATGTGATCCAGAAAGAGGTCATGCCGACGCTCGCCGAGAAGGTTCCAGCACTATCGCTGTTCACGTCGGTCTTTATCCACGCAATGCGTGACAGCCTGAAGGACATGTACTTCTATCCCAACGGGATGATGGACGCCAGCAAAGCCGCGTTGTCCTGATAGCAGAGCCGCGGCCGCTGCACAGTGGCGGCCGCTCCCCTTAGTGAACGGGGAAAGGTAGATACATGTTTATCCTGTCGTTCTTGTTGAGACGGCTCCTGCAGGGGAGTCTGATCATCCTTCTCGTTACCTTCATCATCTTCACGCTTTTGCGCGTGGTGCCGGGTGATCCGGCCCGGCTCATTGTCGGCGGCATGGCGCCCGACGCGGTGGTCGCGTTGAAGGCAAAGGAACTCGGTCTCGACCGACCCATACCAGTGCAATTCGTTTCCTATCTCGGAGTGCTCGCCACCGGCGATCTCGGCACATCGTTCGTGAGGCCGAAAAGCGGACAAAGCCTTGGGGGATCGGCGTTCAACGACGCGACCCGAGAGGATCGGGCAAAGGTGCTTGACCTCATCCTCGGAACCTTGCCTATGACGCTGCAACTCGCCTCATTGGCGCTCGTCATCGCGCTTCTGGTCGCCGTCCCCCTCGGCACGGCCGGCGGGCTGTATCCGGGGCGTTGGCCGGACAAGCTTGCTCTGGCGCTTGGCTCGATCTGCGTGTCGACACCGAATTTCTGGCTCGGGATCGTGCTAACCCTCTTCCTCTCTGTAAAACTGCGCCTGTTGCCCGCGATCGGTTATCACGGCTTCAGCTACACCATCCTGCCGGCGATCGTGCTCGCGGTCGAAATCGTGCCCTTCATCCTGCGCACGCTTACCGTCTCCGTAGCGCAGGTGATGCGCGAGGATTTTATCCAATTGGCGCCGATCAGGGGACTGACCCGCGGCCGCACGATCTTCTCGCATGCGCTCGGCAATTCGGTGATCCCGCTCATCAACCTGCTCGGCGTACAACTCGGGATGCTCCTCGGCGGCGTGCTCGTCATCGAGTTCATCTTCGACTACCCAGGCCTCGGCCTTCTGACGATCAACGCCGTCCTGCAACGCGACTTCCCGCTCATTCAGGGCATCGCGATCTTCATTTCCGTGATGTTCGTGATGATCAACGTCCTTGTCGACCTGATCGCCATGACGATCGATCCGAGACTGGAGTATTGACGTGACCGATATCGTTCAGCAGAGCGCTGCCCCGCGCCCCATCGCCAAGCGTGGCGTCACGCCGACCCGGCGGATGCTGCAGATCGCAGCCGCGCGCATGGACTTTCGCATCGGTCTCATTGGCTTCGGCTTGCTCATCGGGCTGGCAATTTTCCTGCCATTGGTGAGTTCCATCGATCCGATCAAGATCGCCTACAGCTCGAAATTGCTGCCCCCATTTCCCGCGCCGGGTTGGGAATGGCCCCATGTGCTCGGCACGGACCAACTCGGCCGCGACGTTTTGATGCGCTGTCTCGTTGGCCTGCGTTACTCACTGTTCATCGGCGTCACGACTGTAATCCTGATGTTTGTGGTCGGATGCAGCCTCGGCCTTTATGCCGGTTTTCGTGGCGGCTGGGTTGATGCTGTCATCATGCGGCTGACGGATGCTCAACTGTCTATCCCGATGATCATTCTCGCCATCACCATTCTCGGCGTGTCCCGTCCCACAGTTCCTGCGATCATCCTCGTGCTCGGCCTTTCCGGCTGGCCGCTCTATGCCCGCGTCGCCCGTTCTGTGGCGCTCGGCGAGCGGACTCGTGGCTACGTGCTCGGCGAGCGGGTTCTTGGGGCCTCCGATCTGCGCATCATGCTGCTCTTCGTGGCACCGGTGGTACTGCCCCCGATAGCGTTTGTCGCGGTTCTCGATATTGCCCGCATGATGATCTTCGAATCCATTCTGGGCTTTCTCGGCCTCGGCGTTCAGCCGCCTACCCCGACCTTCGGTAACGTCATCGCCGATGCCCGGAAATATCTGATCAATTCCTGGTGGATCGCAACGATGCCCGGCCTGTTCATGCTTGTCTCGCTGACTTGCCTCAACTTAGTTGGATCAGCACTTGAGCGCGCCCGCAACGCGGTTCTGAGAGGAGAGGCATGATGACCAGTCCCATTCTTACCGTCTCCGATCTGAGCGTCGATCTCATCCGTGAAGACAGCAAGCGGCGCATCGTCGACAACGTCAATTTCCTGCTGCAGCCTGGCGAGGTCCTCGGCCTCGTTGGCGAGGCCGGTTCAGGAAAATCGGTTCTTGCCCGCGCCTTGGTGCAGGCGATCGGCTCTCCGCTCGAAATTGCCTCTGGCAAGGTGGTCTTTGAAGGAAAGGAAATTCTCTCGCTTGATCATCGCGGTCTCGCCTCGGTTCGGGGAAACCGCATCGGTTTCATCGGCGCCAATCCGATGGGCTCGCTTGACCCACGCCTGGCGATCGGCCACCAGATCGTCGAAAAACTGCGTTCGGTCCGGCCCGATGTCGGCAAAGCCGAGGCCCGGGAAAAGGTCCTTGACCTGCTCGGTCGGGTGCGTATTCCTTCGCCAAAGGCCCGTTTCCATGAGGCGCCGTTCCAGTTCTCCGGCGGCATGATGCAGCGCGTGATGATCGTCGATGCGCTGGTCTCCGATCCCTCACTCGTCATCGCCGACAACATCACCCAGCCGCTTGATGTGACCGTCGCCGCGCAGATCATCCGGCTGATCGACGATCTCCGGCAGAGTTTGAACACGGCCTTTCTGTTCATCTCGTCGTCGCTCCCGGTCGTCGCGCAGATTGCCGAACAGATGCTCGTCATGCAGCGCGGCTGCATCGTAGAACGTGGCAGGACCGAGGACATCGCCTCGAACCCGCAGCGGTCCTATACGCGCGCCCTGCTTTCCCGTATTCCCTCGATCTGGAGCGACGTAATGGGGCCGGCCGACAAGGACGGCGAGCCGGTGCTCACGGTCGACAATGCGACGCGGACCTATACGGTGCGGCAGCGCGGTTCCTTCAACAGCTTCAACCAGGTAAAGGCGGTGCGCGATGTGACATTCACCGTCAAGGCCGGCGAAAACTTCGGCATTGTCGGCGAGAGCGGCTGCGGCAAGTCGACTTTGACCCGGCTGCTTGCCTGGCTCGAGCAGCCGAACGACGGGCGCATAGCCTTTCTTGGAAAGGATCTTTCCAGCCTCTCTGCCCGCTCGTTGACCGAAATGCGAAAGTCGTTCCAATTGCTCCTGCAGGACCCCTATGGCTCTCTGCCGGCGGGGATGCCTGTTCAGCGCATGATTGAAGAACCACTCCTGATACATGGCGTCAGCCGGCGTGACGCAGCGCATCAGGCGCAGGAAGCCATGGCGGAAGTGGGACTTGATGCGGAACTTGCCGAGCGATTGCCGGTCGGCCTCAGCGCCGGTCAGCGTCAACGCATCAACATCGCCCGGGCGCTCGTGCTGAAGCCGCGCCTTCTGATCCTCGACGAAACTTTATCGGCTTTGGACCAGGTCGAGCAGGCGGAGCTTCTCGATCTCTTCAACAAGCTTCAGGCGACACATGGTTTTTCCTATGTGTTCATCTCTCACGATCTCGCCCTCGTCCGCCGCATGTGCAATCGGATCGCCGTGATGTATCTCGGGCGCATTGTCGAACTTGCGGACAACAAAACGCTGTTTGAGCATCCGCACCATCCCTATACGCGGGCGCTTCTCAGCGCGATGCCGACGTTGGAAGACAATCGTTTCCCGCGGTCCCAATACCTGCTCGACGGGGAGCCCCCGAGCCCGATCGATCTTCCTCTCGGCTGCTCGTTCCGCTCGCGCTGCCCGCGCGCGCAGAACGACTGCGAGAAAAACGATCCGCCGCTGCGAGCGTTGGGGGGAGCCAACTACGCCGCATGTCTGCACCGACACGATGAGGAGAGTGTTTATGTCCAGTGAGGTCCGAAAGGAAGTGATCCTGGAGCGCCTTGGGCGCGACCAGCGTGTCAGTGTTCTCGATCTCTCGACGGAGTTCGGTGTTTCTGGGGAAACGATTCGACGCGACCTCAAGGATCTGGAAGCGGAGGGCGCCGTAAGACGGGTGCACGGCGGCGCCATTCCGGCAGGGCGCACGGCCGATACGCCTATTACAGAGCGCATCAAGTTCAATGCAAGCGCCAAGGACGAAGTAGCCGGTGTGGCTCGCTCGCTCATCAACGACGACTGTGTCATCTTCCTCGATACGGGCACAACGACCCTGGCGCTCGCGCGAAGACTGATCGGTTTCAAAAAACTAAAGCTCTATACGAATTCGTTGATGATCGCCCAAGCGGCCTGCCAGAACCACGGCGTCAAGGTGCAGCTCACGCCTGGAAACCTGCGGCCGATAGAGCAGGATCTGGTGGGCTACGACACCATTTCGTACATCCAGCAGTTTCACTTCGACATGGTCTTCATGGGGGCCGCGGCCATTAATGCAGACTACGGCTTCATGGACTACGAGGAGGATGAGGCACGCATTCGTCAGGTGCTCCTCAGACAGACATCACGCAGCGTAATGCTGGCGGATCACTCCAAATTCGGAAAGGTCGGCAACGTCATCACGGCATCTTTCAGCCAGGTCAGCACGCTCGTGACTGACCGTCGCCCACCTGAGAATATTGTCGGCGCTGTCCGTGCGGAAGAGTTGGAGATCATCCATGCTTGACGCCGCGACCATCCCACGATCGGATTTCAACGCGATCTTCGATCGTATTTCCGCGATTGGCGCGCAGCCCGGTGAGGGAATCACACGTCTGGCAGCAAGCGCCGAGGATGGCATGGCGCGGGGCGTCTTCGCCGTTTGGATGGAACAAACAGGCGTGCACATCGCGCACGATGCGATCGGAAACCAGTTTGCCTGCTTCAATTGGGCCGGTGAGGATGCTGCCTGGATTTTCGCGGGCTCACACCTCGACACTCAGCCGCGAGGCGGTCGCTTCGACGGTACACTCGGCGTGTTGACTGCCGGTCAGGCCGCGCTCGACCTTCACGCGGAGGTACAGGCGGGACGATTCAAGCCGCGTTGTAACCTTGCGGTCGTCAACTGGACAAATGAGGAGGGCGCTCGGTATCAACCGAGCCTCACCGGCAGCGCCGTCTTTTCCGGCGCGCTAGACCTCAGCGATGCGCTTGGACTGCGCGATGGCGACGGCGTATCCCTTAAGGAGGCACTGGCGCGAATTGGCTTTGATAACGCGAACGGCGCCGTTCCACCCCGCCCGGCAGCCTATGTCGAGCTGCATGTCGAACAGGGACGGAAACTTCTCGAAGCGGGCCGGCGCATCGGTGTCGTTGAAGGAACCTGGGCGGCGCGCAAGACGACCGTCCGTTGGATCGGCCGGGCGGCGCATACCGGACCGACCCTGATGGCCGATCGGCGGGATGCGCTTCTTGCCGCAGCACAAGGTATTGCAGCTTTCGAAGAGGTCGTCGCGACGAGTTATCCCCTGCTCCACCGGTCGGCGGCGCGCCTTGTCGTCGAGCCGAACTCGCCGAACGTGGTCGTCGACCGGGCGACCGTCTGGTTCGAACTCCGCGGGCCTGACGTCGCGGAACTCGACGCGGCCGGTGAGCTCGCCCTCGCGGCTCTCGGAAAGGCAGCAGCCGATACGGGTACGCAGCTGGAGATCGTCGCCGATACGCTGCGGGACCCAGCCAGCATGGACGGCCGGTTAATGGCACTTGTCGGCCGGACGGCGCGCTCCTGCGGTTTCGAGCCGCTGACCATGCGTTCGGTAGCAGGTCACGATGCTGTCGCCCTGCAAAGCCGCGGTATTCCGTCTGCCCTGATCTTCATTCCAAGCGTCGACGGCATTGCCCATCATCCTGATGAATTGACCGAGCCGGACGATGTGCAAGCCGGTCTGACAGTGCTGACCGCCACGCTTCGTCACCTCCTTGAGGGAGAGTTCTATGCAGGATGATGCTGCGGTTCAGGCTGCGCTTGAAGTGGTCGGTCTTGCCGGCGCGACGTTCTCAAACCCGATCGGCGGGGTCGTGTCGCCCATTCACCGTGCTGTCGAAAATCTCTGCTTTTTTGCAGTCAAGGCGGGTCAGCCTCCGGTCTTCGTGAAATGTCGGCATGGTGACATGTCCCAGTTTATTGCGACCGGCCGAGTAGCCGACGCCAGCCGCGCGGCGGGCGAGCTTGGCATTTCACCACGCCTGCTCCATGCCGATCCCATCAACGGCATCCTGGTTTTCGAGGCGCTGGGCGAGGAATGGGCTTGGGGTCACGCCAATATCCTTCGTCGTCCCCAGGTTCTTGAAAACCTTCTGAAAGCAAAGCGTATCTTCCACAGCTCTGCGCCGCTTGCGGAAGCGCGCAGCGTTTTCGACCTCGCGACGGAGTATCGGCAGCTTGCCGACGGAGCCGATGTGATCCTGCCGGCGCCCGTGCTTTCAGTCTCGCAGGCGGTCGAGCGGATTGCCGGCGCCATCGGCGCCTCAGGGGTCGACACGGTCCCGTGCCATGCAGACGGCGTCTCGTCCAACGTTATGGTGGGGCCGGCCGACGGAGTTCGGCTGGCCGATTTCGAATGGGCGCGCCAGGCGGACCCCGCGCACGATCTCGGAACCATCCTGGCCGAACTCCTCCCCTTCGATGGCGAGGCGCTGCTGGCGATCGAGATCGCAACCGGAAAACCGGATGCGGCGGTTCTCGCAAGAGCACGCCTCTACGGCGCGGCCGACGATCTCATGTGGGCGCTTTGGGGCTTCATCAACGCAGCGCGTTCGCCGCGCAAGCATGTCGAATTCTTCAAATATGCCGAATGGCGTCTTCTGAGAGCACGGACGGTCGTCGAAGGCCCCCGCTTCGAGACATGGCTGAAACAGGTCTGAGGGAGGACGCGATGAGACGCAAATTAGGCGAAGGCACATCGCAGGCCGAACGTGCGATCGAGCAAGCCATCGCGGCCGTAGAAGACTGGCGTGGCCTTGAGATTTCCTACGAACCGGTGCCAGGCGGCATCAGCAATCCCAACTGGCGGGTCTACGTCGCCGGTGCGCCGCACAGTTTCTTCGTCAAGATACCTGGTGCTGGAACCGAGATGTTCATCGACCGCAGAACCGCGAACGAAGCCGGCCGCAAGGCACATGAAGCCGGCGTCGGGGCACGTATCATCGACTTCTTTCCCGAAACCGGCGTCGAGGTCAGCGAATTTGTCGAGGGGCTAAGAACCTCGACAAATGCCGATTTTCTCGATCCGGTCATCCGCATCAATGGCCTTCGCGCACTGAAAGCCTTCAACGACACTGCACCGCTTTCGCAGCAGAAGACCACCTTTGACATGATCGATGAACATTTCCAGCAGGTACTGGAACTCGGCGGTGAGTTTCCGACCGACTTCGGCTGGCTGAATGCGCGCTACCGCGAAGCGCGCGCGGCACTTGAGGCGGCCGGCCTCGATCTCGCGCCCTGCATGAATGATACTCTTGCGGGTAACTTCCTTCTCCACGCCGACCGCCGCGTCATGCTTGTCGACTTCGAATACGCTTCCACCAATGACCGGGCGGCTGAGCTTGCACTCTGGTTCTGCGAAATGTGTTTTTCGCCTGAGACCGAGAAGGAACTGATCGAAGAATATTATGGCCGAGTCGATCCGAGCATCTTAGCGCGGATCTCGTTGTTCAAGGCGCTCGTCGACCTCAAATGGGCGACCTGGGCCATGGTGCAGAACCAGGTCTCACGACTGGACTTTGACTTTTACAAATATGGCTTCTGGAAACATATGCGCGCCCGGTTCGTCATGAGCAATCCGGCATGGTCGCAGTGGCTCAAGGCGGTCTAGCAGATGCTGGGAACTGAAAGCGTGATCTCTCCCGATTTTCTTCGCCGCCTAGCGGCGGTCGCTGCGCGCGAAGCATTGCCGCGATTTCGGCTGCCCGGAGCAGTGGTTAACAAGCTTGCGAGCGGATTTGACCCGGTTACGGAAGCCGACCGCGAAACGGAAAGAGCTCTGCGAGAGCTCATTCGCAGCGAGTTTCCCGGCCATGGCATCCTGGGTGAAGAGTTCGGCAACGAAGGGGCGGATGCGGGCTTGGTCTGGGTCATCGACCCGATCGACGGAACACGGTCATTCATTTCGGGGATTCCGCTCTGGGGCACGCTTGTAGGTCTAACCAAGGATGGCAATGCGATTGCAGGAATGATGGCACAGCCCTTCATTGGCGAACTGTTTTACGCGACCGGCAACGGTGCATTCTACGAGGGGCCGCACGGTCAGGCGCAGCTTTCTACAAGCGCCACTCAGGACCTCGCCCAGGCGACGTTGTTCACGACCACGCCCGCCATCTTCGAGGCCGCCCGCAGAGCAGGCTATGACCGGCTTGAAAAGCAAGTACTCCTCGCTCGTTATGGGACGGATTGCTACGCTTATTGCATGCTAGCTGCAGGACAGATCGACTGCGTCGTTGAAGCGGGCCTGTTTCCTTATGATATCGTCGCGCTTATCCCGATCATCGAGCAGGCCGGTGGCGTTGTCACCGACTGGGATGGCGGTCCTGCGGAAAACGGCGGCGGTATCGTGGCAGCGGCAAATGCTGCTCTCCATGCTCAGATCATGAGCGTCCTGCACGCGAAATGAGAAGCCGTCCCATAGGTAGGAATCTCAGCGGCGGCAAGGCAACTCAACACTAGGCGGCTGTGGAGGTTCGCCCCGATATAGAAATAGAGGTAGTCGGAAAACGGCTTGGCAACGCCGAACATGCTTTCGCCGCCGGCTGCCGCGGTGATGTCGTTCTGCACGAACACCGAATATCCGGTAATTTCCTCGACTTCCTTCTGCAGGGAGTAGAAATAGGCCTTTTCTTCTCGACCCTCCGAGGCGCTTGACGGAAGCGCAAGGCCAATGCCGGCTAGTCGCTTTTGCGCGTTCTTTGGAACGATGTTCACCGCCTGGCGAATGGTGTCGATGAACATCGTCTGGTTGCTATCACGCTCGGGCTCCGGCTTGGGAAGCTGCATGTGGTAGCGCACGGCGCCGGCAAAATCGATGAGTACGACGTCGGTCCGCTTTAGGCCGACGCTGATGCCGATCGAAAATGCGCCCTCCGGATTGAGGGTCACAGGAACGGTAGGAGGTCCCACGCGCCCCTTCTGGGCTTCCCCCTTCGCAACAAACCCTTCCTGCTCCAACGATCTGACGAGCACCGAAATCGTCTGAGCTGACAGACCCGTCCGTTCGCCGATCTCCAATCTAGTGATCTCGTTGTTCTGAAGCAGCAGAGACAGCGTTGATCGCGAGTTCGTCGGCGAAGAGTTTCGCTGTCCGACGTGTGAGCTGACACTAATAGGAAGCGATGAAATAGAGGCCGCGGGCCTCAACTCTATCCATGAGGATCAGCAAGAGCGCGAGATGGAGTACGAGCCCGAGTACGGAAATGACTGATGACCGGAAAAACGAGCGAGGTAACCCCCGCAATCGCCCCTCAGCCGCAAATCGCCCTGGCGTGTTCCACGCAATGTTCGATACGGGACCCCGCCGCCGACATAATCGACAGCAGTGTGGTCTCAGCACATTCTTGTGCAATCGGCATAAAAGGAGACTTAGGAAACCGATGTGCTTGGCCGATCGCGAGGGGCTTCCAAGACGGAATTCATCTCATTGGGGTTCAGGGTGCCACGTGTCGCGATCAGGTAAGCCGCCATATAGGCCAGCTTCAGCCTCGATTCCCGACCGCCCCGCGGCGTGTAATTGACGATCGCCAGCCGGCCGGCTTCTTCATCCCGCGCAATGCCTAACAGTCGGTTTGCGTAGGCTACGTTCGTAACCTCGCTGGCCGCCCTGCGTTCATCCCACGCACGAACGGCGTCCGCGGTCGCCAGTTGCGCCGCGATATGCCGATCCATCAAGTCGCAAAGGGCAACCGCAGTTTCCGCCCCACTCTCTTCTTTTTGTCCCGCCTCACGCTCCGTCGCTGACGCACTCAGGGCCGTGCTCGGGCGTGGAGAAATGGACCCGGCACCACGGGACGAACGCGAACTGGATGACGACAACAGTAGCATGGTGGAATGCCTCACCGATCGAGTTGCATTGCGGCGTTAAAACCATTGATTGAGGCTAAAGGCACGATAGGATACGAAACGAAACGAAATTTGGGCGTATAAGCCGTTGGAAAAGAACGGAAAGATTTTTGTCGCACCGCCCAAGGACGGGAGCGATCTCAAGGAACTGTTCAAGCAGTTAGCCGCTGCGGGAGCAGGCCGGCCATTAGGCAGTGACGGGTTTCCGCAAGGCCCATGGACGCCGGAGCTTCTGGCAGAGGCGATTTCACAGATCGACTCCAACCGGATCGGGGTCGATTTGCGGACGGTGCAGCTCTGGTTTCAAGAGAACGAGAAGGGGATTAGCCCGTCCAACATTCGTTGGCTGGCGCGGATCTTTGGGTGCGACGATCCGGAAGCGACCAGCGAATGGCAGATGGAGCTCAGCGCGGCGCAATCACGGCTAACCGCCAAGAGGCGAGATTCGAAGAAGGCGGGTAGCAGCACGGCGCTGCGGGTTCCAGATATGCCGCCGGTTGTGACGGTCGATGATCAGACGCAGCCTGCGGGCGATCTGCCACAAGGCATTGATGCCACCCTGCGAAGACAGGGTTTCAGCTTGGCGAGAATATCGGAGGCGCTTTTTAGCCATGGATCTCCCTTGAATCTACCGGCGTCGATATTCGCGGGTGCCTCCGCCCTTGGGTTTTTGTCGTATATCGTGGGGATCCACAGCGCCACCTATAGCCGGGCGGATGGTGTCGTTAAGCAGGTCGGTTTTCTATGGGCACCGAACTGGACGTTCCTGTTCATGGTGCTCTTGCCGCTATTTTTCGCGTTCGTAATAGAGCTGCTGGTCTTCTGGAAACATGACGCGCGCTTCAGGCTGGTAGCGCAGGGCGGCCGGTTGGAAAGCGCCGATGCATGGACGCGCAACGTTCAAGCTTATTCGTACACATACTGGGCGGTTTTCTTGATCTGCGTGTTGTTCGCGGGTTTTTTTCAGTGGATCGGCGTGTGCTTGATCCCGTTGATCAATGGCGGTGGCAACTATGCGATAGATTGGGGCAAGTTAGCCATTGTGCACCCTGAAGTCATATCAGTGCCAGTTTCGGTTGTTTTCACGGCGCTCGCGTATCTTTACATGTGCCTTTGCTTTTATCTTTTTTTCGCGGGCCTCATTCTGCTTCATACGATCGTCCATGATCTCTGGAGAATTGAAGAGGCATCAACGATGCGACCGGTGGAACATCGGCGCGAGGGCGGTGAAATCGGCCTTAGGGTAATGCGGGGAATTTTCCGGTGTACTGTCCTGGGTGTTCTGGTCGCCATATGCATGAAGGTCCAAAGCTCTTACCTCACCTCGAACGGAGAAGATATCGTGACCTGGATAGCCCACGATATGTCTTCGGCCCTGTATGAGCGCCACGACGGCGGCAGTAGCTTCAGCTATAGAATGCCAACGCATTACAGCAGCCTCCTAGTCGCCATTTCGACCTGTATCGTTTTTCTGTACGGTTCCATCCGCTTGGGTGTCGGAAAGCGGTTTCGCGTTCCTCTATGGAGGATGTCTGCAGTCGTGGGGTTGCTCTTTGTCAGCTACTTGTTGATCGATGCCTTTGAGGGCTTTTCGATCCTCCTCGGCGTTGGAGTGCTGCTCGCGACATACGGCCTCTTTGATCCAGAGTTTGGCCCATGGCGAGCAAGCGAGTTAGGAAGCAACCAGAGTGTATCATAGTTGGCTTGATTGTTGGGACGAGCGGCGGGCGCGGCGCGGTGAGGAAGCGAAGAATGTAACGGATTTCATCCTCGACGCCGGCCGGGCCTTTCCGGGCGAGAAGAGGATAGAAGGGCTTGTCGCAAACTTTCGG
>JRYK01000814.1_pt1 | contig 22871 bp, 17 predicted proteins | sample 235381 | NCBI WGS metagenome assembly JRYK01 (sample SAMN03074220, study PRJNA261476) | activated sludge metagenome | biome: Wastewater Treatment Plant; feature: Wastewater; material: Activated sludge; isolation source: activated biomass of a wastewaster treatment plant treating hydrocarbon... ... | reverse complement strand
ACGCACGGCCCTGCGGTGGCGGGGCGGGTGGTTTCGGCGGCGGAGGCGGCGGTGTAGGTTCTGGAGGCGGTCCGCCTAGCGGACCGGGGGGCACTGGCGGATTTGGAGGTGGCGGAGGCGGTGGTACTGGTGGCGGGTCTGGCGGCCCGGGCGGCGATGGGGGGTTTGGCGGCGGTGGTGGCGGTGGTGTTGGTGGACTTGGCAGCGCGGGCAACGGCGGTTTTGGTGGTGGAGCCGGGGGCGGTAACGGCGTCGGCGGTGGTGGCGCTGGGTTGGGTGGTGCCATTTTTGTTGCACAGGGCGGCACCTTCACTGTTGCAGGACCGTTCACCGTAAATGGCAACAGTGTTGCTGGCGGAGATCGAGGCAGTGGAGTTGGTGCCGGTACTGCGTCTAACGGGTCAGCGTTTGGGTCAGGAATGTTCCTGCATGGCAACGGCACCCTTATCGTGTCGCCGGGGGCCGGGCAGATTGCGACCATATCGGATGTGATTGCCGATCAGTCGGGGTCGGGCGGAACGGGCGTCAACGCAGGAAGCTGGAACTTCGTCAAGAGCAGCGCCGGCACGCTTACCCTCGCTGGCAATAACGCGTATACCGGCACAACAACCGTCAGCGCTGGCACGCTAATCGTAGACGGCTCGATTGCCCCGTCGAGTGGTGTGACGGTAAATAGCGGCGCGACGCTCGGTGGCACCGGTACAGTCGCGACGACCACAATCGCAAATGGCGGCACGCTCTCACCCGGTGATTCGATCGGGACTCTCACCGTCAACGGCAATCTCAATTTCAACAGCGGCAGCGCCTATCGCGTCGAAGTCTCGCCGACGAGTTCTGATCGCACCAACGTTACTGGGAGCGCAACGTTGGCAGGAACTGTGCAGGCGCAATTCCAGCCCGGCAGTTATCTGGCGCGCACGTACACCATCCTTTCATCGGCTTCTCTTGGGGGCACAACTTTTTCCAACTTGACGACCAGCAATCTCCCGTCCGGCTTTACAGCGAGTCTGGGCTACACATCGACCGACGTCATCTTGAATCTTGTCTCGCCGCTGAGACAGCAGATCTCGAGCGGTGGTCTGAACGTGAACCAGGCAAATGTCGCAAGTGCGCTCGACAGTTTCTTCAACAACGGCGGTGCGCTGCCGCCAGAGTTCGTTGCTGTGTTCGGTCTCAAGAATGCGAGCCTGACCAACGCGCTCACGCAACTTTCAGGTGAAGTGGCGACTGGTGCATCGCAAAGTGGCTTCAAGCTAACGAACCAGTTCCTGTCGCTCCTGCTTGATCCGCCTGCGGATTACCGAGAAGATCTCGGCAGGACTAACGTCGTAGCGGTTGCTCTTGCGCCGGAGCGTGCGCCGCTGGCCAACGACGCGGAACCCGTCTATGCCTCAACGCTTAAAGCACCACTCAACGTTACGCCTGACGAATGTAATCGTGGGTGGTGCGTTTGGGGTTCAGCCTTCGGCGGCAGCAACCACACGGACGGCGATCCGGTCGTGATGGGAAGCCACGATTTGACCGCGCGGGTTTGGGGTTTCGCCGCAGGTTTCGAAAACCGGGCCTCCCCCGACACTAAGGTTGGCTTCGCGCTCGCTGGCGGACGCACCAATTGGAGGCTGTCGGACGACCTCGGTGATGGCGAAAGTGATGCATTTCAGGCGGGTATCTATGGTAAGACCCGCTCAGGACCCGGCTATCTCTCGGGCGCACTTGCCTTTACCTACTACTGGATGTCAACCGACCGTTATGCTTTTGGTGGCGACCACCTCACCGCCAGCTTTGATGCATACGGGCTCTCTGGGCGTATCGAGGGCGGCTACCGTTTCGGTACACAGACTGTCGGCATCACGCCGTATGCGGCCCTGCAGGCGCAGAGCATCCGCACACCCGCATACAGCGAGACGGATGTCTCTGGCGGCGGCTTTGGCCTCACGTACACCGCGCGCACGGCGAACGACACGCGCAGCGAGCTTGGCGCGTGGCTCGACAACCGGATCCCACTTGACAATGGGGCGGTGCTGGCGTTGCGCGCGCGCGCGGCATGGGCGCACGACTGGGTCACCGACCCCGCACTGACCGCCGCCTTCCAAACGCTTCCCGGCGCGAGCTTTATCGTCAACGGCGCTGCACCGCCAGAGGACTCCGCGCTTGTGACGCTTGGCTTGGAACTGCGCTTGGCGAACTGCCTTTCGTTCTTGGCTAGGTTCGACGGCGATTTTGCTAGTGGCTCGACGACTTATGCGGCCACCGGAACCGTGCGCTACGTCTGGTGAATGCACAGGCGGGCGCGAGGTTAGATCCCCGGCGGGTCGCCTCGCGCAATCCGGTGATCGACGGGGCGGTGCCAAGGCCATCCACGAGATGGAGCAGGCCCGGGATAAGTGCGGGATGGCGTGTGCCATGCTCCGTTGGGACGGATCCCTCGCCCGGTTTCACCTCTGAGCTCGGTCATCACCGGTGAGCCGGGCGACGTCGTCTTAATTGCCAAAGCTGGGCCAGAAGCCCTTGCATGGCCTCGAGCGCGGGAACCTCGTAGCCCATGCAGCGCTCGCAGAGCCGGTCGTAGGTCCGCCAATGCATACCCCTAGGTTTCTCCGGGAAGTCGTCCAGAATGCCCTCAGGACCGCCTAGGGCGCGTCGGATCTTGGCGGCTTGGGCGACGGCCCTGTCGTCCGGCGCGAGGCTCTGGGACCGGTACGCGAGGTTGTAGCAGCGGCGACACGCGAACCCCGAACTCCCGAGGTAGAGCTTGGCGGCACGTCGGGTGCAATACGGGCAGCGGAACCAGCTGCGGTATCCGCCGAAGTAGCACGATGTCCGGGTTAAGTGCACGGAGTAGCGGCGGTCGCACCTCCAGTCGAAAACCTCGAGCCGCTCGTGATCGACCGTAACCCCGATACGCCGGTCCGAGGATCCCCCGATGTCCAACGGACCCGCGAAGAACCCGTCGTGGCTCGGTAAGCCATCCCTGACCCAGCGACGAACATCGACCGAGTAGAGCGCCTCAGCCTTAGGTCGCCAGCCCGGACGGCCTCCGTTGGATCCGAATCGCATCGGGTCACCGTTGCCAGATCATTTCGGAATCGCGTACGTGTAGAGCGTGGGAGGCTTGCCGAGGTGCGGGGCGCAGGCACGCTGTTCATCGCGAATCCTCGAGCTTCCGATCGCGCGAATGGTTGCCTGCACGCGCACTCCCCCTATAACCCCCTCGCGGCATTCGCCGATTGCCCGCAGGGCGGGCTGCGGCGAATCTGCGGGTGATGCGGGTTTCTTCATTCGCCGATTGCCCGCGTACATTCGGGGACTGCGACGAGCACGCGCACGGAATGCCGGTCAGCGCGGCGAATGAACTCGTCGCGGATTAGGCCCATTACCCGCAGCGCCTCGACCTGCCGCCAGAAAGCGCGCCTTCCGGTCGCTCCGGAAGGGAGGGAGTCGGGGAACTCAGGCCGGGCGGAAAGGACGTGGAAGGCCGTGCGCGATCCCGTAGTTGCGGCCGGGACGGGGTCGGGGCAGGCGCACAGGGCGGCGAGGATGGCTTCGCGCTCGATGCGTTCCCGGTGGGCGCGATCGCTAGCGGTCGCTGCACCGATCGGCTGCCCGACGAAGAGGTGTTCACTGTCGTTCCATCGGAACCGGATCGTCTGGTCGGTCCGGCCGAGGTTCGACTTCTGAAGTTCAAGGAGAAGATTGCCGGTCCGCTCAGCCTGGTCATGCCCGTTGCCCGCGCGCGTCTCTGGACGCAGATACCACCGCGCGCGGCAGGCGTTGTGCCAGGCGGTCGAGCCGCTGTAGCCCTCGGTCGTGTTCGCGTTCGCGGCGGTCGGCTTGTTGACGTGCGCCACGAGGAGAACGGCTCCCTCGTCGGGAGGGATGAGCGCGACGAGAGCGTTGACGTAGCGCTTCACGTCCCCCCGCGCGTTTTCGTTTCCGGCGAAGGTGTCTGAGACGCCGTCAACGAAGAGCACTTGGCGGTCGCGCATTCGTTCGGCCAGGAGGGCGGAGGCGGGCGTGGCCGTGTAGCCGGTCCCGGGGTCGCGGTCCCAGAGGATCGAATCGCGGCCGACGAGATCAAGTACCTCGAGCCAGCCGCGGAGCCTCGCGAGGTCCACGCCGAGGTGGGCGGAGATTCGTGCGAGCCTCCAGTGCAAGACGCCCTCCCGGTCCTCGCAACTCAGATAAAGCACTCGCCGCCGCTCGACCACGAGCCCGAAGAACGAAACGCCGGCCGCGATGCACACGGCGAGATGCAAGGCGATCGCGCTCTTCCCGACACCGCCGTGCCCCGCGAGAAGCGTCGCGTATCCACACGGCATCCAGTTGGCTACGACGAAGCGGGGCGCATGCGGCCCGCGCTCGGCGAGGGCTTCTAAGTCGAGCGGGTCGGGCCACGCAAGGGAAAGCGGGTCACGGTCCTCACCGTTTCCATTGCGCGCCTTCAGGGCAACGGTAACCCGCTCGGCTGCCGAGTCGTAGTCCGGCATCACGGCAGCGCTCCCATGACGGCGGTGATGCGCTCGCGCGCCTTCTGCAGCCGGGTCATATCCACGTCCGAGAGGCGCCGGCGCGCGAGCGTCACGTCGCACGCCGCGATGAAGATGACGTTCGTTTCCCGATCAATGATCTCGAGCAGTTGACGGTCGGACCATGGCTTGCGCTCGCGCGGCCCGCGGTCGGTACCCGACTTTTCAGGGTAGAGGTCGGTGAGCTCCATCCCGATCGCACCGAGCACCTGCTCGACCGCGCAGCCGCCGAAATCGTGGACGAGTACGCGACCGTCGTCGGTTTCCCGGATCGAGAGCGACGGCGAGCGGTCCTCGTGCGCCGGGCAACGCGCGACCCAGCGCCGATCGCCGACGCGGCGGACCCGATCGAGGCGGGAGAGAAGTACGTCGGCAGTCACGGCACTCTAGGTCGCGTCGCGCTGCGCGATGCGTTCCTCGATCCACCTGAAGATCTCGGCTTCGATCCACGCCGAGGCCCGGGCCCCGATCTTGATGGGGCGCGGGAACGTTGGATCGCCATAGATGGAGCTTCGCTTCTTGCCGACAAGGGCCTCGACTTCCCTGACGCGAACCAGCCGGTATGCCGGACGACCTCGCGCGATACTGATCATTGACGACCTCCAAGAAACGGTGCGGACGAACCCGCTCGTTGGGGGTCAATTTAGGCGCGCCCGAACGAGCACGCCAGAAAAGAAGACTGCAACTTATTCCGGGGGATTCTCTTTGCTGACGCTGTCGAAAGCTTCTAGCTGGGACTTCCATGCACGCGCCGCCTCACGGGCAGTTCGCTCCTTGACTCCGAAGTACTCCATACTTTCGAGCACAGCGGCTTTCTCGGTCCATCCCATCCGCTGCTTTTCCACGACCATCTGTCCAAGCTCAACAAACTCTTCTTCCGTGAACGCCCGTTTCCCATAGGGGATCCGTCCCGGATTCCCTCTATGGGCCCGGACGAGACGAAGAGCCTTGGCCATGTCACGACGCGGATCCCGGCGGTGCCGCCTGCGGGCACCGTCCAGGTAGCGCCGCACTCGACTATCGACCGGAACACTCTTCTCGAACACATAAGCGAAGTATTGGAGTATGGCTAATACGTGTCGCGGCGACCCTTTTCTCGCTAGCCGGACATACAGATCGACTTCTCTGGCAAGAGGTGGCCAACCCCTTGAAGGCGTTTCTCCCTTCCACTCGCTCTTCCGAACGGCTGTCTCCAGATCGGAGCAGAACCGTGGTGGCCGGCTGGAGATAAGCTTCCACCGCTCGAGCCACTTGTACACGGTGAAATGCCAAGTGCGCCGTACGGTTTTCGTTCGTTGATTCCGAGGCCTCACCGCAGATCGCTTGGTCACGGCCCGTTCTGGAGTCAGTTGGTCCGAAGCACCACTACTTTTTCGTCCTTCACGCGCAAGATCACACGCCTCAGGTGCCTAGCCCACTTTTCGAGCGCTCGCTGCTTCTCGGGAAAGTAGTGGTACCGGTCATAGTGCTTGCTCTGGACGCCGGTGGTTCGGCCATGGGATAGCAGCTGCGCGCGCGTCTCCTTGTCGATCCCGATCGACGCGAGCATCGTTTCGCACGTTCGGCGCAAGTCACGCAGCTGGAATGCAGCGATCGCGTGCGCGCGCTTTCTCTTCTGGTCTTCCGCAGCAAGGGCGTCGGATACATCGCGTACCGCCTTGCTCACCGTGGCAAGGTTCAGCGGGCGCTTCCCATCGCTGGAGAACGGCCCGGGTGCCTTGGATGAAATCTTGAGCATGGGCGCGAGCTGCTGGTGCGCGAAATCCGTGATCGGCAGTAGATGGTCACGTGCCGTGCCGGTTCGGCCCTTCGGGTCGCGGAGAAGGGCCAACCGCTTCTTGAGGTCGTAGTCTGCGCTCGCAGCGCGGAGCAGCTGCGTGGTCCGCTGACCCCCAAGAGCGAGGTTGAAGCGTAGGAACGACTTGATTGCGATCGGCTGCTTCTCCAGCGCATCCCAGAACCGCCTAAGTTCACGCTCGTCTAGGTTTCGCTCGCCCGCCCGCTCGTACTCGGCTATCCGGGGAACAAGGCTGACCGGGTTGGTCTTTACGCCGAACAGCACTCCTTCGGTGGCGAGACGCCGCGGGTCATGGTCGGCCTTAGCGCCGTGCTGAAATGCGGCGTGGAGGTGTGAACGGAGCTTGTTGACCTGCCGCTTGACGCCGCGCTTGATCAGGCGCGCCAGGATCCTCTGGATGTCGGAAGACTGGACCTCTGCCGCCTTTAGTTCGCAAACCGTTGGAAGGGCTTCCTTCACATGGCGCTTGAACATCAGCGAGACTGAATGCGCGCTTGTTCGCCCGTGGGCTTCCATAGCGGCCACATAGGCGTCCAAGAGTTGCCCAAGACTGCCCCGACGGGCCTCGAGCTCCCGATGTCGCGCCACCTGCCGCGCCGCCTCTGCCTTCGCCTCTAGGTGGGCTTTGACGTCGCCGTGCGTCGCGTGGAGCGCGATCAGCTCGGCGAGGCGCTCTCGCGCCTGCTGGTAGCTGAGGCCACCGTCTCCGGGGGTTTGCTGGTATCGGCCTACCCGGATCGTCTTGTCGAAGCCGCCCTTGCGATAGCGGTAGTAGAACTCCTTGAGCCCCGTGGGTAGGACCTTGATGATGAGCCGCCCCTCGCTACGATGACCGGGCGCGGTCACCTTGTAGGGCAGCTTGCGAGGCCTGAGCGCCCGAATGGTGGCCTCGGTGAGGATTGTGGCGATGGGCAGTCCCCGCAGTAGTCCCCGCGCATTATAGGACGACCGTGGACTACGGGGTACGAACGGGGACTATGACTTCTGGCGATCAGTCCCCGTTCTCGTAGGGAAAAAGACGACCTTGGACTTTCCTGGACCCCGCGCCCTGTGCCTCATAATCCCTTGGTCCCTGGTTCGAATCCAGGCGGGCCCACTCTACGATTCAATCGCTTGCGCATCGTTTGACGCCTCGCGCGATTCGTGAACGTGGGGAATTCGTGACGTGAATCCCGACGTTCTGTCACGGACCCGCTCGATCCGGCTCGGCGAGCACTCTGCAACGCGTGAAAGGGCAACTCCGCTCGGATGGGCGTCGAGGGTCGAAGAGCCCCACAAGAAATCGAGCTCTTGGAGGTTCTTGCCGTGAGCGGCGACACCATCGACACGTCGCCACGACGTGTCGGAAAAACCAAGAAAAATCGACACGTCATTCGGGCGGCTGTCCATTGAAGCGAGCTGTCCACCAAGAGTGGACACCAGGAGACCGAGGACAAAGGTGGCTTGCTCCGCCCGTCCAGAGACCCTGGGCTCCGGCTCTAAAACGAAGCCATCCGCCGACATTTTCCTCTGAACTATAGCGGTACAACGACACTTGAGGGGGCGGATAGCGATTCAGCGACAATAAGCTGGCGAGAAAATTAGTTGTTAAGCGACAAAAAGCCATAAAATATAGCGACCTGACGACAACCCGTTCACCTCTCGGTGCCAACTCGAGCCGTTCAGCGACAGGACGAGATCCTGATCACCCGCGGCGCCCCCGCAGCCGTGGCCCGCGCGATCCAGCGCCGCGCCCGTTCCGGCGAACTGGCGAAGATCGCGGAAGGCATCTACGTGCGGGAAAAGGACCGCGACGGCCAAGTCGCGATCGTGAGGCGGCATTGGGCGCCGATCCTCGGAGCGCTCGTCCCCAACGCCGTCGTTTCCTACCGAAGCGCCTTTGCCGGCGGCCCGACCGAGGACGGCGTGGTCTTCCTCTCACACCCGACAATCTTCAATCGACGCATTACCCTTCCGGGACTTCGAGCGGTGCTGGTCCAGGGGCCGAGCGCGCTCGCCGGCGACATGCCGCTTGGCGGCGAGCATCTCTTTTACGCCTCGCGACCACGCCAGTTCCTCGAGAATCTCGCGCCTCAACGCGGCGCCCGCGGCAAGTCGGCCGGTGCCAAGGCGGTCGAGGACCGCCTCATTGCCACCCTCAACGCGTCGGGTGAAGCGGAACTCAATCGGGTGCGCGACGCCGCACGCGATCTCACAGGGCCCCTCGGCCTCGAGGCCGAGTTCAAGAAACTCGACGCGATCGTCGGTGCGCTGCTCGCAACGCACGAGGCAGGCGTCCTGAAGACGAAGGAAGGGCGCCTCGTCGCCAAGGGCACGCCCGCCGATAGCGCGCGGCTCAACCGGTTCGAGATTCTTGCGTCGCGACTGCGCGTGGAGACCCTGCCGCGCCGCGAGGCCGTCGCGACAGCCGAACCAGCGCGCTCGAACTTTGCCTTTCTCGAGTCTTACTTCTCGAACTACGTGGAAGGCACCGAGTTCGCGATCGAGGAGGCGCGCGACATCGCGCTGCGCGGCCGGATCATCGAAAGGCGTCCGAAGGACTCGCACGACGTGCTCGGCGTCTTTCGCCTGGCGCTCGAGTCGCCCTCGCGCGATACGGTGCCGCCGTTCGGCGCCGATTTCCCGGCAGAGCTCGCGCGACGCCATGAGCAGATGCTCGCGCAGCGACCCGAAAGTACCCCCGGCCACTTCAAGCGCGAGCCTAACCGTGCCGGCGGGACGTGGTTCGTCGACCCCGCCCTGGTGCGCGGCACGCTAATCGAAGGTTCGCGAATTGCCCGCGGCGTTCCGGAGGGGCTCGCGCGCGCGATCTACTACGCGTTCCTCATCTCGGAAGTCCATCCCTTCGTGGACGGCAACGGACGCTTGTCGCGGCTCGTGATGAATGCGGAGCTCTCGCGTGTCGGCGAAGCCCGCATCATCATCCCCACCCTGTTTCACGAGGAGTACGTCGACTGCCAGCGCCAGCTTTCGCGTCAGGACGATCCGACCGGATTCGTCCGCGCCGTGCCGCTGATGCAGGCCTGGACGGTCGCCCTCGATTACACGGATACGGACGCGCTGATTGCGGCCGTGACCCGCACAAACGCGCTCGAGCGTTCCCGAGCGCAGTTCAGATTGCTCATGCCCGATGGGTCGCCGGTGAAGCTCCCTGGCCCGGCTCCTGGAGTATGACTTCGCTGGTTCGGCCCTCCTGACGAGTGGTGCAGTGCCTACCTCGCGGCCGGGACGGCTACCGAGGCACCCCGGAGGCACCCCGGGGTGCCCTGGACGCCGACCGTCGCAAGCTTATCGGGCTTCCGAGGCGCCCGCGAGGCACCCGGGGGTGCGTCGATCGGAAAGGATGTCACCGGCAGCGCACTTAAGCGGTCGGCTGGGTCTCGCGAAAGCGGCTCATGTGTGCCAACAAACAAAGGACTGTTCTTTCCCTCCGCGCGCACGACCTCGCGGTCATTTCAGTGCTCACTGTGACTTTCGCGGCCCGAGCGGAATCGCCAGCGTCGCGAACACCGCAGTGCCCTTGATGCGGTTCTCCGACCAGAATTCCCAGTAGCCGCGCAGGTTCGCATACGCCGGCAGCCCGCCGATGGTGAATGCGTAGCCGACCTCCGGGCCGATCGCGGCGACCTTCGACTCGAAGGACCCGAGCTTCGCGCCCGAGCCGCTATCGCCGGTGAGCTGGTAGTACACGTACCCGACCACACCCACCTGCCAGTTCGCGGACAGGAACTGGGAGGCCGCCCAGTCGAGGTGCGAGTCGATGCCGTTCTTGTAGTTCGTGCTGGTGTTCTCGAAGTTGTAGGTCAGGCCGGCGACAGCGGAGAATTCCCGACCGGTCTGCTGGTTGAAGTAGGTGTACCCGCCGCCCGCGTCGATCGCGCCATGACCGAGGCCGATGTTCGACAGCCGCTTGCTGTCATAGGCTCCGACCGGTATGTCGCCGGTGAGATAAGTCATCCAGTTGTGAACCCCGCTCGACCACGCGAGGCTCACGATGGGGTAGAGGTCGGTGAAGCCCGACACGCTGTCGCTTCTGGCGAGCTCGGTGCCGCGCCGGGAGACGGCGATGTCCACCTCCGTCGTGTTCTTTCCGTAGCCGAATCCGACGCCCAGCGCCAGCTGGCCGCCGAGCACTTTCGCCTCGGGTGCGTAGGTGGGCTGGGCAAGGATCAGCGACGTGCGCGACTTGAGCCCGGCGGTGACGCTGTCGCCGCGGGTGAACGATCTGCCGCGGGAGGCGCTGCCGTCATAGTAGTAGGCCTGCATCGGCAGAGACCACCCCGGCGTGGCGGGCACTGCCGCAAGGCTCGCGTACTGCCCCGAGAACCAGAACGGCACCCCGCCTTCGTCGGCGCGGGCGGCGGCCCAGGGCAGAACTATGGCGACAAACGTCAGCAGCGCGCTCGCCCATCTGGCGCTGAATCCGCTCGGCCGTCGCGGGGTTCGGCGGCCCGCGCTCATGGCAAGGCCCTTACCTCCTCGGATCGCCCTTGAAGTCCGCGCCCGGGGTAATGTTCGGGTACTCCTTCACGCTCCTCTCGTACGCACCTATGGTTTCCAGCATCGGCAGGAAGACCCAACCCATGGTGAGCGTGGTGCTCCAGAGGTTGAAGTTCTCGTGCGGGTCGCTCGACAGATCGAAGAACATCGGCAGCTGCGGCGTGACGTAAGGGTTGTTGATGGCTTCCAGCGCTGGGCCCGGCGCGTAGCGCATGACCATCTTGTAATACCTCCACTTCACCGACATCAGCTCGCCGTCCGTGCCGAAGAACATGTAGCTGTTGCGCCCCGTCGTTGGGCTCTTGCCCAGCATGAAGGCCGAGGCGTCCTTGCCGTCGATGGGCCGGTCCTTGGGCACCAGGTTGGATGCACCCGCGATGCCGGCAAGCGTCGGCAGCCAGTCCACCGCCGCGAGCATCTCCTCGGTGACCACGCCGGCGGGGACTTTGCCCGGCCAACGCACGATGGCGGGTACCCGCATGCTGCCCTCCCACGGCGTATGGAAGAAGTTGCCACGCCACGGCCCACTGGAGCCCCCGCCAGCGCCGGCGCCACCCGAGAGCCCGTCGCCCGCGTTGTCGCTGCTCAGCACGACGATGGTGTTGTCCTCGACGCCGGCTGTCTTGATCGCGTCGAGGACCTGCCCGACCCTGTGGTCCATTTCGGCGATGCAGTCGGAGTACATGCCCCCGCGCAGCGGGGACTTGCCGACGAATTCCGGGTTGCACACGATCGGCGGATGCATCTCCGAGTAGCCGAGGTAGACGAAGAACGGCTTCTTGGCCGCCGCCTGACGCTTGATGAAATCGACGGTCTTGGGGATCAGATAGTCGCCATCGACGATGGGCCGCACCTTCATGTCCAGAGGCATCACGACCTTGGACGGCTCGCCCTTGCGGCCCTCCAAAATATGGGGAGGCAAAGTGAGCAGCTCCGGCACCTTTCTCTCGGCAAGGACGTCTTTCACCAGCAGGTTGAACATGGGGTACTGCGTGTACCCGGCCTCGTCCCAGCTGTCGGGAATGCCCCACCACTCGTCGAAGCCCTGGTCGTTCGGCAAGCGCCCCTGGATATTGCCCAGATGCCACTTCCCGTAGAGCGCGGTCGCGTAGCCGGCACTGGAGAGCAATTCGGCGATCGTGTATTCCCAGGGTGCCATCCCCGCCGGGCGTCCCGGTGGCGGCAGGACCGAGTAAGTCCCCGAGCGCACCGGGTGACGCCCAGTCATGATCGCCGAGCGCGACGGCGTGCACTGGACCTCGACGTTGTAGTTGTTGAAGCGGATGCCCTCGCTTGCCAGTTTGTCGATGCGCGGCGTGGGCGTCGTGCCGCCGTAGACGCTCCAGTCGCCCCAGCCGACGTTGTCGACCAGGATGAAGACGATATTGGGCTTCGCGTCGGCCGCCGCACCGAGCATCGGCAACAGCATTGCAGCCACTGCACCCAATGCCACAGCCATCACCTCGATCGCTCGTTTCATGTGCATTGTTTCCTTCATCTTCACAACTACGAGGGACTGCTCACTGACTCGTTACAGCGGCAGGGCTAGCGTCTCTCTGGCTTGTTTGATCAGGATCCACAAAGGGGGCGGCGTGGTGATCTCCGGAGGGATCCCGGCGGTCGTTTGTGCCGAAGTCAGGGGAGGAAGCGACAGCATGGCGCAAGCGACAGCATGTCGCAAGCGACAGCATGGCGCTAGTCGCGACTACCGGAAGAAATGCAGTGCGTGGTTTCATTGCTTCGATCCCATCAGTTGCGACGGGGACGATGATGCGGATGGATCAGGTTCCGGTCCCTTTCTTCGGTCAATCCGCCATCGGCGGCGGCCTGCATCCGACTGGGCGGGGATGTTACCGGTGGTGCTGAAAAGGTCGGTATTGGACCTTGGTTCCATTGTGGAGGGTCCGCTTTTCTCGCGAATGACCGGCAGCAACGGGGCCGGAACCGGCCCTTTGGGACGGTTGCGCCAGTGTGGGAAGATCGTGGTGCTTCGGCGGGCTTCTGCACGTTTTGGCGAGTGAGGGCGGGCCAAATATCAAGTAGTTGCGTTAATCGATCCAGCTCATAATCCCTTGGTCCCTGGTTCGAATCCAGGCGGGCCCACTTCAAGAATTCAGGCGCTTACGAATCGGCCGCGACTGGACAACCGGCCCACCAAGCTGGACGGAAAAGTGCCTCTATCGTTTTCGCTGCGCTGGGTCCCGACGATCTCCAGCAAGAACCGACTGGACAGCTCGAGCACGGTCATGGCAACGCTCACGACGGCCTTCTGAAGATCGTGCTCTAACCCAAGAACACTGAGTTGCACCGCCACAGAATGAGAGAACGAGATGTCGATCACTGACAAGACAAAAGTCAACATCAGCCGCAGAGACGCGCTGAAGACCATTGCGGCAGGAGTGGTCGCCGCATCCGAGGCGACAGGCTTGTTCGCCGCCGCTGCAGCTCCCGCCTCGGGCGCCACAACGCGCGTCGACGCGTCGAAGGCTGTCGGTGGCCCCTACAACATCCTCTTCATTCTCACGGACCAGGAGCGGTTTTTTCGCCCTGGCGAGTTGCCGGGAGGCTACCGGCTACCAGCCCACGAGCGGCTCGCGAAGAAGGGCGTCGTCTTCGAGAACCATCAGATCAACTCCTGCGTGTGCACGCCATCGCGCTCCGTGCTCTATACGGGCCGCCACATCCAGCACACCAAAATGTTCGACAACACGAATTTCCCCTGGATCAGCAGCATGTCCACGGACATTCCCACGATCGGCCACATGCTGCGGGCGGCGGGCTACTACACCGCGTACAAGGGCAAGTGGCATCTCACCAAGGAGTTCGAGACCGTCAACTCCCTCGGAACGCCGGAGAAGATCTTCACGAAGGAGATGGAGGCCTACGGCTTCAGCGACTACTTCGGCGTCGGCGACATCATCGCGCACACGCGCGGCGGATACCTGCACGACGGCATCATCTCGGCGATGGGCGTCAGTTGGCTGCGCGGCCGCGGCAAGGAGCTTGCCGCGCAAGGCAAGCCGTGGTTCCTCGCGGTGAATCTCGTCAACCCGCACGACATCATGTTCCTCAACACCGACCGGCCGGGGACGAAGGTCCAGGCGCGCAACATCCTCGGCCATATCGAACCGGTGCAATCGGATCCCCTGTATGCGAAGCAATGGGGATTCGAGCTTCCAAAGACGTACCCGGATCGGCTGGACGCCCCCGGGCGTCCACCAGCTCATGCCGAATACCTGAGGTCGCACGACACGCTCGTGGGGAACATTGCCAACGAGGATTGGCGCTGGCGAACGCGTCACAACTACTACCTCAACTGCCTGCGAGATGTCGATCGCAGCGTTGAATCGCTCCTCGACGAGCTCGATTCGCTGAGCTTCGCCTCGAACACCATCATCGTGATGACCGCGGACCATGGCGATCTCGACGGTGCACACCGGATGCACTCGAAAGGCGCAACGGCGTATCGCGAGCAGAACAACGTTCCGCTGATCGTCGTGCATCCCGCGCATGCGGGCGGAAAGCGATGCCGCGCAGTGACATCGCACCTCGACATCGCGCCCACGCTTCTCAGCCTGACCAACGCGAGCGCGGACAAGAAGGCGGCGATCGCAAGGGACTTGCCGGGCAAGGACCTCTCGCCGTTGCTTGCGGCGCCGGAGAGGGCATCGCATGCAGCGATTCGCGATGGCTCGCTGTACTGCTACAACATGTTCGCCTACATCGACGGCGAATTCATGGAGAAAGTCGTGGCCATGATGCAGCAGCCTGACGGCAAGGCCAGGCTCAAGGACGCGGCGCAGCAAGGGGGATTGCGCCCCGACCTCACCAAGCGCGGCGCGATTCGCGGTGTCTTTGACGGGCGCTACCGGTTTGCGCGCTACTTCTCGCCGAAGCAGCACAACCGCCCGGCATCCGTCGAGGCGCTGTTCAAGCTGAACGACGTCGAGCTCTACGACGTCGAGCGCGATCCGCTGGAGAGAAACAACCTGGCTGTCGATGCGGCGAAGAACCGTGGGCTGCTGGAAACGATGAATGCGAAGCTCAACGCGTTGATCGATCGCGAAGTCGGGGAAGACGTCGGTCAGATGCTACCCGGCAACATCGACGGCGGCTGGGTCGTGACGAACGCGGTGTACGACGTTTGAGCGTACGTGCCCAGCGGATCGGCGGGTTGACCGCCTGGTCATCCGCCCGGCCGGTGATTCGGGAACCGGCCCTTCAGAGCGGTTTGCGCCAACGTGGAGAAATCGTGGGTGTGTCGGCGGGTTTCAGCGTGTTTTGGCGGGCGAGGGCGGGCCGAATATCAAGTCGTTGCGTTAATCGATCCAGCCCATGATCCCGTGGTCGATGGTTCGAATCCCGGCGGGCTCACTTTAGGAATCAATCGCTTGCGCGTTGTTCGCCGCAATTCAACGCTCCCAGATCCTTCAATTCGTCGCCGTTCGTTCCCGACTGCCGCTGCCACGAGGCCAACCGCGTCGCGCCGAGCCGCTATCGACGTATCAGCGGACATCGACGCAGTCGACATGTCCGCGCGACATGTCGAAAAGACCGAGAAGAATCGACACGTCACTTCCTGTCCATGGAAGAGAGCTGTCCACCAGGGATGGACACCAGGAGATGGTGGACATAGATGACATACTCAACTCGTCGTCGCACTGGCGGGCAGCAAGATGAGCGCGGACGCCCTGCGGCGCATTCGAGCCGGACGATCACCCGCGCGCGCCGTCCTGCTTCCGCGGAACCGCGCGGCGCCGCCGCGGAATCACGTCTTCGGCGTGAAGGCCGTGCACCAGCCGTCCACGTGGACCGCCTTGCCGGGAAAGATCAGGCACGGCCCCCATTGCGCGCCCGCGACGCCCTTGTAGAGGTTGCACTTCCCGCATTCCTGGCCCGGGCGATGCTGCGGGTACTTGTCGGCCGGGACCTTGCGGTTGTCCAGGTGGTAGCCGAGCGCCTTGGCGGCGGAATCGGTTTCCTCGAGATGCGGCAGGTCGGCGGCCCGCGCAACAGTTGCGAGGAGTCCCGGCGCCACGGCCGCGCCGGCGGCGAGCGCGAGAAAGCGCCGGCGAGCGGAATGGTCTGCGTCGCGAATCGTCATGTGATGGCTCCCGGTGATGGCTCGGCGACCGAGGGGGTGCCCGGCCGCGGCCGCGCGGATGCGCGACCTCGAGTCGGCAGTAGCAGCGTTCGTGCCGCACCGCCTATCTCCCTGAATCCCCGCGCATGGGGCGATCCGGACACCGCGGCGCGCGGTCGAATGCAGCCGCGGGCGGCCGGGCCAGGGTTCAAATCCGCCACAGGTCCGCGGCGGACGCATTGAGCAGCGCGTCGCTTCAAGGCGTTGTGGCGCTGGCGCGCGCGTTGCTGACGGTTGGAGCAGGCCATGCGAACGACGTATGTCGCTCGTCGCCGTCACGTGCCGCTTTCCCGGTACGGCCCGCGCCCGGCCCGCGGTTCTCTCCCCTCTCTTCCGCGGACGGGGGCCGCCCCGAGCGGTGGCACGAGGCGGCGGCGACGGTATCCGCGCGATGCGGCCGGCCCGAACCACGAGGAGCGCCCCATGACCCTGCGCCTGTTCGATTCCGCCTGGACTTCCTGCAGGACTCGACCATCGGGCCGCTCCGGTTTCACGAGTGGCTCGGCGCGAGCTGGGGCGTGCTGTGCTCCCACCCGAGACGGGGGCGCGGGCGGCGGGTGAACGCGCGCCAGAAGCCGCCGACTTCGCGCGTCATCGTTCACGCCGCGGGCGCCGGCCGCGCGTGCGCCGTGCCGCGCCGCACGCGCTCCAGCGCGAGGAAGACGACCGGCGTGATGTACAGCGTGAGGAGTTGCGAGACGACCAGGCCGCCCACCACCGCCAGGCCGAGCGGCCGGCGCGCGTCGGCCCCGGCGCCGAGCCCGAGCGCGATCGGCAGGCTCCCCACCAGCGCGGCCATGGTGGTCATCATGATCGGGCGGAAGCGCACCAGGCACGCCTGGCGGATCGCCGCGCGCGGCGCCAGTCCCTCGCGCCGCTCGGCGCCGAGCGCGAAGTCGATCATCATGATCGCGTTCTTCTTCACGATGCCGACCAGCATGATGATGCCCACGAACCCGTACAGGTCGAGCTGGGCGTGCGCCAGCGCGAGCGTCGCGAGGGCGCCGAGACCGGCGGCCGGGAGCCCCGACAGGACGGTGAGCGGGTGGAGGAAGCTCTCGTACAGCATCCCGAGCACGAGATAGATCACGACGATCGCGAGCAGGAGCAGCACGCCCATCCCGGCGAGGGACGACTGGAACACCTGCGCCGCGCCCTGGAAGCCGGCCACGAGGGTGGGCGGCGCGTCGAGGCGGCGCATGGCGCCCTCGATCGCCGCGACCGCGTCGCCGAGCGCGTATCCCGGCGCGAGGTTGAACGACAGGGTGACCGCGGGCAGCTGCCCGAGGTGATTCACCGTCAGCGGCGCGACGCCTGCCTCGAGCCGCGCCACGGCGGCGAGGGGCACCAGCGCGCCGGTCGACGAGCGCACGTAGAGCAGCCCGAGCGCCGCCGGGTCGCGCTGGTAGCGCGGCTCGACCTCCAGGATCACCTGGTACTGGTTGGTGGGGGTGTAGATGGTCGAGACCTGGCGCGCGCCGTACGCGTCGTAGAGCGTGTGCTCGATCTCGTCGGGCGTGACGCCGAGCGCCGCGGCCCGGTCCCGGTCGATCGCGACCGTCACCTGGGGACTGCGGATCTCGAGGTCGGTGGTCACGTCGCGCAGCTCGGGCAGCGCGCGCAGGGCCGCCTCCACGCGCGGCGCCCAGCGGTAGAGCTCGGCCTGATCGGTGTCCTGGAGCGCGTACTGGTACTGGCTCTTGGTGAGGAGGCCGCCGACCTGGATCGTCTGCAGGTTCTGCAGGAAGACCCGCAGGCCCGGGATGCCGTCGAGCTGCGCGCGCAGCCGCGCGATCACCGCGCTCGCGCCCGGCCGCTCGTCGCGCGGCGCGAGCCGGATGAACACCCGCCCGGTGTTGGTGGAGAGCCCCAGGCCTCCCGCGCCGACGAACGACATCGACGCCGCCACGGCGGGGTCGCGGTTGATGATCGCGGCGGCGGCGCGCTGGTGCCGCACCATGCCGTCGAACGAGATGTCGGGCGCCGCCTCGGTGAAGCCGAACACCTGGCCGGTGTCCTCGTCGGGCAGCAGGCCCTTCGGGATCGCCCAGTAGACCGCGGCCGTGCCCGCGAGCGTCGCGCAGAAGACCGCCAGCGTCGCGCCGCGGCGGGCGAGGGCGAGGTCCAGCGTGCGCTCGTAGCCGCGCCGCATGCCCTCGAAGAACCGCTCCAGCGCGACCTGCGCGCGGCCCTGCCGCGCCGCGCCCGGGGCGCGCAGGAAGCGGCTGCACAGCATCGGCGTGAGCGTGAGCGACACGAATCCGGACACGAGCACCGCCGCGACGATGGTCACCGCGAACTCGTGCAGCAGCCGGCCCACGACCCCGCCCATGAACAGCACCGGAATGAACACCGCGGCCAGCGACAGGGTCATCGACACGATCGTGAACGCGATCTCGCGCGACCCGTCGAGCGCCGCGGCGAGCGCGCTCTTGCCGAGCTCGCGGTGGCGGGCGATGTTCTCGAGCATGACGATCGCGTCGTCGACCACGAACCCGACCGAGAGCGTGAGCGCCAGCAGCGACAGGTTGTCCAGGCTGTAGCCGGCGAGCGCCATGACCGCGAACGTGCCGACCAGTGCGAGCGGCAGCGCCAGGCTCGGGATGGCGGTCGCCGAGAGCGTGCGCAGGAAGAGGAAAATCACCAGGACCACCAGCACCAGCGCCACGACCAGCGTCGCCTCCACGTCGTGCACCGAGGCGCGGATCGACTCCGACCGGTCGTAGAGCACGTGCAGCTCGGCGCCGGCCGGCAGGACGCCGCGGATCTGGGGCAGGAGCGCGCGAATCGCATCGGCCACCGCCACCGTGTTGGTCCCCGGCTGGCGCTGCACCGCGAGCACGATGCCGCGTGCGTCGTTGTACCAGGCGGCGACCTTGTCGTTCTCCACCCCGTCGAGCACGCGGCCGAGCGCGTCGAGGCGGACCGGCGCGCCGTTGCGGTAGGCGACGACCAGCGGCCGGTACGCCGCGGCATCCGCGAGCTGCCCGGTCGCCTGCACCGTGAACGCCCGGTGCTCGCCCCACAGGTTTCCGGTCGGGACGTTCACGTTGTGGCGCGCGATCGCGCTCTCGACGTCGGTGAGCGCGATGCCTTTCGCCGCGAGCGCGCTCGGGTCGAGCCGGACGCGCACCGCGTACTTCTGCGCGCCGTACACGAGCACCTGCGCGACCCCGCTCACCATCGACAGCCGCTGCGCGAGCAGGGTCTCGGCGTACTCGTCCACCCTCGAGAGCGGCAGCGTCGGCGAGGTCATCGCGAGGTAGAAGATCGCCGCCTCGGCCGGGTTCACCTTGCGGTACACCGGCGGCGCGGGCAGCGTCGGCGGCAGCTGGCGCGCGGCCTGCGCGATCGCCGCCTGCACATCCTGCGCCGCCCCGTCGATCGAGCGGTCGAGCGCGAACTGGAGCGTGATCCGGGTGAGCCCCTGTCCGCTCGAGGAGCTCATCGAGTCGAGCCCCGCGATGGTCGAGAACTGCTTCTCGAGCGGGGTCGCCACCGTGGCGGCCATGGTCTCGGGGCTCGCCCCCGGCAGGCTCGTCGTGACCAGGATGGTGGGGAAATCGACGTTCGGCAGCGCGCTCACCGGCAGCGCCCGGAAGCCGAGCGCCCCGAACACGAGGATCCCGATCATCGCGAGCGTGGTCGCGACCGGGCGCTCGATGAACGGCGCGGAAACGTTCATCGCGCCGCCGCGGCCGCGGCAGCGGCTTCAGCCACGCGGGTGCCCGGCAGGAGCCGGCTCTGGCCGTCGACCACCACCTGCTCGCCCGGCGCCACGCCGCGGGCGAGCACCGTCTCGGCGCCCACGGTCCGGTCGACCGCGACCGGGCGCTGCGCCACGGTGTGGTCGGGCTTCACCACGAACACGTAAGCGCCGTCCGGGCCGGCCTCGACCGCCTGCGCCGGCACGACGAGCGCGTCGCGCTGCTCGTCGAGCGTCAGCGTCACGCGCACGAACTCGCCCGGCCACAGGGCCCGGTCCGCGTTCGCGAAGGTCGCGCGCAGCTGGATCGTGCCGGTGGCGGGATCGACCGTGTTGTCGACGAAGTCGAGGGTGCCGGCGGCGGCACGCGCGCCCGCGCCCTGCGCCGCCGCGCTCACCGGCAGCGTCGCGCGCGCCATCCGGCTGCGGATCGCGGCGAGCGCGCCTTCCGGCACCGCGAACGCGACGTACACCGGGCGCACGCGGTTGAGCACGACGAGCGGGCTCGCGTCGTTCGCCTTCACCAGGTTGCCGCGCTGGACGAGGAGCCGCCCGGCGACGCCGTCGATCGGCGCGGCAATCCGGCTGTAGCCGAGCTGCAGGCGGGCGGTCTCCACCGCGGCGGCGTCGGCGCGCACGATCGCCTCCGCCGCGACCTCGTTCGTCCGGTACTGGGCGTAGCCGTCGGCGGAGACGAAGCCGCGGTCGCGGAGCTCCGCATAGCGCCGGTCCTGGCGCGCGGCGCGCTGCTCGAGCGCCTGGTCGCGCGCGAGGTTCGCTTGCGCCTGCGCGAGCGCCGCGCGCATCGGCCGCGGATCGATCTCCAGGAGCGGAGCGCCCTGCCGCACGAAGTCGCCCTCCTTGAAGAACACGCCGGTGAGCTCGCCGTCGACGCGCGCCTTCACCGCGACGGTCGCGGATGGCGCGACGGTGCCGATCGCGCGCACGGTCCGGGGCATCGTCTTGCGCACGGCAGGCACGGTGACGACCGGCACGGGGGCGGGCGCCGCGCTCGTCGGCGCCGCGCCGCCGCGGGAACAGCCCGTCAGCGCCGCGGACGCGAGCAGCACCGGGCACACCACCCGGCGCGCGAGCGCGCGCGTGTCGATTCGCATGGGCATTGCATCCGCGGCCGCCAGGCCCCGGCGTTCGTTCTCCGTCCACGGCGTCGCAGCTGCCCCCGCAATGCCTGTGCCATCGCGCGAAGGCGCTGAACCGGAAGCGAAATGCGCGCGCGGCCGACAGGCGCGCGGCCCTCCTACGCCACGCGATTCGCAGCCGATCGGCTGAAATGCGCCACGCGAACGTGCTGCCGCCGGATTCACCGATCCGCCCTGTCGTTGCTCGGCGTCGGACCACCGGTCGTACTTCCGCGCGCGCTCTGACCCGGACGTGGCCGAATTGAGCCGCGACCGCAAGACGCCTGGCTCAGTTGCGCCACGCGCACCGGACCCGGCCGCGCCCGCACGCGACGGCGAATCAACGAGATCCGCGCGTGGCACGCGTGTTGCTGGTGAACACCTCGCCGGCTGGCGGCTGCCACCGCGCGCGCCGGCCGCCAATCGAGACATGTCCGCATCGGCAGGCCCGACACGACTCAATGAGCGCGCAGCGGTCGCCCGCTCCGGGATGCACCCGCAGGACGCCCGCGCGTACGACAGGCGGTGGCGTGCCCGGCCACGCGCTCGTGTCGCAGCGTCGAGCGACGAGTCTGGGCAAGCCGCTGCGGCCTCGGAGCCGGCCGTGAGCGAGTCGGTGCTGTCATTCGGTCCCTTTCAGCTCGATCCGCACGCGCGCGAGCTCCGGGTCGGCGGGGTTCCGCTGCATCTGGGCAGCCGCGCGTTCGATCTGCTGCTCGTCCTCGTCCGCGCGCGCGGCGAGCTGGTCACCAAAGACGAGGTCCTGAGACGCGTCTGGGCGGGCCTTGTGGTCGAGGAGAACAACCTTCAGGTTCAGGTGTCGGCGCTGCGCAAGGCGCTCGGCGCCGACCGCGATCTCATCCGGACGGTGGCCGGGCGCGGCTATCGCTTCACGGGCGAGATCCGCACGCCTGCCGCATTCGTCGACGCGCGCAGTGGCCCCGGTGTCGTGCCGACCGAGCCGCCCGCGCGCCCGCCGACCAATCTGTCCGCGCCGGTGTCCGAGCTGATCGGCCGGGACATCGATCTCGAGCAGGCCGCCGGCCTCCTGGCCGCCAACAGGCTGGTCACGCTGATCGGCGCAGGAGGAATCGGCAAGACGCGGCTCGGTCGCGAGATCGCGCGGCACCGGCTGCCCGCCTTCGACGGCGGCGTCTGGCTGGCCGAGCTCGCCCCGCTGAGCGATCCCGGGCTGGTTCCCGCCACCGTTGCCGCCGCGCTCGGGCTCGAGGTCGCCGCGCCCTCGGTCGCGGCGGTCGCGGCGGCGCTCGATGCGCAGCCCCGCCTCGTCGTGCTCGACAACTGCGAACACGTGATCGCCGCCGCGGCGCGCATGGCCGAGGCGCTGCTGGGCGCGAGCGCGTCGCTGCGCGTGCTCGCGACCAGCCGCGAGCCGCTGCGCGCGGAGGGGGAGTGCGTCTACCGTGTGCCGCCGCTCGAGCTCCCTGCGGAGCTGGTCGACGATGCCGCCGACCTGCTGCGCGCCGGCGCGGTGCGGCTGTTCGTGGTCCGGGCCCGCGCGGCCGATCCCGGCTTTGCTCCGGACGCGCGCACGATGAAAGTGATCGCTGCCGTCTGTCGGCGCCTCGGCGGCACGCCGCTCGCCATCGAGCTGGCGGCCGCGCGCGCCGCCGCGCTCGGCGTGGACGAGATTGCGGCGCGACTGGACGACCGCTTCACGCTCCTCACCAGCGGGCGCCGCACCGCCCTGCCGCGGCACCGGACGCTTCTCGCGACGCTCGATTGGAGCTACGACCTCCTGCCCGAGCGCGAGCGGGCCGTTCTGCGCCGCCTCGCCGTCTTTCCCGGGGCCTTCTCGCTGAGTGCCGCGAGTGCGGTCGGGGTGGGGGACGGGATCGACGCGCCGGAGGTCGTCGCCTGCGTCGCGAACCTGGTGACGAAGTCGCTCATCGCAGCCGAGCCCGGCGACGCGCTGGCGCCCTATCGGCTGGTCGAGACGACGCGCGCGTACGCGCTCGAGAAGCTCGCCGCCAATGGCGAGCTCGACGAGGCGACCCGGCGTCGGGTCGAGCACGACCGCCAGCGCGGCGCGCCGGCG
>JRYK01007584.1_pt1 | contig 23077 bp, 14 predicted proteins | sample 235381 | NCBI WGS metagenome assembly JRYK01 (sample SAMN03074220, study PRJNA261476) | activated sludge metagenome | biome: Wastewater Treatment Plant; feature: Wastewater; material: Activated sludge; isolation source: activated biomass of a wastewaster treatment plant treating hydrocarbon... ... | reverse complement strand
TATGAACTCAGGTGATTTGAATAGAATAGGACAGAGTTTCAAATCACCTGAGTTCATAGGCTAAATCAAGAATTCATTATTGTGTATGTGTAAATGGGTGTAATGTCCTTGACGCATGGTGATCATGAATGGATTTGTCCAATGAGTAGACGCATTTTCAAAAAGAAGAATGATCGCTTATGGTACATCTTTATGTCATCTTACGCCCCGTACAGGTTGGCTAAACCCATATCAAGCAATTGAATTGATTAGGTATAAAAAAAAGGTGCTGAAAAAATCAGCACCTTTTATTTGGTTATTAAATGATACCCATTAAAGGGTTACATTGCTCAATTCATCAGCACCATTCGTTTTGTTGCCGTATGGTTGGATGCATCTAGTTGATAGTAAACAATTCCGGAGGCATTCAAATGCTCACGTTGAATAACCACTTGATTCAGACCTTTACTTCCCAATAATTCGTATACTCTCAACACTTTTCCAGTCACATCATAAATGGTCAATTTTACAGCTCCGGCTTCAGACAAACGATATTCAATCGTTGTTTCCTTAGCAAATGGGTTTGGATTATTTTGATATAACTCAAATACTCCGGCATCCACTATTCCATCTTGAGTCCGAACTGCTAAATCAACTCCTTTAATCTGTAAATTTTGATCATAAGCTTCAGCTGCTGTCACATCAGAAGTTATATCAAGCATTTTTGAAACATCCTCTGACTTATTGGCTTTGAACACCAGTGTAAATAAAATTGCATCTTTATCAAAGCTCAGAGAAGATTTATTATTCCAACTGGTGGTAATGATACCATTTTCCAAACGGTTAGTTCCAAAATTAGATTCATCCAAATTAAGAACTCCAGCTTCAAAGTGACCAAACTCAAGAGCCTCTGCATCAAATTTCAAAGTAAACTGATATCCTGTAATATTTGTAAAGTTAGACGCTTTAAATTCAATTGTACAGATTTCACCGGCTTTGGTAATTTGTCCTTCAATTTCAAATTTAAGATCCCCGTTGCTCCGCGTTGTTGTTCCTGAAAGATTTCTACCTCTTGCGCTATTGTTAACATCTCCCATTTTTACACCAACGAAATCCTGAATGTATTCAATCGGAGTTTCAACAGGAATTATGGCCTGACGTGGGGCGCTCCAAGGAGCTTTAGGATCGATAAAGCTATAATTTGAAGGCACGAAGGTCCAACTTTGACATTTAGTAAATGCATTCGTTACTCCCAAGATCAGTTTCCTGATTTCGGAGATATCCGATGCTGTTACAGTATTACTCAAATTGACGTCTGCGGCAATCAATTTATAAGGATTGTTCAGATCTTCAACACCAAGGATATGCCTTTGAATCTTAACGATATCAGCGGTGGTAACACCATTCGCATGATCATCATTTCGACTTGGTTTGATGACGTATTCTTTAGCAACACCATAATCCAAATCACCAAACAAATAACGGCCATTGGTTGAAGTAATCATCATTTTCTTCATCACCGCTGATTCCAGAAGTTGTACTTCGGCATCCTGTGTTTCTTCATTACTTAATGTACGAAGTTCACCGGTAATCCTTCCAAACGAACCAACATCCGGACAAACATTGTGAGGATCCTGAATGACCACAGTGGTTTCACAGCAATCTTTATTGCCTTCTTCGTCTTCTACACAAATGGTCACTGGAATGATCAATTCATCGTTGATCCGATTGTTGACAAAATCTTCACAGCATATGGTTAAACTGTCGCTGTTAAATTCATCAAAATAAATTCTTAAATCTTCCTGATCAGTACAGTTATCGTAGCTGCCTGCATCCAAGTCTTTTGCCCAAACGGTAATACAACCGTTAACTGGCATTACCGTAGTAATTACACCAACATGGCAATATGGAGTAGGCGCTTTACAATCTTTGATTTCAAATAATTGGCAATTTCCGGCAAGATTTCCACATCCGTCCTCAACATACCAACAAATCTTATGGATTCCAATTGGATAATCTCCACTGGCTTCAAATGGATTAAATTCATTATCCGCTAATGGATTGTGGTGTTTAAGTGGTGTACGGCCTGCTGCATATTCTTTTTTGGTCAAGGGTCCTACAGCATAATCAAATCCTGCATGTTGTCCTTTTCCATCGTTATACAGATCAATTTTATAATCATAAAACAACCAATCCAAAGGACTGCAATTATCGGTAGCATCTACTGTAAGATTAATATGTCCAAAACAGATATTCTCTGCTGCACTCTTCACTGCTGGTTCACAGTCTCCAACACTGATGGAGATTACAGGTTTATCAGTATCATGAACTTTAATGATTTGTAAGTATTCCCAACGTCCGTTGATTGGATCGATGCTTGGGTCGTATTGACACCAGTCAATGACCACCCATTTACGCAATACTTTAAAACAAGCATCAGGTTCAATGGTAAATACTTCATCGAAGTATTCTATAGAAATCAACGCACATAGATCATCTGAGCCATTCTCAATGGATGGTCTTCCGAGCAGTGGATTGTCCGGACTGATATCGGCCCCACAACCATCGATGGTAGTGGCCTGTCCGGTGCAATTGCCTGGCCATGTAATGTCATCATCAGGATCGCAATTGTCTTCGCGGTTGATATAGAAAGGATCGCAATCAACTACCCAGATGGTTTGAGTGGCAGTGACACTGATTCCATTTGGTCCTCTAGCGACTACAGTTCTTGTTAATTGGCCCTGTCCACATTCCCGGTTGTCATTTACAGAGATACTATAATTAGTACCACATGCACCTAATACCGTACCGTCAAATCCCCAGGTCAATTCATATTTTCTATCTGCATGAGAAGTATCGAACAACAAGTTGTAATATTCACATGCCCGGTTCCATGCAGGTGGATTAGAAGGAGGTGCACCTGGAACAAAACCAGGATAACCCGTAATCTCATTTCTCACGCAGTAGTTATAACAAACTAAATCTTTGGTGACTACTTTCTTACGTAAGCTTAAATCATTTACTACGCGACCAAATGTTGCATCATTTGGATCATCCAGATTATCCACATCAAACCAGAACCAGCAGCTCACCACAATATTTGGAGGTGCAACTACAGTCGGAACTGATTTGTCCTGAACTTCAACTTCAACCATACAATCGCTGAAACGATTGAAGAGATTGCCTCCGGGATTCATTCTGGATGGCGCTATAGGTCCTGTACCAGGTTCACGGTCAAATACCCGCACAACCACCATTATTGATTTACCAACATCTGAACAGCAGAATTTGACATGGTCGTCAAAATAAATTTGATTTCCATCTAATATTGCATTGTCATCGCCATTGACACCTGAACAATTGGTTCCATTATCTGCTTGATTTGCATTGCTTCCATTATTGGTTCCTCTCAGATGCTCCATACGGATAACTTTAAAGAATATGTGAGGAGCACAATTGTCAAAGCTTCCCTGGTCAAAGTCTTCGGCAAAAATTTTGGCAAAATTTTCACCTGGGCTTTGGTTTCCGGTAATGCTAACGACTGTTTTTTGATCACAAACAGCAACCGGAGGAACATTGTCAGCAACGTTTACAGCGATGCGTTTTCTTGTAATACTTCCACAGCAATCTTCAGCTACGATATATACATTCCAGATACCGAGTTCCATATTGGTTATTACAAAACCAGCAACATCATTACCTAAAATGACTCCCGTCTCAGATTCCAAAGAATAGTGAATTTCATTGCTACAATTGTCCAATAACCATGGTTTAGGCACTTCCCAGGTTCCGGTACATGTCCATACATCCATATTGACAATTACGGTATCTGGATACAAAACTTCTGGTCCTTCAGTGTCTGCAACTTTTATGATTTGGTTGATACCTCCAACTTCACTGGTACACCAATCTAAAACCGTCCACTGGCGTATAATTTTGAAACATCCAACGGGTCCTGCATCACAACCTGGCTTGGCAATATCAATCACCACATCCTGGAAAGTGATGCCCATATTTGAACAATCTCCACCGGATGGGAATCCAGTGCCGTGCCACATGACGATTTCATCAGGTCCCCAACATACAGGATTATTAGGTCTCCAGTTGGGATGAGCAGGCCAGTATATCGGATATGGACTCGGATGACCAATGTATAATCCAGTATCTATGACATTCCAACCTAAGGTTCTGGGCAAACGTTCGCCGGCTAAGTCTCCCGCGGGACTTGGTAGGAATCCGCCAGTTGCAAACCAATGGGCAGAATCCAATAAATAACCGTCAACACAATATGGATATGCAAGAAAATGAGGAGAATAATCTTTCGTGGTATTGATCTTTTCATCACATCTCAATACGGGTTCTTCCAAATCATCATAATTCAATGGCACATTCACTGAAGATAAGGTGGCCAAAGAAACAGTAATATTTTGTATGCAAGTACTGGTATTTCCGTAGCCATCAATGGCCGTCCAGGTCCTGCGAATCAACTCTTCATAACCATCAAGGCATCCTCCCTGATCAACATTATCGCGATAGCTCAGCGTATAACTACCGCAGTTTTCATCAACCCTTGGAGTCCCCATGTAAAATGGACTCGTTTCAGTAGTACCGCAAACCACACAAGTATCTCTTGCACAAGTCAGCAGTGGAGCGATTTTATCTTCGACAAAAGCCGTACCCCAACAGGAATTGCCAGTTTCTGTATCGATCACAGTGATTTTTATTTTTCTTCCAATGTCCTGTATACCTACTTGCGCTCCTGGAACATTAGGCTGACGATCAATTAATACATTGGTAATCCAATCCCGTAATTCGATCCGGTAATCATCAAAACAATGATAAGGTCCACCGGTTAAAATCTCATCGGCCGATATGGTTGCAAAACAGTCTTCATCCAGACTCACCTGAATTTCATCCTGGCAACTCAATTGATCAATGGCATTTGCATATTCATTTACACATACATCGAACATGCAGGTTGCTTTATTTCCGGCAGCATCGGTAGCCTCATAACATAAAGTTGTACATCCGATTGGAAAGTAACATCCAGGACCATAAGGCTGGCCGCAGGTTTGTACAACCTGTACCATATTGGAAGTTGCAGGAAAACTATATCTGACATTACCTACAAACTGCTGATTACCGGTTATCGCTAAACCACCACCTTGGCCAAACAGTCCCGTACCGAAAATACAAGACATTTGGGGTGTTTTCAAAATTTTAAGGTTTGCGTCTCCCCAGGGTGTACCTGCTGTAGTACAACCATTTGAGCTCCAATACATACCTCCCTGGCCTCTGATTCCTGCAATATAAATACCTCTTGTTTCTCCAGGTTGCAATACCGGACAACTGGTAGACACCGTATCATAAATGGTGCCTGTACAGGTTTGCATAGCGGTTACGCTTTGTATTCTAAAGTCTATATAAGTACGTGCTGGTGCAGGAAACGCACCACCACCTCCCGGAACCCATCTTCCGCTGTTGCAACGTGTCCAAGCGGCAGCATTGAAACGTACCGGTAAGTGACTACCCGGTGCGGTGGTATACCATACGGTTGCGGTATCCATATTTCTCCAGGCGACATCTATACCATGAAAGATAATGGGTCTTGTAGAAGTATTTTGGATATCCCACATATTCCCTCCAAAGAATCCAGGATTCCAAACGATATTGTAAGCCGCCTGGCAGGCAGGTGAAATCATTTCAGCGCCTGTGCGGATCAGTGCAGAAGGACAATCATCCATGGCCATAATGGGCGGAGCATCCCAACTGGCTTCGCATTCGCCGGGGCCTAAATTGATCACAACACCTTTACTTGGACATCCTACGAATGTGGGAGGAATCACATCATTGGTGCTGATTCTCTGAACTCCTGTGATCTCTTCACAGGTATATTTATTGTAACTCGTCCATACAATTTCATGCTGCCCTTGAGGCAATACGATGAAACCGCCACAACCATCGGTAAGACTACTCTTGGCGCGAATGTTGGACTGAGGAATGGTCAATTCGATTTTAACCCAGTTTTCCTGGCAGAACGGGTGTGAAGTTCCGTTTGTAATTAAGGAGTTTGGAAGGGTTTTCCATCTAAGTCCACCTTGAACTTGAACGTTGAACTCACAAAAACTCATGGTACAAGTGCTGGTTACTGTTTCGCAGTCAACGCCCCCAACGCGGCAGATGATCTTTCCGTATTCGTCGACTAAGACAATGTCTTCAAAAGGTCTTGAACTCAGGTCTCCGCTGGCGGTCATTTTAATTTTTACATCAGCACAACCTGCTTCAGTGGCACCTGCAAATTCTACCGGCATAGAGTCCAGGTGAAATTCTCCTGAACCAAGGGGAAATTCAACAAATTTGAAGTCCAGATGCTTGTTTAAAATGATTGGTGCTGCGTTTGGATCCGGATAGCAGCCACATTCCGGAACAGACAATTCAGGGCATTCCAACAATGCAGCTTCACCGATACAGGCACCCAAAGTGCTTCCCTGAGGAGGGAAATTAAAGTTACATCCTTGGTTTTGGGCGGTGATTACGGCTAGGAATCCTCCAAAAAAAATCAGAGCAATAGCTAGTGTGGGTTTCATGAGAATATTCATTCGTTCGTAAAAAATTCTTCGTTTTTTCGAACATGCAGTACCAAAACCCAGGTTTCAGAACTAAAAAGAACGATTCTCACATTTCATTTTGAAAGATGATATGAACCCTTGATGCAACTGTACACCATACCCCATGAAAATTTACAATCTTTTGTAAATCAATTCATTCGGTTCAAAATTCTCTTACAAAATGTCCGGTATTGCTTCGTCTACCTTCGTTTTGAATCTTGAGTTTTTGTTATTACACGTCTTTTCAATGAGCAAAATTACACGCATCTTCTATTTTTCCAAACTTTTTTAAAAAAATTATCACTTGGTAATGATTAACCTTACATATTAAAAAGATCCATTATTTATCCTACAGAATATTTCACCCACGGAAAACTCAGGCAACCTTTAAGTCAATCCATGCGTACCTTTATGTTGTAGGCCATAAACCCTGTTTACAATGAAAAATCGAATCGTTCTCGCCAAAATGGTGGCTTTTTTCATCTTTTTTAGTTTGATCAATCTCCAGTTGAGCAATAAATCCTTTGCGAGCTGCGAAATCTTTGATGTACAGCTCACCAAAACCAATTGCAATCCCGATAAGAAATTCGCTGTAAAAATCAATTTCAAGTACCAGGATGTAAGTAATTGCTTCACGATCAGGGGAAATGGAAAAGAATACGGAAGTTTTTCGTACAGCAACCTCCCCATTGTCATTGATGGACTGAATGGTGATTGTCATACTGAATATGAATTTGTCATTACAGACTGTGGCAACCAGACCTGCCATGCCGAATTTGTATTGGGGAAAGTCTGCTGTGAGAATTTATGCAATATTTCCAACGTCGTTTTGGAAAGGACACTGTGCGATTCGCTCAAAAAGTTTTATGTCTACCTGAATTTCAAACATCAAAACACCTCGTCCTGCTTTTCCGTGCAGGTTAACGGACATGCTTTGGGAAAATTTCCCTACACCTCCCTTCCTGTAAAACTGGGACCGTTTGAAGCGGACTGTCAAACTCCCAGGGTCTTTCAAATTGTTGATTGTGATATAGACTTATGTTCGGCACGAGCTGAAATGGAAAAAGTTTGTTGTGAGAATAAATGTGAATTATCCCACTTAAGCATTGAGAAATCGGGTTGTGATAGCCTTCGACAATTTTATGCCTTTCTTAAATTCAATGCTTCCAATACTTCAGATAGTTTTGGCATCTGGGTAAATGGAAAGCCTTTCGGAAAGTTCAAATATGGAAACACCGCCTACAAGGTGGGCCCATTGACGGGTGACTGCACCACTAAATACAATTTTCTCATTAAGGATCTATTTAAGCCTGATTGTGCCATGGATAGCCTTTGGGGACCCGTTTGTTGTGACACTCTCCTTCCATGCAAGCTGAATGATCTGATTTTAGAAAAAACGGTATGTGATCCACAAAATCAATTTTATGTCCTGATTAATTTCAAAGGCCAGAATACTTCTGAATGCTTTCGCATAACGGGAAATGGAAAATCTTATGGTGAATTCAGGTACAGTCAACTTCCGGTTAAGATTGGGCCTTTCAATGGAGATTGTACCACAGAATATGAGTTTGAAATTAAAGACTGCCTGAAACCCGATTGCCGCATCAGTAAATTTCTGGGAAAAGTGTGTTGTGGAGTAAATCCTAACTTATGCCGCTTGTTCGATTTTCGTTTTGAAACGGAATGCCGCGAGGATAAAAACTTTTCATTGTTCCTCAATTTTAATCATCAAAATACTTCAGACTGTTTCCAATTGAAAATAAACGGAAAGCCTTACGGCAAATTTCCCTATGCCCATTTACCGATTCGCATTGACTCTTTGCCCGGTGATTGTAAAACCGTTTACAAAATGGTCATTCAGGATTGCGATGAACCTGCTTGCGCACTGGAAAAAAATATTGGTCCCATTTGCTGCGATACAAGCCAGTTGAAATGTCTCATTCATTCTGTACTTATGGAGAGGACTGAATGTGATTCTTCCAACAAATTTTATGTCTTCATCAAAGCACTTGGAGAAAATACTTCAGGCTGTTTTAAAGTGTACGGTCCTGGCCGAAAATTTTATGGCGAATTTCCTTATGGGTCAGTACCAGGCAAAATAGGCCCCCTGGAAGCTGATTGTCTAACAAATTATGTTTTCATCTTAGAGGACTGTCATAAACCTGATTGCCGGACCGAAAAAAGCTTAGGCATAGTTTGTTGTAATCAGGATTGCGAATTGGGAGATATGCGCGTTGAGCGCACCCCCTGCACAGAAAATCACTCCTTTTATGCGGTGATCAATTTTAATCATCGGGGAACATCTGATTGCTTCAGATTACAAGGCTATGGAAAGTTTTATGGAACCTTCCAATACCATCAACTGCCTCTTAAAATTGGTCCATTGCCAGCTGATTGTAATACTCCGTATGAGTTTGTAGCCATTGATTGCCACAACATGCACTGTCAGTCTGCTTTTAACTTAGGTCGTGTTTGCTGCGATTCATTGGATCAGAAAATATATGCAGTGGAACTAAAACGGGGTGACTGCGATCTGGATTCGATGTTTAAGCTCAGTATATCTTTCCGGTATAGAGAAGTTTCGGATTCCTTCAGCGTTTATGTAAATGGACATCAGGAAGGAACATTTGCCTATAATGCCTTACCGGTCACTGCCACCAGACTATTAGCGGACTGCAAAAGCATTTATCAAGTAAAAATTGTCGATCAAAAAGACACCAATATTTTTCAAATACGATACATAGAAAGACCTTGCTGTAAACCTGGCACAGAGCCCTGTAAAGTATTTAACTTAAAGGCTACTCCGCAATATTGTACGGGAACGGATCAATATGCCTTATTGATCCAATTTCAACACAGCGGCACAACCAATGCAAGCTTTGATGTTTTTGACCGGACACAACTGATTGGTCATTATCCTTTTGCGAATCTCCCTGTTACGATTTTGGATTTCAAAAAATCAGGAAGGGATTTTGATTTTGTTAAGGTTTGTGAAAATGATAATCCCGCTTGTTGCGCATCGTTTGAATTCAGAAGCATTGATTGTTTGAACAACCCACCCAATCGATTTGATGTTAATCGTTTGATTGTTAAACGCAGTGGCAATTCTGTTCTGGTCTTTTCAGAAACGGAATTACCCGCTGAATTGGAACTTGAATTGTTCAATTTGGAAGGAAGGATTCAGAACATCCGCATAGATAAAGTCAGTCCGTATGAATTTGAACTCAAAGTCGATGATTTGAGCACTACGGTCTTTTTCCTCAGAGTCAAGGAAAGTGAAAACAGTAAAGTGTATAAATTTTTCCATTACCGCTAATTGTAAATGAGTCCCAATCCATGCATTAGAAATGCCTGGATTGTCCACATGGCCGACATGACCGAGTGTTAGCAAAGCTAATCAAGCCATACAAAATGGCTTGATAATGAAGGAACCGAGCGATACTTCGTGAGGCTTGGCCAATAGCCCATAAGGGCTTGTCGGGATTAACCCTAACAAATAAACAAAGCATCGTTTGGGTTACGCAAACAGAATTTAATAATTTCTTGAAAGTGCTTTATTCATTTCGTCAGCGCTCAGCGCAATTCATGCTATTGCATTCATTGGGTGAATTCAATCCGGTTTTGTTAAATCAAAACAGGGTAAATGTCGATTTTGCAGCTGAGTTTCAAGAATATTCCTGTCAATAATCCATGGAAATTATTGACCTTTGCGGCCATGTTGAAACTTGCTCAAAGAGTCTTGGCTATGGAAGAGTCCGCAACACTCCGCATGGCTCAATTGGCTCGACAATTATCCAGCCAAGGGTTTGACGTGATTAACCTCAGTCTTGGTGAACCTGATTTTGACACCCCCGAATTTATCAAAGAAGCGGCCATCGAAAGTATTCGTGCCGGTTACACCAAATATACTCAGGTTGCCGGAACCCTGGCTTTGCGCCAAGTCATCAGTACAAAATTTCAACGGGATAACGCATTGCATTACCCGGCGGATAGCATCTTGGTTAGTAACGGTGCCAAACAGTGTTTTGCAAACCTTTGTTTTGCCTGTTTAGAAGCAGGCGATGAAGTGATTCTTCTTTCCCCATACTGGGTGAGTTACTATGAAATCATTAAACTAACCGGGGCTACTCCCATTTGTGTTCATGCAGATGTTACAACAGATTACAAACCGAATCTGAATGACCTTGCTGCAGCCATTACGGCCAAAACAAAACTGTTGGTGTTTTCGAGTCCATGCAATCCTACCGGTACTGTATTTACTGAACAGGAATTATTTTCCATTGCCCAAATATTGAAGCCGCATCCTGATTTGGTAGTTGTATCAGATGAAATTTATGAATACATTCAATTTGGAACCCAACATTTCAGCATAGGTAGCATAGATTTCTTACAGAATAGATGTGTGACCATCAATGGTTTTTCAAAAGGGTTTTCGATGACCGGCTGGCGACTTGGATACATGGGTGGACCTAAATACATCATTGATGCTTGCATCAAAATACAAGGACAATTCACCTCGGGTGCAGCGAGCTTCAGTCAACAAGCAGCTATACAAGCCCTGACGTCAGATCTTTCAACGGCGCACGAAATGTGTAAAGCTTATGAGTTGCGTAGAGATCATCTCATTCAAGAATTGCAAAAAATTCCCGAGTTTAAAATCAATCAACCGAAAGGTGCATTTTACGTCTTGCCAGATGTTTCATCTTTATTGGGTAAAAGATTTGAGAATACGGTCATGCAAGACTCCGAAGACCTTGCTTTATTTATTTTAGAACATGCTAAAGTTGCCGTTGTCAGTGGAATAGCTTTTGGTGCTCCTCATTGCATTAGAATATCGTATTCGGTCTCAGAGGAAAAAATTACTGAAGCAGTAAACCGGATGAGAAAAGCTTTGGATTTATTGCATTAAATCCATCACTCCACCACGACCAACTTATATTGTTGCATTTCGGCTATTTGCAAGTAAGCATTCTCAAAATAATCCAGCCTACTACGTAAACTATCTTTAGATACCGGTTCAATTTTAAATTGCGTTTGATAAAACTTTGGTGCTTCAGAAAGATGATTAACCTGATGTGATTTGAGATTTGATGTATATAAAACAAATTGCATTAAATCATATCCTTCAAACGCATCGTTTCTTGGAAACTCACGGTAAGTCTCATAGTAGCGCAATTTAAACTTATTTTGTTCGACTGGGTTTACATCCATGATATTCCCTAAACACATCCTAACATTCAACTTATTGATGTAATCAACAACTTCTTCTTTAAAATCAAGCCATCGTTGCGAACCGTAAACAACGACTGCTCTATCCAGTTTTTCCGCCGACAATCTCCTTAAAAAATGGTAAACAAAATTTTCATCTTTTGCGCTGTAGTGAGGCAAGATGAAAACCGTTTGGTTATCTTTGCTCAGATAATCCTCAAATAACAAATCCGAAGAGCTTGCAAGTTCCTCTTCCTTGAATACCACTTCCTCGTAATGGGTTGCTGCTTCACGTAAAAACAGATTTACTTTAGGGTCATCGGTGGATTTTCCAACGATATAAATTTTCTTACCGCTGAAATGGCGCTGAATGTGTTGATGCACAAATTTAAATTGTTTATTCAGGCCCGCTTTGATTTGCAAATAATATGGATTGTCTACTGCAATGGTAGAACTGCTAATCCACGGACTGATGACCAGTGTTTTGTTTTGTTTCGCCCATTCTGCCGCAAGCTTCAAAGCATCAATGTTATAAGGGCCTATGATACAATCTGGTTTTCTGGTTTGCAGAGCACCTAAAGTTTTTTCCACACCTTCTTTACCATTTTCCTCATGAACACTTAACAATACATCCATCCCATTGGTCTTTTTATAATCTTCAAGTGCTAATTGAGCGCCACAATAAAATTGAAAAAAACGAACGGATTCGGCAAAGCTACTATCGGAAGCATTCCGCTCAACAGGCAGCAACATCATGATGCTGATTTGCTCGGGATTTATTGTACGTATTAAAAATGAATCAACTTTTTCATGCGGTTTTTCCAACTCAATCACCGGATGGTTCTTCTTATCGTTTGTTTTGGTGCTGGTTGAATCAGGAACTTCCCGGATGACGGGTTTTGAATCCTTGGTTGAATCCGGTTGAGAAGTTTGGTTGGGAGGATCCACTACCACAACCTTTTTCTCAGAAGGTTTGTGTACTTCTGTTTTAGCAGGCTTGGTAGATGCACAAGAAAAACATTGGACTACCAGCACTAAGATTAGGATTGTTACTCCTTTATTCCCATTCAATGGTTGCTGGTGGTTTCGAGCTAATGTCATATACTACCCTATTGATCCCTTTAACGTTATTGATGATATCATTTGATATTTTGGCCAGCACCGCATGAGGAATTTCACTCCAGTCAGCGGTCATGCCATCGGTTGAGTTTACAGCGCGCAAAGCAACCACTTTTTCATAAGTTCTCTCATCTCCCATCACACCTACGGTATGTACCGGCAACAAGATCGCACCAGCTTGCCAGATTTTATCGTAAAGGCCAGCCACTTTTAAGTGTTTAATGTAGATATGATCCGCTTTCTGCAGTAATTCAATTTGGTCGCGATGAATTTCTCCAATGATCCGAATGGCCAATCCAGGACCAGGAAAAGGATGACGACTTAAAATTTCAATGGGCAATCCAAGACTTTTTCCGACTTGTCTTACTTCATCTTTAAAAAGCAATTTGAGCGGCTCAATGATTTTTAAGTGAAGTGTATCGGGCAGTCCCCCCACGTTGTGATGCGACTTAATGGTGGATGAAGGACCATAAACAGAAACGCTTTCAATCCGATCCGGGTAAATGGTTCCTTGACATAACCACTTCACTTGAGGAAAACTGGCAGCGGCACGCTGAAAGACATCGATAAATACCTTACCAATAATCTTGCGCTTTTTTTCAGGGTCAGAAACCCCTTCCAGAGCTGAATAGAATTCTTCTTTGGCATCAATTCCTTTTACATCCAATCCCAATGCAGCATAAGTATTCATCACCTCTTCGAATTCACCTAATCGCAAAAGCCCATTGTCAATAAAGAAGCAATGGAGATTTTTACCTATAGCTTGCTGCATCAGTAAAGCAGCAACCGATGAGTCGACTCCACCGGACAATGCAAGCAACACTTGATCCCCTGCAATGTCATGACGTATGGAAGCTATCTGTTCTGTTATAAAAGAACCTGTGGTCCAATTCGGCTGAAGTTTACAAATATTAAATAGAAAATTCTTTAACAATTGTGTTCCATATACGGTGTGCATCACTTCCGGATGAAATTGTACACCGTATACGGGATGATGGAAATTTGTCAATTTAAACGCAGCCACCGGTATGGATTCCGTTTTTCCGATGACAACTGCATGTTCCGGTAATTGTGTAATCGAATCACTGTGAGACATCCAAATTTGTTGAAGGTTGGGAACCTCATTGAACAAGGCATCCTCTTGGGTAAATTCAAGAAATGCACGCCCATATTCTCTTTTAGTGGAGGCGCTCACCACCCCTCCAAAAGCTGCGGTCAGCAATTGGGCACCATAACAAATGCCCAATACTGGATAACTCTTCACCAATGCTGGAAGATCGACGTGTGGATGTTCAGTATCCCTTACCGAACACGGTGACCCTGCCAAGATCACAGCAGCTACCGATTCAGGATCCCTGATGGCTTGATGATAAGGCTGAATTTCACAGTAAACTTCAAGTTCACGGATGCGTCTTGCAATCAACTGTGTCAATTGCGAACCAAAATCAAGAATTATTATTTTTTCCATATAAAAATGGAGCAGTGATTTTCATCCAGTTAGCGAGACTTTATATGCTAAGGCCCCTACCTTCCTTTACGATTTTGCCATTGTCTTCGAGCTGTTTTAACAATTTATCCAGCACGCCATTGACAAACTCTCGTGATTTATCCGTACTGTACATTTTGGATAATTCAACGTATTCATTTAAGGTTACTTTTGGCGGAATCGTTTTAAAATGAACCATTTCCACGACACCCATTTTGATCAAAATCATATCGATTATGGCCACTCTTTCAGAATCCCAATTCTCCAACACAGGATTGATCATACTGGATAAATCCTGGTCCAAATGGTAGGTGTTATCCAACAGAAATTTTCCGAAATGCTTAACAGTTTCTTCATCCGGAATATAATCTTCATAGATAGGACCTGCATGCGGTAATATTTTGAGGGTTTTCTTCAATGCCCCAATGACAAGACTTTTATCATCTGCCCAACCAGCAAAACGATCATCCATTATTTCATTAAACAACTCGTTTCTTCTGCAGAATCGATAAAGCTCCAATAAGATTTCAACGTGATCGTCGTGCCCAGAGTCTTTGGCAAGATAATCCTGATAGGCCTGCTCTTTAGAAAAATCCTTGTAAATCTTGCGAAACAGATCATCATCCAATCCTTCTGAACACTTTTCATCCTTGAATTTTTTCTGGATGAGTTTATTATTTTCAATGCTCTGTATCAGTGGATTAGAATATATTTTATCGGTAAACAGTTTGTCAGAATCTGACTTAATGTGTTTCGATTGTCTCAATTTGAAATCTTCTCCGGCGAAGTGACAGACCCTTACAATACAATACAGGTTAAGTAAATACAAGCGGAAAGCATCATGAATGGACTTATGATAAGCCGCCAGAGCATTTTCGTAGCTCAATTCACGATCTTGGGTCAGACTATATAATTGTTGCATCACTTTGACGCGAACATTTCTCCTACTCAACATGTAGTGCCGGCGCTTTAATTAAGCCACAAAATTATATTCTTTACGCAATTTTTCGATTAAAATGTTTGAGTTTTCAGATTTTTCTGATGAGAGGTGAATTTAGGGGTTTTGGTGTTAAGGTATTTTGGGATTTTGGTGTTTAGAGGTTTGGGAATGGAGGTATGGAGGTGTTTAGGAATACAAGGAACGTGTATGTTAGAAATTATTAAATAAATATTACCAAAATTCCTCCAAGTCTGCAAGCTTAAATAGCTCCTTAACTACACTCCTAAATCCTAATCCCCTAAATGCCTAAACCCTTTCTTCAGGTGGGGAGGATGGAGGAATTCCTATTGGGTCAATTAAGAATCAATCGTATGGTTGAACACATCTTTCTCTTTTCCAGAAAATTCAAGGATTCATAAATAACCATTCAGAACCACCGGAATAATCTTATCGTGTGTGTTTTACCACATCATCTAAAATACAGGTAAAATACACCCGAAAGCATAACTTGAAAGTTCCAAGCTTAAGCTAACTCTTTCATTCTGAAATTAATAAATCTTATTGGCCGTCTCATTCAAAAATCTCTCTCTTAATTCATTGGCATCCGGTAATTGCTTATGATGCCATTTGTGGATAATTTTACCTGATTTAAGCAACAACAAACCCGGATTTGAACGCATAATCGTTTTCAGCACTAAATCATCTGCTTCATAGCAAGGAAATTGAATACCGGATGCTTTTCGAAACTCTATGATACCTTCTTCTGTCAAGCCACCAAACACTGCACTTACATTCACCTGATCTTGTTTTAATGAATCCATGAGCGTAATGAATTTGTCTTTCATCACGGTCAGGTAATCCTCGTCCCAGGCATAATGGTTCCGCTTGACCTGCTTCGTGATAATGGTATCTATTTCTCCTGATCTCCTAATTTCAACCGTTTCCAAATGCGTCATTGGATCAAAAATAACGACGGTGTCTGTGCGCAAAATTGTATCCTGAACAGACATTTCTTGCAAGGTCACTTTGAAAGGAACTTTTGGACTCAAGATGAGAAAATGGTAACGGTTATCCGTTAACAATTGTTCGGTAACACTTTCTCCCTCATAAGTGAGGACGTCGAAGTCTGATATTTTCGTCCTTGGAACTGTAGGTTCGGTCTTGATTTGATCCAAAGTCTCCCAACTTGCTTTGAAATTGGGATTTTGCTTAAAAGAATCAAGATATGCCTGATAAGGAACCTCTATTTCTGATTGGGTTGATTTGTTTCGAATGCGATAAGCTAAAATCTCAACTTCTCCTTGCGCTTTTTGTTCTAAATCCTTTTGCCCTTTGATATCAGTACCCACCCTGAATGGTCTGAAATCAATTACGGGTTCATTCCAAATGTAGTTAGAAAAACAAAACAAAAGCAATCCCAAAGTACTGAAACCTGTTATGGTAGACCTTAATAGCGGACTGAACAATTGCACCATTTTTCTCCAGCGCAAAATGAACCAAATGGCGGGACCCATTAAAATCAGGTCTTTTATAAATGAAACTTTAGGTTCCAGCTTTATAAAATCTCCAAAACATCCACAATCGGTAACCCGCATTTGATTTTTGTTGAATTCTGTCCATTTACTGAATTCAAAGAAGTTTGCATCGGTTGGAACATATCCGGTAAGAAACGTAAAACCCGTTAAAATGGTGAAGAACACCATGATCAGCAAGAATAACCATGCAGCTAGTTTAGGTCGATAACCAATGATGATCATGACGCCTAATACAATTTCAAGGACAATCATAAAAACCGAAAAACCAATGGACATGGATGACATGGCTGGAAACACCGGAGCCAGAAATGACAAAAAAGATCCCTTGCAGGTGTCTTCAAAAGCGGCAAAATATTGCTCCATTTTGAATGCAGTTCCCATGGGATCCACAGCTTTTACAAAGCCTGAGAAAATAAACAATATCCCACAGAAGTTTTGGATAAAATTATCCAAAAAGGAAAATTTTGAGGGCTTGAATTTAAAAACAATTCCGGTAAGTGCAAGCGCTGCAATTCCAACATAAATAAACAAACTTACAATCGTCATGATGGATTAAAATTTAAATGACCAAGGTTTTGCTTCAGACCAAATGATTAAAGCAAAAACCGCATAATTTATGATGTCGTAATAATTTGCTGAAATACCTTCGGAGATGATGGTTTTCCCTTTGTTTTCTTCAATTTTACGAATTCGTAGAATTTTAGAAAGGATCAAGTCTGTAAAACTGCTCATTCTCATCTGTCGCCATATTTCACCATAATCATGATTCTTTCTCAACATTAATTGGAAAGCTTCATTAAAATGCTTTTCATACAAGGGCAACAATATGTCCTGGTCCATTTCATCTTCATGAGAACCCAATTCCAATTGAATCAGGGCCATTATGGCGTAGTTGATGACACCGACATATTCCACATCGGGTAATTCATCAACTCTTTGCTCGGAATGTTCTTCAATTGTCCTGATCCGGGAAGCTTTGATCAGGAGTTGGTCAGTCAAGGAAGATGGACGTAAAATTCTCCATGATGTACCATAGTCCTGACTCTTGTGTAAGAAAATGCTCTTGCAGATTTCCTTGATAGAACGGTATTGCTCAGTTGTTTTTTCCAAAGTATCCTATCCTATAACAAAATTATTTGGATAAAGGATTGGTTGTTGCGTTTTGTTCAAAAATCATGAAAATGATATGTTAAACCCCATCCATCCATTTAGCATGCAAGGATTGTCCGTGGTGTTAAAATAAAAGAGGACCCATTAGACTCTCATTCATCTTGCCTCCTGACGGCCGATGGTGTGCCCTATATTTCTACAACATGACTACTTAGCCAACCACCAGAATATGCATTTCATGTTATTCTCTAAAATGCGTGCGATAAGTCAGTTGATTATAAGAAATGCATTCTACTTTTACAGGATTAATCATTGTCACCTTTAGCTTGCCTGTTCAATACTTCTGCATTCCGCGTGAATCCACGACTACATCAACCGTTAAAGGAAGTCGTTTCATCGCATTTGCTTTTCCTGTTGCCTCTGAAGAGGATATTCAAATTAAAATTCGCGACATCAAATCTTTACACCCAAAGGCAAGACATTGGTGCTACGCTTGGAAATTGGGCACGAAACAAATTCAATTTCGCATACAGGATGATGGCGAGCCTTCAGGAACAGCCGGCAGACCCATTTATCAACAAATTGAAAGCAAACAACTCAGCAATGTACTCGTCGTCGTCGTGCGCTATTTTGGAGGCATTCTATTGGGAACCGGAGGACTGATAAAAGCATATAAAGAAGCCGCAAAGTCTTGTCTTGATGCCGTTCAACCCATACCCTTGATTTCTTTCATTGAAATTACCGTCCATGCTGACCTTCCGAAACTCCAAAGAATCATCACGCACTTGAAAGAATTGAACGTAGCCGTGACCTCTTCCTCAATAGAGATGCAAGGCTTTGTATCCTTCCGAATCCAAGAAACCGAGAAAGACATTTTATTGAAAAATTTAAAGGCCAGATTGGACAAAATGCCTATTCATCAAATACAAGATGCTACTCAATGGAATGATTGTATATTGTCCATTCATCATCAATAACAGCGTGAAATTGATCGGATTGACCGGCGGTATTGGCAGTGGAAAATCAACCGTGGCCCATATCTTTAAATTACTGGGGGTGCCGATTTATTATGCCGATCAGCGGGCAAAGCACTTAATGGAAACCAATCCCCAATTACAAAATACCCTAATTTCCTATTTTGGTCAAAATGCGTTTACACATGAAGGTAAACTGAATTCTTCACTCATTTCAAGCGCCGTGTTTTCTGATCCTGCAAAACTCCACTGGCTTAACCAACAAGTACACCCGTATGTCGGACAAGACCTTTATTTATGGGCCCAAAGTCAAACATCCATTTATGGTATTGTTGAAACTGCACTGATTCGGGAAACCCAACGCTTAATTCCCCTTAAAAAAATAATCTTGGTTACTGCCGCTGAAAAACTCAGAATACAGCGGACCATGCAGCGTGACCGATCAGACGAAGTCAGTGTTAAGCAACGAATGGCCCATCAGCTAAAAGAAGACGAATGGCTTAAGGTGGCAGATTACGTCGTTGAGAATGATCAAAAATTCAGCCTGATCAGGCAATGTGTTAAAATCCATCAATCATTGACAGCTGAGTTAGTTGGTAATCATTAGGATTTGTTTAGAGCAACTCACAATCAAGCAAGATTTGGTAACTTTGCTTAAATTGCATTTATGGAACACGTATCAACCACCCTTAGCGCTGCTCAATATATCGAGCGGGAAGATCTATATGGAGCCCATAATTATCACCCGCTTCCCGTCGTCATTGAACGTGGAGAAGGAATCTACGTCTGGGATGTTGAAGGAAATAAATACATGGATTTTCTTTCAGCCTATTCGGCAGTGAATCAAGGGCATTGCCATCCGGCAATTATTCAATCTTTGGTGACACAAGCCCAGAAACTTACTCTCAGCTCAAGGGCATTTTACAACAACCAACTTGGGCATTTTGAAAAGTTAATGTGCCAGCATTTCGGATACCAAAAGTTGCTACCCATGAACACGGGAGCTGAGGCCGTTGAAACCGCGATTAAACTATGCAGAAAATGGGCTTACACCAAGCGCAATATAAAAGACGGTGAAGCCAAGATCATCGTATTTGAAGGTAATTTCCACGGACGCACCCTGATCCCGGTATCCATGTCTACCGATCCCAGCAGCTACAGCGGATTTGGACCATACGTGCCCGGATTTATCAAATTGCCCTATAACGATATTGATGCCTTGACCCAGGCTTTTCATCAAGACGTGAACATCGCCGGGCTTATCGTGGAACCCATACAAGGTGAAGCAGGCGTAGTGCCCGCAGAGGACTCTTTCTTAATGGCAGCCCGTAATTTGTGTAGCCAGCACAAAGCCCTTTTTATTGCCGATGAAATTCAGACGGGTTTATGCAGAACCGGCAAAATGCTGGCCTGCGACTATACGGGAATCCGACCCGACATCCTGATTCTTGGAAAAGCCCTTTCGGGAGGGGTTCTGCCCGTTTCCGCTGTTCTTGCCGATGATGAGATCATGCTGTGCATTCATCCCGGTGAACATGGTTCCACCTTTGGTGGCAATCCACTGGCCAGTAAAGTGGCCGTCACCGCCTTCAAAGTTTTGTTGGAAGAGAATCTTGCAGACAATGCTATGCAACAAGGGGAATGGCTAAGGGAAAGGCTTACGGCCCTTCAAAAAAAATATCCCATCATTCAGACGGTTCGAGGCCGCGGTTTACTGAATGCCATCGTAATTCATACGGATGAAGATAGTCAAGCAGCCTGGAATCTATGCATCGAAATGGCCAAACATGGCTTATTGGCAAAACCCACGCATGGTAATATCATTCGCCTTGCACCCCCCTTATGCATCACCCGTGATGAAATTGAAATGGCCATTGTGGCCATTGAGCGATCTTTGCAATCGATGAACCAATCATCACTTAAATAATTATTTTAGATTGAATTATATATTGCATAAATCATTAATTTTGTTCAAAACTTCAAATATGCGCCCGATTCATTTACTATGCTTTTTCCTGGTTTGTTGTGCCTTGCCAAGTCAATCCCAAACCATGCAAATTAAGTTCTGTGGCAAAACCTCCAATGTGACCCCGGCAACCGATGGCAGCGGCAATGACCAGAGACATAAAGGAGCTCTCCGTCTGGATTATATCCGCGTTGGCCGGGTTGGACAATCCAAGACTTCCCCATTCTACCATTTAGGCAACACCGGTGCCATTACCTTTAAAAACAACACCTGGGTAGATGGTTGTGGAAATAATCAAAACTTAACCTATTGCTCTGGATGTACCAAGTGCACTTATGTCACCGACAACTCCAATAAATCCATTGGCGTGTTTGAAGGTAAAATGCAAGGAAATGTCCGTATGCGCAGTAACAGCAATGATTTATTTTTGGAAAGCACCGGAGATCAAAATGTCGTTTGCTTTGTTACTGACCCTTTTGATGTAACCGCTCATGGCGGTAAAAAAATTGAAGTCAATGTTGGATATGAGGGCACTAAACTGGAAACTTTTGAAACCAAAAACGTCAGTTTTTCTTACAAATATGCCGGTATGGATTGGAAACAACTGCTCAATCAAAACAGCAACTTTCTGAGGGTCATTGATACAACCATTTTTCTCATCGAAAGTGTTCCTGTTGCGGTTGAAAATCTGGACCAACTGGTAGAAATTTCGATCAGCCCAAATCCGGTGACAGAAGATCTTGTCGTTAAACTCAACAGCCAACAAGCGTTCATTGGGCATCTGGTGGTCAGAAGTATTGATTCAAAAGAAGTACTTCAATACCCTGTTCAGGTACCTTCAGGTCCTTTCGTACAAACGCTGTCATTAAAAAATTTGGAAAGTGGTTTTTATCTATTACAACTCAGTGACGCATCTGGAAAAATAAGTACGCGCAAGTTTGTCAAAAAGTAATATTCGCTGATTTACTATTGCGATTAACGACCCGCAAAGGGCCAAGTCCTCTTGCCCAAATGAATTTCACATCAACCTTCAGTTGATGGTTGTTTTCCTGCAAATTTTGTAGAATTCTGAATATAAAATTGCATGCATTCAGGATTGCGCATTGCATCCGGATTGTAAGCTTTTGAGATCTCTACGTTCATCAAGACTTTCTTCACTGGCCCTTCCATCTTCTTCCCACTGATGGTGTAAGGTATATCGGGCACAACAAAGATCTGATCTGGTACATGCCTCGGGCTGCAATGGACTCTCAATTGTTTTCTGATCCGACCAAACAGTGGGTCAAGTTCACCGACTTCACTTTTTAACTGGATGAATAAAGGCATGAAGTGCTCCCCATTGGGATACTCAATGTTGATGATCAGCGCATCTTTCAATTCTGGAATTTCGTTCAGGGCATTGTAAATTTCTGCCGTTCCCATTCGCACACCCTGCCGGTTCAAAGTAGCATCCGATCTTCCGTGAATGACGATGCCATCCTCAGCGGTAATTTCTATCCAATCCCCATGTCTCCAAACCCCGGGATAAAATTCAAAATAACTTGACAGATATTTTTTGTAATCCACATCATTCCAAAATTTAACCGGCATACAAGGCATTGGCTTGGTGATGACCATCTCCCCCAACGATTTTACAACAGCATGTCCATTTTCATCCCAGGCTTCCATAGCCACTCCCAGGGCCCGGCATTGAATCTGTCCACCATACACCGGACGGAATATGCAACTTCCCACAAATGCTGTGCAAACATCGGTTCCCCCACTCATGGAACACAACCAAACTTCCTGGTGGATGGACTTGTAAACCCATTCAAAGGCTTCAGGAGGTAAGGGAGAACCTGTGGAGCCTATGGACCTGAGTTTTGACAAGTTGAACTCTAATCCCGGTTGCAGACCCTCTTTCATGCACGCCACCAGAAAAGGAGCACTCGTCCCAAAATGGTTGATTGCCATATTTTCCGTCATATTCCATAAATGCTTTAAATCCGGATAAGCGGCACTGCCATCATACAAAATGGCGGTTGCACCCACCAAAAGCGAAGCATGTACGAAATTCCACATCATCCACCCGGTAGTGGAATACCAAAAGAACTTTTCCCCTGGCCTTACATCATTGTGTAAACTGAGGTACTTTAAATGTTCCAACAGCATG
>JRYK01009366.1_pt1 | contig 23398 bp, 24 predicted proteins | sample 235381 | NCBI WGS metagenome assembly JRYK01 (sample SAMN03074220, study PRJNA261476) | activated sludge metagenome | biome: Wastewater Treatment Plant; feature: Wastewater; material: Activated sludge; isolation source: activated biomass of a wastewaster treatment plant treating hydrocarbon... ... | reverse complement strand
TGCTTAATAAGTATATGGCATGGCGCAAAACACGGCAGGGGGCGATTTTGGCCACTGTACTGTATTTGATTGCCGCCTATATTTTTGGCTCGCTAGCTTTAGACACGGCAAATTGGTTGTATTATTTTGCTACCTTTTTCCTTATCTGGGCTAGTGTCTTGTCGGTGATTACTATTTTTCGTGCTCAACCAGAAAAAAGTCATGCCAAAAAGCGAAAATCGCCAAAGTCTACTTGAACAAATTAAGGCAGATATTGTAAAAAACAATGTCTGTCCAGATTTGGCTCAAGGTTGTACCCAACTAGTTATGGGCCATGGGAATCCTCACGCAAAACTTGTTTTTATTGGTGAAGCACCGGGTAAAAACGAAGACCTGCAAGGAGTCCCGTTCGTCGGTGCGGCCGGCAAACTGCTTGATGAGATGTTGAACTCAACAGGAATTGCCCGTAGCGACGTGTACATTACTAATATCGTCAAATACCGACCACCAAATAACCGTGATCCGCTGCCAGAGGAAAAACGGGCGTTTTGGCCGTATTTACTGCGCGAGCTAAAGGTTATTAAACCCAACGTAGTAATCACGCTTGGCCGGCATAGTATGGAGTTCTTTTTGCCCAACAAGCAGATTAGCTTAGTTCATGGCCGTCCATTTCAGGTACAAATGGGGAGTGGTGAAGATCCAAATAAAGAAAGCCAGACAACGCTTATGTCTTTGGTGCCGCTCTATCATCCGGCCGCTGCGCTCTATAACGGCCAGCTGCGCCAAACGTTATTTGACGATTTTAAAATAATTACGAAATTTACAAATTAATAAATCATTTAGTCGCACATAAAGCGACAGGAGAAATGTATATGCAACAAAGCAAACAAAAAACTGCCGGTAACAAACCGGCGGAGCCAACGNNATCAGGGCTCAAAAGCGCAACGCCGAAGACGCAATGCGTATCGCCAACCAGTACCTAGACGCTTCCTCAAAGGCAGCTGAAGGCGAGCAGCGCGGCCGAGCTAATTTTATTGATGACAGTCCTAAGCTAAAAATCATTGGTTTAGGCGGCATGGACGGCGGTGGTTCTAAAAACACAATCCTCGTTGAATACAAAAACGATGTGGTTGTGATGGACTGCGGTTCAGATCTTGGGGTGGACCTGCCAGGCATCAATTACGGTGTGGCCGATATGAGTTATCTCGACAGCGTTAAGCACAAACTAAAGGGTTACATAATTACCCACGGTCACCTTGATCACATCGGTGGTTTGCCGCACATTTTACCGCTGNNTATTGGTCGAGTTGAAGAAATTTTTGAAAACTTTGGCCTGCCAATGCCCGACGGTTTTGAACTCAAGACAGTTGCCATGAATGAGGATACGCATGAGCGACTTAAAATTGGCGAATTTTTCCTCGAATTTGTAAGAGTTACACACTCAATACCGGGCAGTACTTGCATTGTGCTTGATACGCCGGTTGGACGAATCATCAATACCGGAGATTTCCGTCTGGACCCGAATCCGCTCGATCATGAACGAACCGACACTGAACGTCTGATCGAGCTCGGCAGAGAAGGCGTGTTAGCACTTCTAAGCGAAAGCACAACCTGTGAACGACCAGGTCGAACTCCTAGCGAAAGCACTATCGAGCAAAGTTTTATCGATATTATGGATAATGCACCAGGTCGCACTTTTATGGCCATGTTCTCCACCAACATCAACCGTATTCAGATGATAATTAACGCCGCTTCTCACCATGGTAAGAAGATCGCGCTCGATGGTCGGAGCCTGGTTAGTACGCTTGAAATGGCCGTTCGACATGGTTTTGTGCGTATTCCTAAAGGTACGATTGTGCCAATTGCCAGCGTGCCGAGTATGAAAGAGGACCAAGTCGTAGTAGTTTGTACTGGTTCGCAGGGTGAGCCAAATTCAGCTTTGCAACGAATGGCCAGCGGCGACCACAAACACATTAAACTTAAACCACAAGACACAGTGGTGCTTAGTTCAACTCCAATTCCAGAATCAGGTAATGACGCGCTAATAGGCACCATGGTAGATGATTTAATGCGCAAAGGCGTCCATGTCTACCGCCATGAAACACACGGCATTGATGGTGTAGGTCCACTTCACGTTTCTGGCCACGCCTCACTGGACGAGTACAAGGAAATGATACAGATGACACGGCCAAAATTCTTTATTCCGATTTACGGTGCGTACCGAGTTAAGCAGCGCCACATCGAAGCTGCTATTGAAGAGGGAATTCCGCGCAAAAACTGCCTCAATGCCGAAAACGGCGAAATTATTGCGCTGGATGGAAATAAAATTGAAGTTGTGGGTCAGGCGCCGCACGGTACAATCTTGGTTGATCAAACCGGCGCGGTCGTTAGCAATGTCGTAGTTAAAGATCGGCTGATGCTTGCCAATGAAGGTTTAGTGGCAGTTGTTCTGACCATAGATAAAAAATCTGGCCAGTTGATGACCAGCCCCGATATTATCAGTCGTGGCTTTATCTACATGAAAGATCAAGAAGAACTGATGAATGCTTTCAGGACGGAACTAAAGCGCGCGGTGGCTCAGCGTTTCCGCCGGGTCGACCTCGACCGCTTTAAGGCCGAACTACGCGAACACGTCACGCATTTTCTGTATGAACAAACTGGCCGTAGTCCAATTGTCATTCCAGTGGTTAATGTCATTGGCGGTAAGCCAGCTCAGACTAATGGCAAGACTCAAAACGGTAAAAGTGTCCCGCAAAAACCCGCCAAATCACCAGAGCAGGAAGCGGCCGAACTCCAGGAGCGCTTCGCCCGTATGCGTGCCAAACTCCTCAATCAAGACGCCCGCGTCGATTAAGAGAAGCGCATTGACTTTTGTAGTAAATTATGCTACAATGTATACTACATAGCTAACAGTATAAAAATGCTATAATAAACATCTAATGGCTAAAAAGAAAAAAGCGTCAAAAAAGAAAAAAGTCGAAGCACCTGCGGAGACGAGTCGGTCAACCTTCTGGCCGCTGGCCGGCGCTATCTTGCTAGGGCTAGTGGCAATCTTTTTGCTGCTGGGCGGCTTTGGGACTGGCGGAGCGCTGCCGGTAGGCATGTTTAAAGGGGTCTACTGGGCACTAGGATGGGCGGCTTATCTGGCGCCACTAGCGTTAATCTTCTTTGCGGTACTCAAGTTCCGCAGCGAAAACCAAAAAATCCCCCTCGGTAAACTGCTTGCTATGCTAACTTTTGTAGTGGCCTCGGCGGCACTGCTTCATACCTTGTTTGCAGCGGTGGCAGATCCAACGTCTGTTAGTCCAACTGAAGAAAAAGACGGTAACGGCGGGGCAATCGGGGCGTTAGTCGGCGGCGTAATGTTATCGGCGCTCGATAAATGGCCGGCTTCAATTTTATTTATGGTTGTGGCGCTACTTATGTTCTTTTTGGCATTTAATATATCGCCAAAAGTGCTCACAAAACCATTCCGTCGCAAAGAAAAAGAACCAGATACTGACCTGCATACGCTTAAAGATTCGCATTTTAAACTTAATGAAGGCGTGCCCACGATGCATCCTGGTGACGAGCCGGCTCAGCCTAAACCGCGCCTGTCTACCTTTAAAAATTCAGCCGCTAAAATGGCTGGAGCCGGAGCTGGCGCCGCCCTTGTAACCACAACGGACGAAGATTGGCAGTTTCCATCTCTAGATTTACTCAGCCAAAAACAAGACAAAGCCAATGCCGGCGATGTTGAGGGTAATGCCGAAGTTATTAAGGAGACGTTTAATAACTTTAATATTAATGTCGAGATGGAAGGCGCCAATGTCGGCCCGCGCATCACGCAGTACACTTTAAGGCCGCCTACCGGTGTAAAATTAACCAAAATCACGGCGCTGGAAAATAATTTAGCCCTTGATTTAGCGGCTCATTCAATCCGAATTGAGGCGCCGATTCCGGGTAAAAGACTGGTAGGTATTGAGGTGCCTAACATTCGTTCTGCCACTGTTACGTTGCACGGACTTTTAACCAGCCGGGAATGGCAGGGTATGAAAGGCCCGCTTGGTTTTGCAGTCGGCAAAGATATTGCCGGTTCGCCGGTGGTAGCTGATCTTGAAGAAATGCCGCATCTTTTGATTGCTGGTCAAACCAAATCCGGTAAATCGGTAATGATCAACGCGCTGCTGGCTTCTTTGCTATACCGAAATAGTCCGTCTGACTTAAAACTAATCCTGATCGATCCAAAACACGTCGAAATGGCGCCATACGATGATATTCCACATTTGATTGCGCCGGTGATTACTGAGCCAGAGAAATGCATTAGCGCTCTAAAATGGGCGGTGGCAGAAATGGAACGCCGACTTAAGGCTTTTGCCGAAGTAAAACAGCGCGATATTCAGGGTTATAACCGAATCAAAAAAGCCGAAGGGATGCCGCACATTGTGGTGGTGATAGATGAGCTGGCTGACCTTATGATGATGGCCGCGCGGGATGTGGAAGCGCTGATTGTGCGCATCGCCCAAAAGGCGCGAGCTGCTGGCATACACTTAGTGCTCGCCACCCAACGACCTGATGCCAATACCGTGACGGGTCTAATTAAAGCGAACGTACCAGCTCGTATTGCCTTTGCTGTTCAGGATCAAGTTAACAGCCGAATTATTATAGACTCGATGGGCGCCGAGAAGCTGCTTGGTAAGGGTGATATGCTCTTTAAGACAACTGATCTACCACGGCCTATCCGTATCCAAGGATCTTTGATTACAGGTGACGAAACCAATAAATTGTGCGACTTTTTGCGTATGCAAAGGCCGCCAAGTTACAACGATGAGGTAATGAGCCAACCAGTCCAATTTAACTCACGTGGTGGGATCGTGGTTGATAGTGGCGGAGCAAATAATGAGGCTGATGACGATATGTGGGAGGACGCCGTACGCGTCGTAATTGAAGGTCGTAAAGCCAGTACCAGTTTACTGCAGCGTCGACTTCGAATTGGCTATGGCAGGGCAGCACGTTTAATCGAAACGATGGAAGAACAGGGTATTGTTGGAGCGGCGGAAGGATCAAAACCGCGTGAAGTTTTAGTGAGTAGCCTCGATGAAGTCTTTGGTGGGTCAGGCGCAGATGACGCAGGAGAAGCATACACTGACCCAATGATAGTAAATAAAAATGATCCAGAAGACACCTATCTAACCCGATAAAGTCAAAACGAGCTAGCAGTTAAGCATGCGTAACTGATATGGTAGACTAAGCAGTAGCATAATGAATCCAAATCAACCCTCACAGTATCCCAGTAACTCAATGCCGCCTAACCGGGCTGATAATGCGTGGGACTTTTTAAGTGCGCCCGAACCTCTCAAGCCGCCATCGCTTTATCAAAAGAACAAAAAATTTATATGGCTAGTCGGCGGGTTGCTTGGTTTTATGTTAATTTTACTGATTATCGCGGTGATTGCCTCGCCAGGTAGTGACACTAATGGGCCGCAAAACGGTTCGCTTGAAGGCCCCACAACAGAGGTTCCAACGACTATTTACGAGGGCGAGCAGCTGTCAATGTCCTATGCTAGTTCGCTCAATATAAATATCGATGAAGCTAAAGAAGACGACGGCTGGTTCATTAACTTCAATGATAACGTGGACGCGCCGTCTTATGATCTATCTGTTGATGTCAGCTTTGAAGCTTCGCCGTATGTTGATGGCGAGGACGCCGTGCGCGAAATGCTGGAGGAGGGTCAAGAGCCGTCAAATATTGTAACAAGCGAGGTCGTTATGGCGGGCTTTACAAGCCAAAAAACCGTCGCTGAATTTAGCGATGAAGTTGGCCAGTGGTATTTAGTGTATGCCACAGTTGAAGCCGGCGATCGCTTCCTGACTGTTAGTGGACGCTATCAAAAACAACTGCAAGAAATTACCGACAGCTTTGACGCCATGATTGGTTCGATACGGCTGAAAGAAACCGCACAACCGGTTGAATAAGTTTACAAATAGTTAAAATTAAGGTAAAATAACTACATTATTAACTCAGTTCGTAGCCATTATGGGCGTACGGACGTTAACCAAAGGAGCATCTACGTATGAACGAGTACGAAGTAGCCGTACTTTTTGACCCTGGTCTTGAGATAGACCTTGCCAAGCCAATGGCCAAAGTCGAAAAAATTATCACCGATAACGGCGGTAAAATCACCAAGACTGATAATTGGGGCAAAAAGAAACTGGCTTACAAAATTGCTGGCCAAGATCATGCGGTTTATGTGTTTTATAACGCAGTGCTGCCGGCTGCAAGTGTCGTAAAAGTGGAATCGGTACTTAATATTACCGATGAAGTAATCCGTTATTTGATTACGCGAGTTGACCACAAGGCACTGGCCAAAGCTGAAGCTATGCGCGCTGAAAAAGCTCAAAAAGCAGCTGCGAGGGCTGAACGTGGTGAAGACGATTCGGACAAAGAAGAAGCCGAAGATAAATAAAATAGTCGCTTGACTTTTTGCATGGGCAGGCGCTACGGTAAGAATACAAAATAACCAAAGACATAGTTCTTATAAGGAGGAAAAATGGCTCGATCATTTAATCAAGTTACGTTAATGGGGAACTTAACCAGGGATCCAGATCTTAGGCAGATCCCTAGCGGCCAAAGTGTTTGCAGCTTTAGCTTGGCGCTCAACCGTAGTTACAAAAGCGCCGACGGTAACTGGCAGGAAGCCACCGATTATGTTGACGTGGTAGCCTGGGGACCATTAGGTGAGAGAGTAGCTCAATACGTTACCAAAGGCCGGCCGGTCTTGGTAAGCGGGCGACTCCAAAGTCGGCAATGGGAGCAAGACGGTCAAAAGCGCAGTAAACTAGAAGTCGTTGCCAATGACGTGACGTTCCTAGGTGGCCGTGGGGAAGGTGGCGATTCTAGTGGATCTTACAACCAGTCTGCTTCAGCTGCTAGCGACGCACCAGCGCCTGCTAAAAAAGAAAAAGATGTAGTTGTCGAAGACATCGGCGACGAACCAATCAACTTAGACGATATTCCATTTTAAGTAGCATTTATAACTAACACTTTTAATTAATTTTTTAGGAGATAGATAATGGCAAAGATATTTAAGCAAAGGACGGATGTTCCGTATTTTGATCACAAAGATTTTAAGACATTGCAGCGCTATGTAAATCAGTACGGACAGATTGAAACTCGTAAAAAAACCGGCTTAACCGAAACTCAGCAAAAGCGCCTAGCGACGGCAATTAAGCGAGCTCGACACCTAGCCTTAATGCCGTTTGTGACATCAAATTAAAACGAGGCGGCACTAAGGTGGATCAATTTTATCGACAAGTCGTTCAGTTTCAAAATCGTTGTCGTGGTTGGTTTGACCAGCCTTCTTCAGCGACAGCCAGGTCACTTGACCAAGAAATCCAGCGTTTAGAAGATGATGCCCAAGTCGGCAAAAATCCCGCATCGCTGGAAGGTCGAGTAAGGACAATCATTAGCCTTTTAGAGCAAGCTGGTCGTGATCAGACTATGGATCATCATCATGCCGATGAGTTAATCGACCAGGCTGAAGCATTTCGGCAAACGCTTAGAAAAATGTAGGGGACGTACATGGCTTTTGGAGTAACAGATTTAAAAAAAGGCACAATTTTTCAGCTCGACGGCGTGCCGTATCGAGTGGTTGAATACGGCCAAAAGGTGATGGGCCGTGGCGGCTCGATCGTCAACGTTAAAATTAAAAGTCTGACAGACGGCAAGGTGCTGGATAAGACTTTCAAAGGCAATGATTCTATTCAGTCGGCCGACGTTGAAAATACTAATGCACAGTATTTATATAATGACGGCGCAACGTTCTTTTTTATGGACGAGGATAGCTTCGAGCAATATGAAGTCGCGGCAGATATTGTTGGTGACGGCGCTGGCTATATGAAAGAAGGCGACCGCGCACAACTACAAAAATTTAGTGGCAATGTGATTAATGTTGAGTTACCTAAAAACGTTTTTCTTGAAGTAACGTACACGGAAGATGCGGTGAAGGGCGATACAAGTTCGTCTATTACCAAGGACGCCCAGCTTGAAACCGGCGTAACCGTAAAAGTTCCAGCTTTTATAAAAACCGGTGATATTATTTCGGTCGACACCGCAACTGGTGCCTACCGAGAACGGAAAAAATAATTGTCGTGAAACAGCGGCTCGACCAAGAACTTGCGAGGCGCGGCATGGTGGTGAGTCGGTCACAGGCCGAGAGTTATATCCGCTTAGGCAAGGTCAAAGTCAATGGTCGTATTGTTACCAAAACTGGCACACTTGTTAGTGAGCATAACGACATTAGCTTACGTGCAGAGGAGCAGTACGTCAGCCGCGCCGGGCTAAAACTTGCCTCGGTTGCCGAAGCGCTGTCGCTAGATTTTCGAAATAAAGTGGTTCTTGACGTCGGTAGCAGTACCGGCGGTTTTACTGACTTTAGTCTTAAAAACGGGGCAAAGAAGGTTATCGCGGTAGACGTAGGTTCAAATCAGCTCCATAGCTCTTTGCGTACGAATCCAGCGATAGAGCTTCATGAACAAACTGACATTCGAAATGTTGGCAAACTCTCGAGCCAAGCTGATTTAGTCGTTATTGACGTATCTTTTATTTCGCTGCGTGAAATTTTGCCGCATGTTGCAAAACTAATCACTAAAAAGTGTGATGTAATTGCTATGGTGAAGCCTCAGTTCGAGGCTGGCAATTCAAAAGTCAAACACAGAGGCATTATTAAAAACGAAGCAATCAGACGGCAAATTTTGAAAGATTTTGAACACTGGGCCAAGGACTTTTTTGTCCTAACTGCTAAAAAAGATAGCGACGTCAGCGGCGAAAAAGGCAACCGAGAACGATTTTATCGGCTGCGTAAGGTATAATTGCGTTTATAGGAAAAAGGGGCCTGCAGAATGAACTACTATAAAGACCGGGCTACGGCTGGCAGGTTATTGGCTGATCAGCTAAAAAATTATCGTTTTGAGAGCTGCGCGCTAATCGCGTTAAGTGAGGGCGCTGTGTTGATAGCAGCCGAAATTGCCAAAAAGATGCATGGCACCATCTTTATNNGGGGCAGCTAGAAGAAGATATGGATGCATGGAGATTTTTTACCGACCAGCGGAATTTGAACGAATTTCAACGACTCAATCATATAGCTGGAAAGGATGGAACGATTCCAAAGACGCTACTAAAACATCACGTTGTGATATTGGTGAGTGAAGGCATCCACAGTGCATTATCAGTCAAAGTAGCGTCACATTTTCTTCATCCAGTCGAGCTAAAAAAACTAATTTTGGCTACGCCCATAGCCAGTAGTGATGCGATTGATCGAATGCATGAAAATGTTGATCAAATTTTTTGTTTGCGTAGTGTAGACAACTATATTTCAGCCGGACACTATTATGAAAAAAACGATATTCCTGACGAAAAAACAGTGGTAGAAGTCATGCAAAATATTGTGTTCAATTGGGAACGCCCAGATACCAAATAGGCTGCGAATAACTCGGTCGATTCTGCTTTGCATTGAATAAATAAGCTGTGGTACGTTAATGCCATAGTCTTGGAATAAAAATAAATCAAAAACAATATTCCAAAACCAAAGACAAAGTTTAAAAGAGAAATAAAGTGAAGCGAAATAAAAAGCTTATCAGCGGGCCTGGTGTCCGCTACTACGATCATAGGGTCGGAATCGTTAACGCACGGCGCCCACTGGCGGTGCGCATATTTCTGCCATTATTCGTCACGATGGGTCTTTTAGTGGGTGGCAGTTATTTTGGCTACAGCCAGTTCATGGAAACACGTCCGGTGCTTGCCAATACATCTACTGTTGAAGCTGCTCCAAATCCTGAATTTAGTGAGAGTAGTGCGCCAGACCTTAAAACGCATCAGGCAAAAGAAGATGAGATGCTCACTAAAGAAATCAAAGACGTGCTCAAAGACATGCCAAAGAACACTGAATGGGCCGTATCGGTTCGTGACCTAAATTATGGCCGGATGGCAAATATTAATGCCGATAAAAAACTTGAAGCTGCCAGTTTTTATAAAATGTATTTGCTGGCACCACTCGAAAAGAAGCTGTATGCCGATTATTGGAAGAGTTATGTTGGCAAGCAGTCCATCAACGACTGTGTCAAAGCCATGATTAAGAGCTCTGATAATGATTGCCCACAGGCACTCGGCAATTACATACGTTGGGATAACATTGATTCGCATAATAAAACACTTGGTTTTACTAACACGACTGTAAATACCAAAGACGGCATGCGAACAACTTCTAAGGAAATGAGTGAGCTAATGTATCGACTCCAAAATAGTATGATGCTTAGCGACAAAGCCCGCCGGCTAGTATTTGATGCATTATACGAGCAGGAACTGCGGCAAGGCATACCAAAAGGCTGTGGCCAAGATTGCCTGGTCGCTAATAAAACTGGTGAAATCAACGACATTAAAAACGACGCCGCCATAGTAACTCACGGCGACTCAAAATACGTACTGGTTATTATGAGTAAAGGCGCCAGCTGGGACGACGTAGCTGATCTTACAACCAAGATCGACAAGATCATGCGTCCTTAAGCGCGTAAGCGGTAACCGCGGTTAAATAGTTTGTAGTTCACAAAAAACAAGGCAAGCCCTGCAGCTGTAATGACCGTGAGAGATATAGCTATATTTACGTCGGCGCTGCCAAGCATGGAATAGCGTACAGTGTTGATCATGTAGTATAGGGGATTGAGCCGGGTTAAGGCTTCAAAAACTGGCGGCAGGAGGGACGCCGAGTAAAACACACCGCCCAAAAATATAAGCGGCTGCAAAATAAAGGTTTGATATAAACTCAGGTCATCAAACTTTTCCGCTCGCAGCCCAACTAGAACGCCAAGCATCATGAAGAAAAATCCAATACTCGCAAAGCTAAGCAAAAACAAGAAAGGGTGAGCCATTGGCAAATTGTCGATTAAGACCCACGACGTTATGTAGGTGATGGTAACAATAATCGATGCGCGGATTAATCCGCCCATGCCATACGCCATAAAAAGCTGTGTGTTTGAAACCGGGGAGGCAAGTTGATCATCGATCGAGCGCTGGATTTTTTGCTGCATCAGCGACGAAGCATTGTTCGAAAAAATATTCATCGCAAACGTCATCATCAATAGTCCCGGGATAATGAATACAATATATGACACGCCCTCAAGTTCATTTATCCGACTGCCGAGCGCGGCGCCAAAAATACTGATATAAAGGAACGTCTCAAGCAGTGGGCCAAGTATAGTTTGGCGTTTAATGCCCCAAAATCGATACAGCTCACGTCGAAGTACCGTCCAAAATGGTAAAAATGTATGCAGCCGGTTCATCGCGTGCTCCTTGTGAGTTCGCCCCGGCCGACTAATTCGAGGTAGACGTTTTCGAGCGTCTTTTGTTTGTAATGTTTTTTGAGCGAATCACTGGTGCCGGTACGGATGATTTTGCCGTTATTAATCAGCGCTAGTTGATCGCAAAGTTGTTCGGCTTCTTCAATGTAGTGGGTGGTAAGTAAAATCGTGGTACCTTCTTTGTTAACTTTTTGCATGTACTGCCAAAGCTCAAGTCGAAGCTCTACGTCTACGCCAGCCGTTGGTTCGTCGAGAATCAGTAATTTTGGACGATGCATCAGTGCTCTAGCCAAAATTACCCGTCGCTTCATGCCTCCAGATAATAGGCGGGTGTTGGTGTCGGCTTTGTCTTTCAGCGAAAATACCTCTAATAGTTCTTCAATTCGTTCTTTGCGTTCGCTTTTGCGCATGCCATAGTAGCCGCCGTGATAATCAAGTGTATCTCTAACGGTCAAAAACCAGTCTAAATTTACTTCCTGCGGTGCAAGGCCTACGAAAGACCGGGCCTGCTGGTAATCACTAACTACGTCATGGCCAAAAACCTCAGCTTTACCTGAAGTCGGCAGGGCAAGGCCCATGATTGAGTGGATCAAAGTTGATTTGCCGGCACCGTTTGGTCCTAGTAGTCCAAAAAACGAGCCTTCAGGAATTGTCAGGTCAATGCCGCTTAAGGCAACAGTGCCGCTCGCATACGTTTTCTTTAAATTTTTTACTTCCAGCGCATTCATAAGTAGTCACTATACATTGTAAAGTTACTCTGTGTCAACTGTTTTATACATTAAATCTGAATTCCACGACGTCATTTGGTTGCATAACGTACGTTTTGCCTTCGGTCCTAATTTTGCCAGCAGCCCGGGCGGCTGATTCGGAGCCAGCTGCGATTAAGTCTGGGTAGCTAACGATCTGCGCTGCAATAAAACCACGCTCAAAATCACCATGGATTACCCCAGCAGCTTGCGGGGCAGTAGCTCCTTGCTTGATAGTCCAGGCGCGAACTTCTTTCTCGCCGGCCGTCAGGTAACTTTGTAGTCCAAGTATCTGATACGCTGCATGAATTACTTTTTTAAGTCCTGATTCATTGGCGCCATAGGTTTGCAGTAGTTCTGCTGCCTCGGCTTCATCTAGGCCGGCGAGTTCGCTTTCTAATTTGGCGCAGACAAACAGCGCTTCGGCGTTGCCAACTAGCTGCTTGAGCTGGTTTTGCTTCTCAGTGTCAGTCAGCATGTCTTCGTCAACGTTGAAAAGATATAGCATCGGCTTGGCCGTGATCAGCTGCAGGTCGGCAATGTGCTCCAGCTCAAGCTCTTGGCTGGAATGGGCAAGTGGCGTGCCGCTATCAAGGATTTGTTTGGCTTTTTGTAGAGTATCTAGAATTGGTTTGATTTTTGGGTTTGCTCGGGCTTCTTTTTCGGTTCGAGGCAGACGCTTTTCGATAGTCTGTAGGTCGGCCAGCACTAGCTCGGTATTTATTACGTCCATATCTTTTTTCGGGTCAATCTCGTTATCTACGTGCACCACATTATCGTCCGAAAAGGCTCGCACGACTTGGCAAATGGCGTTACAACTTCTGATGTGGCTTAAGAATTGGTTGCCCAGACCCTCGCCTTGGCTGGCACCGGCCACTAGCCCCGCGACGTCAACAAATGTCNNTTGTAAACGTTCATCTGGTACTGGCACAATGCCGGTATTAGGCTCAATGGTCGCAAAAGGATAATTGGCCGCCAGGATATTACTACTAGTCAAGGCATTAAACAGGGTAGACTTACCAACATTAGGCAACCCCACAATCGCAATACTCAAACTCATAGACACACATTATAACAGAGGTAGTATAAGTTGACAAAATGTACATAGTGTGCTATTATTATATTAATGTAAAATACTTAAATAAATATATGTCCGAAGTTACACGTAAATCACTAGAAGTAATTAAAGCCCAAATATCTACGTTCGCTGCGGAGCGAGTTGAGCACTATCAAGATAGTGGACACATATTCAATAACTTAGGAGACCTTGCTCTAGCTGAAGCAAAAGATGTTACACGAGTTACGACCTCTACTGAATACCATAAGGGGGAGGTTGGTAATAATTACTTGCGGATTCCAGTAGGCACAAAAAGGACAGTTGCAACAGCCGCTGATTACAAGGATTTCTTACGTTCAGTAGGTGGTTCACGGTACGAAACGATTCAAGGTCGTGCTGAAATGCTTAAGGAGTATGTTCGTTTTGAGCCTAAAATTACAACGCTTCTAACTGAACTGGCAGACCCAGCGAAACGTAAGGAACACCCTAATTTCTTGGGTAATGGTTCAAATGCTATGGTTTTCTCTATTACTGAAGAAGACAAGTCGTATGCTGTCCGAGTACCGAACGGTAGGGGTATCGATTCAGCGGCAATAGATAGCCACATTGCTGGTGCTGTATTGGGTAAGGGCATACCTCATCTAGAACAAATAGTAGCAGCTTCTTATAAAGATGGTGTAACTGTAGCCGAAGTAATGCCTGGTAGGGAAGTTGGGCACCTGACGCCTAATGAGATTAGGAGTGTAACTGATGAGCAGCTTGGGAAACTTGTGGACACTTTAGCGGCAGTAAGCGAACATGGTATTGAAATTGACCCCAAGCCCTCGAACTTCTTCTATGATCCTAAAGAGGGTTATGGCATCGTGGATTACCACTCTTCTAAGGTTGCAGGAAAGATCTCGGCTGACCAAGACTTTGCTGCTATTGTCGGCTGGATGGCGACGGTAATTGACAATGCTGGTTTCTACGGCAAACCCTATAGTTCAAAAAAGACACCTGAAGATTATGTACTCGATTTAAAACTTAAGAAAGCCAATCTTGGCCTGCTTGAACGCTACCGAAGTGTAGTTGAAAGCAAGCTAACTGGCGAAGCACAACAAACCGCGCTGGCAGAAATTGACAAGCACATATTTAGTGGTAAAGAGGAAGTTGAGAACTACTCCAATCCCGAGTGGGTAGCTGAGCGAATAGCCCAAGAGCAAAAAAGGAAACGTCGACGTATAGAACACGCTATGGAGCGCACTAAAGACGGCTGGATTACGCTGGACACAGTCTAAGTATAAGTATATTACAAAACATTAGCGTAGTATTTCATAGGCCTATTTGCTAGTATTGAGATGTAATGACCGATAAAGAAATACGACGTGCAGTTTTGGAAGCAATGAACACCCAGCGGAAGAATAGTCGACATGAGAAAGAAATCAGAATGCAGGTCTTTCAAATTAAGCGAGGTGTCCGTAAAGCTGGATTACAAGTAGGTGAAAAACAGGTTATGGAAGCTGTAGATTACCTAAAAGAATCTGGTATGCTTAAACGTACCCAAGCGACAAAGACGGTGAAAATGCCAAGCAACAGTAGGTTATCTTCACGTCTTGGTAGTTGTAATACTAGCTTTAAGGACACGAAATATTGGTACAAGCTGTCGGATAAAGCTATTGACATCCTCGAAGGTCAAACAGAGTATTCTAGCAAGCCGTTTGTGCCACTGCAAAGCATTCAAATTAGCACTTCTAACGCACCTGTAATTGTTGGTAGCAACAATCAAGTTACCAATAACGTAACTATATTTAATCAGTTAGATGAGCTAGAACNNGATGTATTCGTCGGCTGTATAGTCAGTTTTAGTTCAAAGGGCTGTTCGGTTACGAGATATGTGTATCTATGTTCAAAATTTAAACCAACGTTTAGGGCACTCTCAATATGGTTTGCAAAATACAAGTTGTGATACTCAAACTCACGAGACTACCTTTTTAACGTGGGATTTGAGCCAGGTGGCAATGTTTGCCAGATCGGGTGTTGAGGTAGCAACCAAAATGCAGTAGCTGACGTTTTCTTTATACTAGCTTCCCGATTTATCTCTTGGCTAATTCTTTAAACGCTTGCTTATGATCGGTAACATACTCTCGTACCCAGTTGCGGGTTTCATCCAAGTCGATTTCGGGTTGAGCAGCCGTAATTGTAAGGACTGGTTTTGACCGTTTTACCACTGTAAAGCGTTCACCTTTTTGGGCACGTTCAACAATTTCTGTAGCATTTTGCCTCAGCTCTTTTAATCCGATAATAGTCATGTATAAAGTATCCTTTAAGTTATAGAAGTAGCCTACCTGTATATAGTACATTGTTCAGATATTTTTCTTAAAGATTGGCGGTGGACCAGAGGGCGGATTTATGGCGGGTGAATTCATTGATCGTGTGGGTTTTTAGCTCTATTAGCAGAGCGGGAATTGCGTATTTTTCCTGGAGCCAGTTTTCAAAGGCGCCGGTGGTGTCGTAGGCAAAAGTAGTGCCAAGTTTACTTTCCGATGTCGCCCAATAGCCGCTGTTGACGGCATACTGTGAGGCTAGCCCGACTGAATCGCCGGCTTCATTAGCCACCACCATGCCGCCTTTGGAGTGGTAGGTAAGGACAAGCCGCGGGTTTTGTCCCAGTATAAAATCTGACAGGGCTTTGGATTCCGGTTCTGATAACGCGCCTCCGCCGCCACCATTTACTAGCAAGTTGCCGCCTGGCATAATCACGTCTTTTTTCCAGTTGGCGGTCGGGAAATTACGATTTAGGTCAACGTTGTTGGCGTTGGTGCGCGAACCAGCCGCAAATCCGTCCGGATTAACAAGCGGAACGACAATGATGGTTCGGCTGGCCGGAATCTTTGGATAGTTTGCCTCAAGTTCATTTATCCAAGAATCAAGCAGGTACTTTGAACTCATTTCATCGCCATGAGTTGCTCCTATATATATGACACGGCTGGGCCCGTTGCCGAATTTGTAGGCGGTGATGGCGCGCCCTTGAACGGAAGTTCCGATACTAAATGTTTCCTGGCAAATGGTTCGGTAGGTATAACTCCAATCTTTTGATGAAGCGATAGAGTAAATATTTTGTACTCCGGCCTTTACTTTAATTGTAACTGGGGTGCAACGTGGAATCGAGGTGGTAGGCACCAGGCTGACTTTTCGACCGCTTGATTTGATTATGGCGTCAATTGATTTGCCGCCGTATTCGATGGAGATTAATTTGCTCAAGTTTTGGGATGGCGCCAGGTCGTAATCAAATATTAGACTTGGCTGGGCGTTCGGATCAACGCCGTAAGTTGCTATGCTAACGTTGCTAATATTCGGTCCGCCAGAGGTTGTAAAAGTGAGCGTGTATGGTTCATCCAAATACGCACCGTCGGGAGCCGATAGTGCATTTAAGGTGAGTTGCAGTTTTGCTTCGCGGGGTAGGGCCTGGGCCGGCGTGATGATTAAGTTATTTTCATTACTATTTATCTCTGCCGGTACGCCTGTTGCAGTTCCGTCTGGTTGAATATGTTGCAATAAAACCTCGCCGTATTTAGCCAAAGGTTTGTTGGCGGTGACGTTAATTTGGCGTGGATTATCATAAATTATCGAGTTCGGTTCGATTGATGTTGCGATTATCGAAATCGGCTCAACGGTTTTGATGGTTGTCTCGTAGATGGCATCGACCCTTTTTGAATTAAAATTTCTTTCAACCTTGAGGTTATATTCAGTTGACTGGGCTAAGTTGAGCTCGTCAAGATTACAGGTAATTTCCAGCCCACTAACTTGGCAGGGTGTTGTCCGTTCGTTACCGACAAGTTGATACGTAAATGTAGCGTCAGCACTGCCGAGTATAAATTTGTACGCCTCTTTAGTCGAAGTGAGCGGACGAACTTCAGGCGCGGAAGCCACGGTGGGCAATTTAGTAGTAACGGTCACAGATTGGGCAACAAAAGCTTGATTAAACGGCCGCAAACTAAATTTTTCATGAGCGGTTGTGCCGTTAAAAGACTGCATATCTATACAGGTCTCAAAAGACAGTAACCTAAGGTTTGCCAAGGCAAGGCCGCCTCGATGCTCGACTGCAAAATTATTAGTTGAACTTTTGAGCAGTGAGGGGAAGGCAACGGGGTTGATATAGCAGGTGGAAATGTCTGCGAAGTTATAATTAACTTTCTTTGGTAATAAAAAATGAACGAACAGTAGCAAGCCAGCAATCTGAATAGCTGCTGCGGCGATAAGGCCGAAGTAGAGAAGTCGTTTTTTGGATAAAGGTGAGGTAAAACGACTGACAACCGTACGCTGTGAGTATTGTTCGTTCATTTTTATTTTTTGGTAGGTATCTATAATAATAGCATAAAAACGTAAAAAAGTCCAGTATATTTTATTGTTTCTTCCATTTATGACTGAGTGTTTCATGTAAATAGAAAACGCTATAGCGTAAGTTATTTACATTTTGTGCGGGAAGTATGCGGATGGGGAGTTGAGGGTGTGGGTTATTTTACAGCCAAGAATTAGCCAGAGAATGATAGTTAGGGATAGAAATTATGCATTTATTGTGTGATTTTGATCATTTTTTGTGTAAAAGTAAACATTAGCAATTTTTTGTCAAGACACTATGTTATATAATTAGCTTACAATTTAGGTGGGAGATCAAAAGGAATGAGCAATATGCACCCAATACCAACTCCAGAAACAATCAAACCCATGGGTTTAGATTTACCTCCAGCCCAACTGCCAGAATTTAATCACCTCCGCAACTATGCTGCGGTTACTGGAAGTTTTCTCGCTGTCACAGGCGCACTAGCCTCAGCAAATAGTGTCCATGCCGAAGACACTCCAGTCCCACTACCAACAGAACAAACAGTTGCACCCCTACCAACCCCACCAACCGAACTGACGCCCATAACACCACCAGTCCCCACGCAAGTTACTCCACAACCCTCAGTGAATAGCCCAAATCCCCAGCGTACAGTGAACCCTGAACTATCGCAAAGTAAACCCCGCATCAGGGCCACCAAATTTCGCAAAACGAGTAAGAATTGTGGAATAGCAGCTCTAAGATTAAGTTCTCAGCCTGGTTATCCGGCGATGCGAAAAGTTGAATTTAATTTTAATTACTTTGCTTCGATTCCTAAAAGTCCCTGGGAAAGGACAGAAGCCCGTTTAATGAAATTCAATAGAGTTGACCAACAAGGGATCAAAGTACCGATTAAAGTTTGTAAAAATGAACAAAATATTAGACTTTGGATATCTGTAGTTAGTGAAAATTCATCCAGATATTCAGACAAATTTGTGAAATTTCACCCCAAAAGAAACCAGTGGGTCGCCTTGTCTCTAAGCAGGCTGGTATAGAATTAGAAGAGAATAAATTGCGCTTATACTTAAATTAATATAATCTTAGTATTATGATTAAGGCGCATTGGAAATCGCCTAGACTGCACAATACTCGACTTTCGAGAAAGAAGAGCTTTTTTATTATTCTAGGTGCTATTCTGTTAATTTCATTATTAATTTTTGCGGTGTTAGTAATTGCTAAAAACGAAAATAAATCTACAGAAAGTACTGTGGAAAATGGCGGTAATCTAGATACTAGCGCATTTTTGACAAATAAAATCGCAGACACTAATCAGCAGGAAGCGCTTGAACTTATAAAGAACAAAAAATATAAGGAAGCTTCTGTAAAATGCGTTGATGGTTCATATCGTGTTAAAAATTTCAAAACACCTGAACTCGCATTAGGATATCTTAATGATTGTATCGATGGTGTGCCTTATGATGAATTACCCTGGGAGTTTTTTTCTTTCAGAGGGATACTGTTCAAAGAACTAAATAATTTCTCTAAAGCAAACACAGAAATATCAAGAGCAATTGATGTATATAATAATATTCCTGAAAAAAACGACCAAATTTTAGATTCACTTAATAAAATGCTTGAAAGTCTAGCGCAATGATATTTTTCACTTTTTCTAAAAATGAAAATACAAGCAGAACAAAACTAACATTAATTACATTAATTGTTATTTCCCAATTATTATTAGTATTATTTTCATTATTCATATTTTCAACTAAAACTTTAGCAGCTTCTCCGTTCGCACCAAGCACAAATATTAACTCCACAGGCCCCACTTCTGGTAGTGGAGTATTTAATGGCACCACTACGGTTACTCCTTACTATACGATTGGAAAAGGACAGTATGACTATGGTTATCAAGATTTTTCTGTATATGTTCCAGAAAATTCAGGCCTATTTTCTGTAACAATTGAAAATGCTGGCCATGACTGTACGCAGGTTAATTCTGGTGGTGTAGTGGGCCCTGATTTTGGAGGCGCATATAGTAGGTTCGAGCTATATAACGGAGCGGGAAATATTACTGCAGCAGGAAATTCCACTCAAGGCTGTACTAATTTAACACTTAGTGCCTATGCTAACGAAGGTGCGCAATATCCTCAAGGTGATCCAGACAAACCTTCAATGAGAAAATTCACCGTAGTAGCAAGACTCCGTGATCAAGCAATGCAACTCAATGGAGAATGGGAAAATGCTTTTAGGGTTATTGGTTCCAGAAGTAACGTAATCGTAGGTTTAGGTTCGGGAAACGCAAACGGGCTTGGGTACAGAAATACAAATCTTGTAAACGGAAATAAGTGGGGCGTTGCAGTTTTGTTCGGAACTCAGCCTGATGTATGTAACACAAGACCAGCAGTGGTGAGTTGGAGAGATGCAGACCCCGAAAGAACTGACTGGAGTAATAATATGAGGTTTGCAATTTACTACCAAAGGAGAGACGCAAACCCAACTGATCGTATTCAATGGACGTTAGATCCTAATACAGACCTATACCAGTCCAATGGAAGTTTGCTGGATAACCATACGTATCAGTCTAGACCGAACAGCGGCTATGATGTTGACCCAAATTATCGATATATGCTTGTTTTAGAAAACGTTGGCGTCAGGAATACGGTACAGGTTCAAATNNCACCCCTTAATGATGTATGCCCAAATCTTCCGGGTATTCAGGAATCAGTACCAGCAGGATACACCAAGAATGCTCAAGGGGACTGTGTAAGAACAGTTACGAGAACTGTTGATGGTGTATGTAACGCTGAGATACTTATGAAAGATGGAAGTAGGCGTACAGGCGGAGGAATCCTTGCTGGATCTTTTGATTCAGTTATCTTCCAGGTATATAATTCTGGAAATGTAGCTTGGGATGAAAATCATCCAGACCCGCAGTATAGAAACACGGTATATGTAGAATTTTCTGGAAATCCGGCAGATATTCGGGTGTACGGAGGCCGAAATAGACCCCCAGGTCCTGGTACGACTATACCTGCATTGCCGCAGAGAGGCTATAACGATCAGATATTCAATGTGGATGGGTTTAGCATTGGTGCTCAAAACTACACTCTTAATTTGATTCGCTATACTCCGCAAAATCCGAGAGAAATATTACACAGTTGTTCTGTAGGAATAACTATTTATGACGAACCAATTTCGGATCCAAATCAGGGTGAACTTCAAGCAAACTGTAGCAGCCTGCGAGGTGGCTTAATCTGGCGTGCAAGAGGAACGCCAGCCGACGGCATTCTGTATACAAGTAATGCATATGGTGAAAACTATAATCGTTCCGTAAATGGATCTAATTTCGGTCACCCCATGAATGGCTGGCCAGGTGCTCCTAGCGACGGAAGGTTGAGGCCTGAAAAGCCCCACGATTATAGACTTGTTGCTTTTTCAACGGATGGAAGACAGACTGTGGACGCGTATGCCAGTAATTCTGATTGTATGACCTTCAGTTGTCTTCCTTCGGGAGGATTGACGTTGCCGTATAATGTTCCTCAGCAGGTAAGAAGAGGTGTTGTGGTTACAAATAATACTGCCTTGGACTATAGTGTCAGAGCAAATATACGGCTCGATGGAGGATTAACCTTTTACCCTGGTGGTTCAAGAGGGCCTGAATATGTAGGTGGAAATCCAATTTCTAGTGGCGAAATTGCAACCTTAACTCCGGAGTTAATATCTACTAGCAGGGGGTATATGTTCGTGTATCCTGAAGTTGATATTGGAGGAGGTTTTTATAACGCCATAATGCCTAATAGCTTTAATTGTTCTGATGGAAGCGGTCCGCCTCTTACTGTGGATCCAGTTTTCCGTCCCTATGTAAAAACATACTTTGGCGACACTGTTGCGGGAGGCGGATTTGGTGAGGTATGCACGCCAGCATCATCAAGGATTGCCGCTTATATGAGGCCCCTCGATCAGCAGCGGCGACAACTTGGATCTGATCCTCGTGATGGTAAGGGTGGGTCCGGGAGTCAATTGGGTAGTTTTGCTTGGGGGAGTATTACCGGCTTTACCTCAGCTATGCTTAGAACCACAGAACCTAGTTCTGATAGGGGCAGTGGCTTAACTTTTGGTGGTGTTGGCGCCTCTACATTTAGTGGACTTGAATTTCAATATAATATAGGTGGTAATTTAGGAGGTAATGCTCCATGTATGCCGGACTACTATAATGATACACAATTCCCTCAGGAAAGTACTGACCGTATAAATGCTACTGGCAATACAATAAATAGTCAGAACGGTTACGATGGAAAGCAAGTTTTTTACAACGGTGATGCACGACTAAACTCGTTGAATAATTTTTCTGGAAGAACAACTTATTATGTCGATGGGGATCTCTATATTAATGGTAATGGTGCTGTAGTTAACTATAAAGCTACTTATGCCGATATTACAGATATACCTAACCTTACCATAGTAGTGAGAGGCAATATTTATATCGATCCAAGAGTTGAAAGACTAGATGGTACTTACATTGCTCAACCGCGGGCTGACAATTCAGGTGGACTTATTTATACATGCGCAACTGAAGGTCGAGCATACACCAACCCAAGTGAAATGTATAATCTGTGTAGTGGAGGATACGGCCAGCCTGCTAACAACGTTAGGCGCTTAACAGTAAACGGCAGTTTTGTGGCCAAGAAAGTCGTCTTAAACAGGGCAGTAAATGATCTAGATGCGTCTAGATATAGGGAACAGTCTGCTACCTCAAGTGCGGCTGAGGTATTCAACTTTATGCCAGAGGTATACCTATCACCTCCAGTATTCAAGCCAAATAGCACCGTAACGAGCGGAGACTATAAGTCGATTGCACAGTTACCGCCAATATTTTAATCAGATGAAATATCTTTTAGGCAAGATAAAGCTTATGGTATACTGCTAAACAAGTTCTATATAACACTAAGTGGGCGATTATAGATGACTGAAAAATGTAAACAAAAAATACTGAAAGTGGACATTTGATATGGGCTTTTTAAGTGGCGTATCTGATTTTGCGGGGCTTGATATCGGCACATCGTCTGTACGAGTGGTGCAACTTTCAAATAATAATGGTCCGCGTCAGTTACTTCGCTATGCCATGGCGCCGATAGATGGCAAGCTCGCACTCAGTGATTCTAAGGCCGATCGCCAACAAGTTGCCAATAAACTAAAAGAAGTGCTCGACCAAGCCCAAATCACCACTAAGAACGTGGCGGTTGGCTTGCCATCCTCAAGGGTGTTTACGGTAGTAGTGGATATTGAAAGGTTAGCACCGTCTGAGCTGGCAAAAACTATTCAGTACCAGGCCGATTCTTTAATCCCTACACCGGTAGCGGAGTCTAAAATCGACTGGGCGGTTATCGGTGATTCGCCTAAAGATCCTAACNNGCGCGACTAGATTTGCTTGAATCAATCGGGCTGAATGTGGTGGCATTTGAGCCAGACAATCTGGCGATGACTCGAGCTATACTTGCACCCGAGGCAACTCAACCCCAAATGGTTATAGATATTGGCAGTAAAAGTACCGATATGGTAATTACTATGAACGGCGCGCCGCGTCTTACCAGAGCAATTCCAACCGGCTCTGATGCAATTATTAAATCTGCGGTCCAAAATCTAAATATCGACGAAAAACAGGCCCAAGAGTTTGTCTTTAAATTTGGTCTTAGCCAGCAAAAGCTAGAGGGCCAAGTATACAACGCGATTATTGGGACAGTTGATCTGCTTATGAGCGATATTGATAAATCCATCAAGTTCTTCCAAGCCCGGTATAAGGATGTACCGCTTGAGCGCATTGTGATGACTGGTGGTGCTTCATCTCTGCCTGAGTTTCCTCTTTATATTGCAAATAAATTTGGCATCAGTGTAGAAATTGGCAATGCATGGCGAAATGTACAGTTTAGCCCGGAGCGACAAAACGAGCTAATGGCTTTATCTAACCATTTTGGTGTAGCGGTAGGC
>JRYK01006704.1_pt1 | contig 23539 bp, 18 predicted proteins | sample 235381 | NCBI WGS metagenome assembly JRYK01 (sample SAMN03074220, study PRJNA261476) | activated sludge metagenome | biome: Wastewater Treatment Plant; feature: Wastewater; material: Activated sludge; isolation source: activated biomass of a wastewaster treatment plant treating hydrocarbon... ... | reverse complement strand
CGTAGATTTTGAACTTAAAGATAAAATAGAAACTAATGTCTTAAGTTTTGAGACTGGCCAGTTTGAAACTAACAGACTCATGGCAATGGTAAAACTGTTTGATAATGAAAATAATAACGCCTATGCAGCCGCCGAGTATGCAACAACTGATGGATATTTCGAACACCCCCAGGATTTTAAAAGATTCAATGGTCTATTTAGAATGAATCACCGTGTTTCAAAAAAATCCAGCTTCAAATTTTCAGCCTCTCATTTCCAAAGCCGTTGGAATGCTTCAGGGCAGGTACCTCAACGGGCTATTGACGCTGGACTCATCACCCGATTTGGTTCACTTGATGCTAATGAAGGTGGTATAACGGGTAGGTCCAATGCCGTATTACAATATTTTTACAACCACAAATCCCACCAATCCATTAAATTAACAAGTTATTACTCAAGGTATGATTTTGAACTTTACTCAAATTTTACTTTCTTTCTAAATGACCCGATCAATGGTGACCAGATTCGTCAAAAAGAACAGCGGAACATTTTTGGTCTTGAATCAATCCTGTCGAATCAATGGGCATTCATGGAACTGAATCTTGCTATTGGTGCAAGGATTGATGATGTTAACCATATTGAACTATCCAATACCAAAAATCGAATTACATTACTCGAGCGTAAGGCGTTGGGAGATCTCAATGAAAATAATATTTACAGCTATTTAAAAATTAATTGGTCAAAATCTGATTGGGAATTTCAATTACAGGCACGCGGTGACTATTATTTCGTAAAATATCTTGACAAACTATCCAATACACCCAATAAATCCAGTCATGATGAATTTATCCTATCTCCAAAAATTAATGTATATTATCATGCAACAAGGAATATACAACTTTATGCCAGATCCGGGCTTGGATTTCATTCAAATGACACACGATTATTGAAAGATCGAAAAGATTCAGACCTTCTGACTAAAAGCATTAATTTAGATATCGGGTTTCAGTATAAAATAGCTAATAATGTACTAATGCATGCAGCTTGTTGGTATATTGACCTGGAGGATGAGTTGGTTTATGTTGGCGATGAGGCCATTGTTGAATCAAGTGGACATACCACACGAAAAGGAATTGAGGCCGGAATCCGTTGGGAGCCATTTCAATGGTTAAGTATGACTTCGGATGCTTCCTACACAATTGCAAAGAATGTCGATGCTTTAGAAAATCAAAACTATATACCACTTGCCAGTAAATGGAGTTCAACGGGTAGTCTAACATTTCAAAACATCAAATCCTTTTCGCTCGATTTAAGGTATCGTCATTTAGGTGACCGTCCTGCCAATGAAGATTATAGTATTGTGGCAAAAGGTCATACATTATTTGATGGTATTTTGAACTACAATTACAAAAATATCACCTTCAGCCTAATTGCTGAAAATATTTTCAACGTGGATTGGAATGAAGCCCAATTCGCTACCCTTTCAAAGATGCAAAATGAATTACAAGGCGTCGAAGAAATTCACTTTACACCTGGTACACCTTCTAGCTATAGAATAAGAGTGAAAGTTAATTTTTGAATGGCTTTTATTTCAGTATTATCAAACTCGCAGTATTACAATTCCATTTTAGAGCTTGAAAATGGTTAGCCTAGTTGTCAATAATTTTTTAGCAATACCTATATTCTTTTGGTGAATTGAATATAGGGCACTTCTAAATTTTAATGAGCCTCTACATTTGGTCCGAAAAAATAAAATGAACATTTTAAATTTTATCTTAACATCTTAATGATAAGTTTCATGTCAGAATATATAAATAATATCGCCATATAGACCTAAGTAATTTGCCAATAGAATTGGTGTCACTGAGTATGAATTATTCATATCAAAATTAGCTTACCATAATAAGAAAAAGTCAATGAGTCCATTCAATTAACAACTTGCATTGGATATCATTAATTATTGATTTAAATTTAATTTAAAAAGTATTTTATCTCTTAAATGGCATTTTAAGTAACTGCCAAACGGTTTGTTCTCCGGGGTTTCTAAACTTATCAAGCCCAAACTGAATATTCTCAACGTTAACTTTTCCACCTGTTCCAAACAATCTGTCCCAAATACTAAACAAGCATCCATAATGTGAATCTGTCTGTGGTTGAAAGCTACTATGATGAACCCGATGCCAATCTGGTGTAGACATAAGCAAACTACCGATTCGCTCAAACCATCCCGGAAACTTTACGTTCGAATGATTAAGCACAAACCACGGAAGGGCTAAGGTAAAATAAAAAATAAAGCTCGCAATGGAAACACCTAGTAAAGGGAGTAGTACTGCCTGAACAGCAAGTTGCAACATTAACTCAAATGGATGAAGTCGTAAACTACTGGTTGAATCCATTTCAGTGTCGGCATGATGAATTCTGTGAATCTTCCATAAAATTGGAACCTTATGCATAATGACATGCAGTAAATAAGCGGTAAGATCAATTAGAAATATTCCTATTATGATGGCAAATACAGATTGCCCCAGGAATCGATGCATCAATCCAAAATTATTTTCCTGTGACCAAATAATAGGAATGGCGATCATACTTCCGACAACTGCGTTGATAATAAAAGCAATTGCAATCATACCAATATTGTTCCAACGTTGACGCCCCCGCCCAATACCATGTTCAAAATAGGGAAGATACTTTTCCACTGTCATAAATAGCGCCAGGCTGCCAATGATAAGAACTGGTGTTAGGTTATTTAAGGTTTCGAGTACTTTTTCCATCTGTCTATTATTTAGTGAGAGAATGAATTCATCGGACAAATGTAGGGGCAATGGCAAAACCCTAAGCCTTTCCCGATAGTTTGAGACGTCTTGAGGAGTTTGAACACGTCTCGATTTATCGGCTCTCAGGACTATAAATTTCAAGCCCAGGTCTTATTTACTGGAATCCCGGAAAGAGGATGGTGTGTTGCCGGTCAATTTTTTAAAAACAGTATTAAATGCTGCTTTGGAATTAAATCCACTATCAAAGGCCAAGGCCAGTAAGGATAAGTGGGCATTTTCAGGTTTCTTCACCTCAACCTTAAAATGCTCGACTCTAAATCCATTGACAAAATCAAAGAAGGTCTGTTTCTTAAATTGATTAAGAAGTTGAGATACTTGATGGGGGGTAATTCCCAATCGCTCACTCAATTGTGGAAGGGTAAGTTCAGGTTCAAGGAAAATTTTTTCCTTATAAAACAATTCATCCAACTGCACTAAAAGTACTTTTGCCCTTTCTTCGGTAAGACTTGATTTACTGTATTTTACCGGAAGCTTAACCAATGAAGGCTCATCAGTCGAATCCACTATCTGTTCTGAAAGACCTGAAAAGATTTCAGGTTGTTTTAAAGCACGATATCCCATTATATATATCACAAATGAAAACATAACATTTGAAATAGTATCTGCTGCAGCAATATCAAATAATGAGAATACTATACAACTAACAAATGTTCCAATTCCTGCATAAATAAAATGTTTCACCCAAAGAAGAGACTTATGCTCTGTATTTGAAAACAACTGTTGTATATGCCTCTCGTGTCGCGTGACCCTAAGAATTGTAAGAACCAAATAACATGAATTGATTATAGTGGAAAAAATGAAATTCACTTTCCACAGTAATGGATAGCCATCATAACTATTTTTCAATACCATTCTTTTTTCTTCCAGCGGTAATAAATAAAATGGCATCAAAATTCCGATTGAAATCCCTACTGGTAATAGGTGTAAATATTGCCATCCTGTAAATCGATAATTCTTTTCAGCCAGTGTTTTGGTATATAAATAAAGCATAAATCCCAATGCAATTCCCATGGGGGCTGTAATCAATCCCAGGTGTGGAAACCGAACTACCAGTTGCTGATCATAAAGGACTGTACCCACCATACTGATGGAGAATAAAATCAGAAAGGAAGCCAGCCAGAAATAGGCTCTTCGCTGATTATTGGATATACCTAATAATACGAAACTAAAAAAAATACCTTGACCAGCACCGAGTAATAGGAGTATGGAAGCAATATCTTTCACGAAACCAAAAATAGTCATTCGACCTGAGAAGAAACGAATTTAGAAAAAATAAAGTAAAATCAATTCATGCGGTGTAGTTTTAGCAGTACCAACTAAGTGAATATATTATCCAAAAATGAAGTAAGAAGAACTGAAGTTCTGAAAATAATGGAGAGCAAAATTAAACACTGAATGTTATACTAAAATAAACTAAAAAGTCACTAGATATAATAGTCCAGATTTAATCTTCCAAATATCCAAATTTACCCTGATTAAAATCATTAAAAGCCTCGATCAACTCCTGTCGAGTATTCATTACAAAAGGCCCATGACTTGCAATTGGTTCGTTAATGGGTTCCCCGCTCATTACCAGGGCCACTGCATCAGCGTTGGACTGGATAGAAAATTCCTCGCCTGAATTTTCAAACAAGGCAAAATGATTTGTGTTGACATTTGTACCCTCTATTGTAACAGTTCCTTCCAGTACCAATACAGCCGTATTGAATGCAGCGGGAAAACTAAAATGGGCTTTTCCTCCATTCCTCAATTTTACGTTTAATAAATTTAACCGAGTGAATGTTGAAGCTGCACCTTTTACACCATGGTACTCACCAGCAATAACTTCCACTTCACCACCATTGCCTGATAACGGCACTTTTCCTATCGTCTTGTTCTGAATTGCCTGATATTTTGGTTTAGACATCTTGTCTTTAGCCGGTAAGTTTACCCAAAGTTGAACCATTTGGAACATACCTCCTTTTTTACTCCATTCCTTTTCGTGAAATTCTTTATGTAAAACACCTGACGCCGCAGTCATCCACTGTACATCTCCTTCTTCAATAATACCTCCACCACCACTGCTGTCGTGATGTTCAACTTTTCCTTTGTACGCAATAGTTACTGTCTCAAATCCACGATGTGGATGAACACCAACTCCCCTGGGCTTTTCACTCGGTGAAAAATAAAAGGGTGAATTATAGTCTAGCATTATAAATGGGCTCATTCTTTGCATACTCAATCCCTGACTTCCCGGAATAATATTATGCACTCGAAAGCCATCACCAACATAATGTGTTTGGGCAGGTTCAATAACGCGTTCTATTTTTTTGATATTCATGATAACAATATTTCAGCTATAAAATGCAAAATTAACCTATGCTATAATGCTGTACATTGATGTATGGTAAGAAATTATTTTCCAAAATTTTTTGAGGCTAGGGATTTTCTTACTCTACTTAAACTTTCGGGGGTTATGCCCAAATATGATGCGACCATGGTTTGAGGAACTCTCAATAAAATATCAGGATACTTTTCTATGAATGAAAGATATCTTTCTTCAGCAGTTGCACTAAGAAGATTATATATTCTCTTGGTCAATTGCCGGATGTGATTGTGTAACAACTTGTTATTAAATTCTGTAAAGTTTGGATGAGCCTTTGACAAATTTAACATAAATGCTTCATCAAGCAACAATACAGAAGTGTCTTCAATGGCCTGAATAAAGTAAACGGCAGGTGTTTTAAAATACAAACTGTCTCTATCCGTGACAAACCATCCCTCCGGAGCAAAATGAAGAATGTGCTGTCTTCCTTCTTCGTCAATCCCATACTGCTTCACCAGGCCTTTTTCAACAAAAAAGGAAGAATGACAAGTTTCACCCTGGCGAAGTAAAAACTCCCCTTTGTTGTAAAACCTAGATTGACAATGCCTTGTCATCTCAGTAATCAATACTTCATTCAAGTCAGTATTTGATGTCAAGAATTTTGTGAAGCTTATTTCATTCATGGGTATGCTTTGGGTGTGTTTCTGCTGCAGTTAAATTATTAACCATTAATAGGGTAAGGTAGTTCATAAATCGAATTCTCTTCTTCGCCCAACGCATATTATTGGCTGAATGCCACAGTTCAATGTAATTCTATGCCCCCATTATTCTAAAGCAGCGTTAAGGTATTTAATCCTTACCGGCAACTATAACATGTCCAAAATTTTTATCCTTCCACAATGAGTAAATCTTTAGTTTATACAAATTTTCCGATTTCATCAGAAAATTAATAGCTCATTAAAAACAATTAGCGATTCCATTGTTTCAAAGACCTCATGGTTTTTGATATCCATGTTGGTGAAGAATTTTCATTAGCGTTAAACCGCTGTAGCTTTTCATTAGTCTATAAGACCAAATTCTTCGTAAAAAATTATTGAATTAGATGAATTCTCACTTGATTAGCCAAACCGTTTTCATTCATTTCCAATTGAATTCAACACCCTGTAAACACCATTTCATTAGAGTATCATTCTATTTTGTATATCCTAGCTACTGTAACACCATTCTAATGTAATGTGGTAGGAATGCCATAGTTTCATTAATCGAACTTCGCATAGAACGAGATCGTATTCGTTTGCCGTCGCTATTCCGTACTTGATACTAATCTAAATTTTTCAAAAGTGGATCCATTAAATTTATATGCTCCGTTTTCATGCGTCCCAAGCCAAAGGTCACCCTTATGGTCTTTGTAAATACTAAATAGCGTAATATCTTTTGAATTGTCTCGAACGGCAAAATGCGTGGTTTTCGACCCATCGTATTTCCAAACGCCATTACGATAGGTTACAAACCACAAATGGTTGTTGTCGTCTTTTAATGAAGATAAATACTCGTCCAATTCGCTGTCCTGTTTCCCATCTAAACCGCCTATACCTTCGTGTCTTGTGTAAAATTTATTGCTTTTCAAGGTTATGCTGTCATAAACACTGTATCGGTTTTCAGTATTAAACCAAAAATCACCATTTTCATCCTCCAAAATTGAACGCACCCCATTTGCCCCTTTGTTGCGAAATTCAGTCACATCTTCTTCCGTAATCCATTCAAAAGATTTTCCATCATACCGGCAAACTCCAACCGGATTTGTACCAAACCAAATATTTCCCTCGCTGTCCTTATAGATGCAGTAAATTTCGAAAGGATTGGAAAGTTTCGGAGGCTTCGGCAGTGTCAACTCATAAAAAGTATCACCATCAAACCGATAGACTTTCTCGCTTTGATAGGCATTTCTAAACCACACATCAGCAGATTGAAGTTTCCAATCCTCACTAAGGACTGCGGCAATTGTAGTCATAGCCAACCCGTTATATTTAGCTATTGTTGATTTGGGGTAGCAACTAATAAAGTAAATATTACCTGATTCATCTTCCCCAATTTCATCTATTCTGTTGTTTGGTAAACCATGATCTGAGGTGTAATTAATCAGTGTCTTTCCATCATATTTATACACCCCTGTTTCCCAACTTCCAAACCACAATACATTTTGCTTGTCTTGATACACCACCATTATGCTGTTTCCCAGATTATTTACCGTGTCACCCAATACCAACAGGTCCAGCCTTCTTTTCTGATAAGGTGGTTGCCCGTCACACGATGTCAACAGCACTATTGGGAATAGGAATAAGAGTAAATTAAGTTTCATAATTCAACATTTGATGGTTAACTATTCATCTCAAGGTATTCAAAATCAACTTGCTTCCATAAGAAAGTAACCTTTCAAATCAATGCAGATAACCGACATGAATAAATTTACCATATGCAATAAGGCCGATTTAAACCATGAACCTTCACATGCGCTCAAATGCGGTTATAGCCTTGTCTATTCCTTTAGCAAATATCATTCAATGTTTACAATTAATTAAATCAATAATAAATGCACCAATCCTTCATGTTCTGTTGAGGAAATAATAGCTTGTATTAAGAATCATAGCAAATGTTACCCATAATAAATATGGTATATTCATGTATGTGGCTAAAGGTTTTATGTTATGGAAAAAATAAAGCATACTAAAAATACTCATCCACAAAAAAACGATTTCAACTAAAGCAAGGCCAATCAGTTTATAGTAGAAAAAAATAAAAATCCAACAAAAATTTAGTCCTAGCTGAAACAAAAAAACAATAATTGCCAGATTACGTTTTTTACTTGGATTAAGTTCCCAAATAAGGAAAAACGAAATACCCATAAGCAGGTAAAGTATTGTCCAAACTGGCCCAAACAACCCATTGGGTGGATTGAATGATGGCTTGTTTAGAGTTTCATACCAACCTGGTAACGCATCTGCTGTAAATAAACCCGCTATTGCCCCTAATCCTAAAGGTAATGCTATGGATGCCAAGAGTTTTAATATTCTCGATTGTATCATAAGTATTTTTAAATCAATTCAAATTTAGTTTAACCCAATTAATGCAATAGCATTCATTGCGCGGAGCGCTGACGAAATGAATAAAGCACTTTCAAGGAATTATGAGATTCAGCTTGCATAACCCAATAGATGCTTTATTCATCCAATTTATGCGGTGCATAAATTGCGCATGGCGCTGACGAAATGAATAATGCGCATTGATTCAATCCATGAAAACAAAGTAAATATCGCGCTTTATTCATTTGTCAGGATGAACCCCGACAAGCCCTTATGGTCTTTTGGCTAAGCCTCACGAAGTATCGCTCGGTTCCCTCATGATCAAGCCATTTTGTATGGCTTGATTAGCTTTGCTACCACTCGGTCATGTCGGCCATGAGGACAATCCAGGCATTTCTAATGCATTGATTGGGTTTAATATAAATAGTATTATTTAGCTTAAATAAACATGGGGCATGAGTCAAAGGTTTAAATCCCGAAAATATTTTCATCTTCACCAGCAATATAGTTTTCATATTGTCCCTCAGAAGCAGTTAAAGTGCTTTATTCATCTCTACAGATTTGAGTTTGATCATAAGTGAATAAATCAACCATCCATAAACAACAGCATAATGTCTGCAAGGGGCATATGGGCAAAATAGCTTCCAAGAAATAATGTTTTGGTCCCCTACTTTAACATAATAGTGCCCTACTTTTTATCGATTATCTTTGGAATAAATTCATTTACCACCTTACATAGAGTCATTATTGGTTGAGGACAATTTAATCATCTTCAAGTTCCTTTAGTTTCCGTATTGCTTCCTGATAATTCGGTGTGATGTCCAGCGCTTTCTTGTAGAACTCTTTTGCTTTTTGATATTGTTTCAAAGCGAAATATATATCTGCCATTGTAAGATTTACCAAGTCCTTGTTGGAAAATTCAAGCGCGTTATTTTCACCTAATACTCTGGCATCATTATATCTTTTTAAAGTGAGTAATTGTTCTGACAGGAAATTCATAGAATTCCAATCTACATAATAGTTTGCTGTATCTGCTTTAATTTTCTTATATTCTTCAACAGCATGTTCGGCTCCACGTTCAGATATTAGTTTTTCCATCAATTTATGTATAGGCTTCTTGAGGTGAACTGGTTTATCATAAATTACTTTTGTCAAATTTCCAACAATTCCAAAAAAATCTGTTGGAGAACTATTGCAAAGTATAACGACCAGACTATTGGTTGAAGGTATCCGAAGCATGAAAGATAAAAAGCCGTCCGTCATCCCTAAGTGAAAATTGGCCAATACACTATCCGTCGGAGAGAATTTGAAACTCCTGTTAAACCACCCAAAGCCATACCACATGGGCATTGGAAGCATTGGGGTGAGCATTTTATTGGTTAAATCCTTATTGATTAACGTGTGATTGCTGATTGCCATGTGAAATTTATACAGGTCCTCGATCGTAGAATATAGATCGCCCGTCCCCATTGTGTTAGATTGGTCACGAAAATCTGAACTAGTATAACCTCCAAAACTGTAATCATACCCTGTTGCCCTCTTACTCACTATTTGCGTATGAAAATACGAACCCGAATTCTCCATTCCAAGTTTATCAAAAATCTCTTCCTTCATTAACTGTGCATAGGATTTACCTGTAACCTGTTCCATTATGTAGCCCAATGTAAAATAGCCCCAACTGCTGTAATGATATTGGGTTCCCGGTTCAAAGGCTAAAGCAGAATCACAGAATACCTTGATGTATTCTTCTCTCGTAAAATTTTGTCGACTAATTCTTGGAAAAAAATCTTTGGTAATATCATAGTTCGGCATTCCAGACGTATGGCTTAATAATTGCTGTATGGTAATCTTGGCGCCTGGCTTTCCCGCAAATTGTGGCAGATAATCTACAATTGTTTTATCGAGGTCAACCAATCCCTTTTGAACTTGTATGAGCATTAACATAGCTGTCAATGGTTTTGAAACCGAGCCAAGCATAAATTTTGTATCAATTGTATTGGCTATATTCCACTCTCTATTCGCCAAACCAAAGGCAGATTTGTATATTATTTTACCATTTTCTGCAACTAAAACAGTTCCGTCGAACATATTAAAGTGGTGATATTCCTTCATTATTTTGTCCAATCGCTCTTCTTTACTTTGAGAATAACCTCCTTTTACTAAAAATATAATGAAGGTTGCGGTAAGTATATAGAATTTCATATCGTAGATTTTTTGGTGGAATGTAAATTTTCATTCTCGTTTTTATTTTACTATCAAAAACGAGAATCGTTACAGTAAAAAGCTTGTTTTCAGTCAGTTATTATATTCTTTCTACAAAGTAATTCAATTCAGTAACCCCAATACTAAATTGCCGGTGAGGTGGCAATAATTTCAGTTCTATTTTATCATGGATATCCTTAAACAAAGGAATACCATTTCCAAGAATGACTGGATTAACAAAAAGCCAGAAGCCGTCAACCAAGTCTTGTTGAATAAGTGAATGTGTTGCCTTAGGGCTACCAAAAAGATAAATGTCCTTGCCAGGCCTCGTTTTTATTTCATTGATCCTATCATACAGGTTGTCACTAATAATTGTGGTGTCCGTCGAATCCGTACTTTTTATTGATTTTGATAAAACAACTTTGTGAACATTCCTATACCATTTTGAATGTTCAATTTCGTGTTTGGATGCTGTCGATTTGTTTCCTGCTGTCGGCCAATAACTTTCCATCATTTGATAAGTCACACGCCCATATAATGCAGTGTCGGTTTCTCTAATCCGCATTCCTATATGACTAAAAAGCTCTTCATTATGTTTAATCCAGTCCATTTCCCCGCTCGTTCCTGCTACAAAACCGTCAAGCGATATATGCATAAATGAAATTAAGTTTCTCAAATTATCGTGTTTTATTCTGGTTTTATTAAGTACCTTAACAATGATCCCATAGGCTAAACCTTCATCTACTACATGGGATTTACATATTCATGTTTCTTTCTTTCATTATTATTTTTGGTTTTTTGTAGTATGATTTCTTTTATATTCATTAAATTCCTCCTGAGTTAAAAAATTTGTTCCTTGCCCTAAAACATAATACCATTTTCCATTCTCCTTAATGTATGTTTCAGCGCGAATAACTTTAAAATGTAAATCTCCCTCTGGTGTTGAAAAAACCACATCTGCAACTTTTGTCTTAATGGCAGTGTGGCCGTTAAATATTCGGACCAACTCCGTTCCAGGAACAGGTACAACAGATTTAAAAGTCATACCGTTTCTTTCAAATTTTTTTAATTCCTCATCAAGACCATAAGCTATAGAGCCATCGGCCCCAATACTAATAGAATTGTCATTTAATGATAGTGATGGGTCAAAAATATTTGAAATAGAATTAATGAATTTTCTGTCTTCAGGATAATTGGTCGTATCATATTTCCCAGGAGGTGGAACTTGTCCAAACAGGTTTACAGTTTTTAAAGCAAAGAACATGACAATCGCATTAATTTCAAGCAATTTGTTATTTAGTTTCATAATAGTATTTTTTCAGTTACCCATTTTTAAGTCTGATAGCGGTACGTGCGATAACGCAAGCCCAATAGCAATTACCAAAATACCCTGTTGGCATTTGGTTTAATTAACCATTATTTTCTATTCATGTTTATGGTGATGTTGATTTTTTTTATAATGCTCTTTTAACAGGTCTACGCCAAAGTCGCCATTAAAGTCACGCCATACAATATGAATATGATTTGCATCGTGGGTAGTATTGTCAAACTCAATTAAAAAAGTGTTTCCCTGTATCCTATAATAATGTGGAACACCTTTTTGTAAACCTCCTGCCCATCCAAATCTTATTTGACTAAAATCTTCTGTCACAATTTGCTTCATCCTCAATTCTGCAATCATTTTTGGCATAGTAGAAAGATGGCAAGCAATTAATTTGTTTAACATATTTTTTTGTTGAGTTGTCAGGTCTTTGGCTAAAATACCAACAGGATCAAGAGATCCAACTTGAATAGAATTTGTTGTAACTATGTCATTAAATGGTTTCTGTTGAAAGATAGCCTTTAATTTTTGGTCAGGAGTAAACATATTTATCAATTCAAAGCCTAAATCTTCTTCGTCCTTTATTATTCGCTTGCCTCTATCTTTTCCGTCTCCAACAACAGCAGGAAATACTCCATAAAAAACTGGTGTAAATGCATACCTGCCATTTACTATGGTAAAATTAAGAGAAATGTGGTGCCCACTAAATTTCCATCCCCATGCACTGTCTATTGCAGGAGTACCATAAAATGCTATAAAGTAATTTTCAGGAATTCGATGAATACTATTGGGTTCCAAATCCCTTAAGTAATACTCGTTATTCATTATGTCCCTTGTTCTTGAATAACCATTGTCGCTTAGAAAACTTTTTAATAGGCCATAAATCCTTAGCTTTTGAATGCTATCTAAGTCTTTTAAACAAACGCCTTTTCTTGGGATTAAGCTCGCTGGAAGATAATTCCAATCATATCTTGACATATCTTCAAAATGAAAAACTGCCTTTGTCTTTTGAATGCTATCAAAAGAGCTAATACAATTCAATGCCAATGAAAAGTCAACCGTGTTCTCCTGTGCAATCAAAGTGTAGGGAATCAATATCAGAATATACCTTAATTTCATTTCTAATCAATGCTGGTTTAAACTTGCGATAATTGTTAAAATATGCGTTTGAAAATCAATCTTTTAAGCTATGGTTGATCTTCCCAAATCTTAACAAAGTTAGCTTATAAACCTTAAACAATTTTTATAATGAGAGTCGGCTTGAGGCGGACATATATTGCCGTATGCACCGTCCACTAATTGTCCATCAAGAGCCAGATTAACAAAGTTTTATGCTTACATTAGACTCGCATTTGTTACAAGTCGGTAAATTCTTGCCAGTGATACGGGACTGGTTATTCATCCCAATCCTTGCAACAGAAATGCATGGATTGTCCTGATGGCCGACATGACCGAGTGGTAGCAAAGCTAATCAAGCCATACAAGATGGCTTGATCATGAGGGAACCGAGCGATACTTCGTGANNTGCTATTGCATTAATTGGGTTCATATTGATATGGTTCATTACGATATGCTAGATCTCTGACATTTTCTAACACCCTTTTCATGTAAGTTTTCCAAAATGTCTTTGCAAACAACCAATTTAGGGGGTAAAGCATCAATGTGTCAGAATGCAGTGTATAAGTATAATCTACCAATATATTGTTTGGTTCAATTTCAGTCGTTCTCCACTCGCCAACGAATTTGTAAAAACCTAACATCCATGATTGAAAATGGTCAACTTTAAATTTCCAATGATGATTTTCCATGCGATCCAAGATCGTATCTACAGAAACGAAACCCCCTTTTTGCGTTATTGATTTTGCGGCATAAACCTTTTTACTTGAACCCACTTGTCCCCAATTGTTGTCTTCTGTGCAATGTGTCACGGCGGGCATTAATCCGTAGCCTGTATGAATTTTTGAAACATCACAAAGTAAAGGGGTTTTAAATGCACGTTCCAATGAACATTGAAATGTTGTTGACACTTTAACTTTTACTTCCATCGTTTTGCCTATGTCTCTTTTTTTGATAATCGTTGATCTGTTTAGCTGTAGTGATAGTGGTCTCCAGTCTTGTATATTGAGGTATTGAGTGACGTTAACATCATTCAAGGTCAAATGTACAATAATGTAACTTCCTGAAAAAAATTCAACCGCGCAAAAATACCATGTTAGGGATTAGGGTTTTTCGTTAGTCAGTGTTGTAAGGTCTATAAATTTATCGTTCTCCATTTAGGACTTGAACCTAGAAGTTATTTCTTGACTAACTCACATCAATTTAGAATAACATGGATATCTATCTTTCTCCATGTTAGCATTTTTAATTTTTCAAAGGCCTTTTCTTTATCATCCCCCCCTTAGTGTCTTTTACACTGTGCATCACCACAAAGGCCGTCCTATCTATTTTCTCAATTTCCATATTTAATTTACTTACCTCAAGTCTCGTAACAACTGTATAAAGTATTTCAACTTCATTCATCTCTCCTCGTTTGCCATATCCTCTTTTCCCGGTGTAGATTGTCACACCCCTGCCCAATTCGTTAATGATCATTTGCCTGATTTCCTCTGTGCGTTCTGAAATAATTGTTACACCAGTATACTCTTCAATACCTTCAACAATAAAATCAAGCGTTTTTGATGCAGCCAAATATGTTATCATTGAATATAAGGCTATTTCAACACCTAATAAAGAAACTGCGGCCGAAAAAATAACTACGTTAAAAAGAATTACTATATCGCCAATAGTTGTTCCCAGCTTTCTACTTAAATATATTGCCAACACTTCGGTCCCATCAATGACAGCACCTCCACGTACTGCTAAGCCAATTCCTGCACCTAGAAAAAAACCTCCGAAAATTGCCACTAATAAATTGTCATCGGTTACATTTGGAAATTCTACAAGCGCCAGACAAGCAGACAGACCTGCTATTGCAAATGCTGTTTTAATCGCAAAGTCTTTTCCAATTACACTTAAAGCTAGAATTACGAAAGGAATATTTACACAAACAATTAAAATCGCTAATGGAATTTCTGTCAATGCAGAAATAAGTAGCGAAATACCTGTTGCACCTCCGTCTATAAAACGATTTGTTAATAAAAAACCTTTAAATCCAAATGAGGCCGACAAGATACCGCCCATGATCAGGAAAAAGTCTTTCACATATCGTTTAGCTGTTATTAATAAATTTCGCTCAACACGTGTAATTCTACTTTTTGAAGTCCTGTCGGAATGGATTGAGCCATGTTTTATTGCTTTGTTCATCAATAATTGCCTAAAAATATGCTTCATTTCATTTAACGTTATTGGATGTTCATTTGTCTGGCGAAGTAATCATTCAGCCAATCAAGTCAGTATGGTGAATCTCACCCCAACCTTCCTACGAAACCTCTGGTGTATATCTCCTTTCACACTGCTCTTCGTATTAACGGGCAGGTATAGTTGCAGGTGGAATTTTTATTAACGCCCTGTCCGGAAATCCTGCCCGATTGAAAATATAAAGTTAACAACAAAAATCCAAATAGATAATGGTCTGCCGGAACAAATACTAAGCGATGTAAGCCGTTAAATTTTTAAGTTCCTGTTCGACTTGCAGAAATACCAATGTTGTCGCATACCCTTTCCCTACTTTCATCTAGAATGCGGAGCTGTGTCAACCGTTAGAGTGTTGCAAATGTGTTGGACTCGGCAGGCTAATTTCACAGCTTAGCCATTGCGTGGGGCTTTACTTTCCTGGCAAATGTATTGGAGTTACATTTGTAAGTGTATTCGTGTAAGTTGCATTACGGTATTAGAGCAAAAGCTCTTGTTTCGTGTCCAAATGCAAAATTATAATTGGGTCTAAATCCACTTGTGACTGTTCGGAAATACGTTTACGTTGCCTGCATTCGATAACAATATCCTACCACCAAAGCGGACTCGCTCTATTGGTTTTCATAAAATTGTTTAAATAATTGTTTCATTATTTTATAACGAAGCGTTATGTTCCTTAAGCGTCCTCACTTTCGGCTTGATATATAATCTTGCAATTGCTGCAAAAATCGTAAATATTATCCCAGCTGCACCAGCAATCTTGTATTGCCCCTGAATTTGCTTTAGTATAATGGCAAAATCAACTAACATCTGAAAACTCGGCTTATTGGGATCAGTTTGCCTGTTTAATGAATCAAAACCCTGCACCAACAAATAGTCAATGTTAAGTGCAGGTTTGTATGTTGTTCTAAATTTTGTATCTCTGTCAAGCGGATTTGAAAAGGTGTGCGCTGTTCTTGCTGTAACATTAAAACTTTGTCCTTCTTCCAGAACAATTTTCTTACCTTTAGCCGAAAGGTATGGTCGAAATATTGCCTTCAAGTTTGTCCGTAGGTAGTTGATGTTAGCATGGAGGTTGAGAATAATGGTCTATAACACTTGTTGCATACCGCATTGCTGGTATTTTATTACTGTCTAGCCAGGAACTGACGCTGATTGTTAAATCAATGCTGAAATTGACAATTATATGCCAAATACGATTACTCAAGCCAAATTATATTTGATTGCTGTATCACTGGTGATTGTTGTTACGCTGACCGGACTTACGGTAAACCATCTGTTGCAATACTCCCTTAACGAATTTCAAAAATTAATTCATAAACCAGGCAGCATATAACAACAATACAAGCCAATGGAAAAAAGTATCAACAACAAAAGCCGGAAACCATCGTATTATTGTACTTATCCAACTAAAACCAAAGGCTCCCTTTATTGCTAAAAAATAATAGGCAGCATTGATAATAGGTATTGATAAAAATATAAATTCAGGTATATGTAAGAATGCAATCATTATTGCCAACAACCACATCCAAAGGGATAGGAAAAGGGGGATCCAAGTATTAATATGCAATGTAAAATTCATAGCATCGTAGTAAAATATTTTCCTTCTGTATAAAATAGGGAACAATAATAGAGCATTGAGGGGAAGTAATAAGACAAAAATAATATTGTTCCCTGCTGTCATCTTTTTTGTAAATTCCGATAGGTTTAATTGACTATTGATTTGTGCCCGATAAGCTTTAATCAACTGAATATGAAAATAGTCGGTGGGGTAATTCTGATTCTGAAGCCAGTTTTTAATTTTATTATTGGAGATATTTTTTAAAATCCTTTGACTACTTATAGGTGTCGGTGGAAGCGTTGGCCAAAATGCACTTGTGATAATCTTTATCGGTACGGCTGCTGAATCAGAAGTTTCATCAAATCGTTGGCTTAATGGTTTAATTGAATCGGTGGCTGATTCTGAATAGTGGTTCATTGTATCCATTATGAGCCATAAGTTAAACATATAAAATGCAGTACACCAGATAAACATCCTGACAGGAGTAGAATACCGGTTCCGTTTATCATCAATAAAATCTCTTGTAATCCTACCCGGTCGGGTAAACAAGGTCTTTACTGTGAGCCATGTTTTGTTATCAAGATGGAAAAAGCCCTCTGTTAACTCATATAGGTAATGGAAGAATGGCATCCTGGGACTATGATTCTCCTGTCCGCAATTAGGGCAGTAATTCATATTCGGAAGGTCAATCCTAAAATCGTAGTTGCAATTTTTGCAATGTTCTGTCCTAATTTTCTTTGAGGGCATTTTTTATTCAATTACATTTTATAAAAGATATAGGCCTCGATAGAGCCAAAGGAAAATGCCAGGCTGTATATGCAGTGTCTATGAGTATTTGCTGGTTAAAAAAATAAACTTTCATCATAGCAGAATTCAAATATTAGGAGTATGTTTTTTCCAATCCACAATTTTTCTTCATTGATAGTTTATTGTCTTAATAAATTCTCCTTTTAACTACCCTGGATTATTGGCTTACATAAGGGAATCCCCTATATTGGTGTTCTGTTTTTTACTATACTCCATACATTAAATTTACATGATTCTATCTAATGATTCGTTTTTACAAAACTCGCTTGTCCAAATACATCACCTACTTTTATAAGGATTATATATGTTCCTGCTAATAGTTCATCAATTTTTATAATAGAAGGAATATATGATTCTTCAGACATTAATAGTTTCCCATTCAAATCATAAATGTATAATTTAGCCAAGTCATTATTAAAATAGTCCCACCTAATCGTCAAATTCGAATGAGTAGGATTAGGACCTACCTGACACGAGTATGATGGTAAAATTGAACTGGAGGATACTTTCACATCAATTTTAGTAAGAGTGGTATTCGTTCGGATTGGGGTGTTGAAATCAAAATAGATGTCTGCAAAATTCTCAACCGAATCATGCAATTTCAAATTTGTGTTAAGATTTATACTATATTTTACAAACCCATGAGAGCCAGACTCGTTGCTTGTACTATCAGGAAGTTGGATGTCAGGAAAATAGAATTCAATTGTTCTACCTTCAATTGTCCACTTCATAGGATGAGATGATGACTCTATTCTAAAGCTTCCCAAATCTAAATTTGGACTCATTTTATCTTTAATTCTAATAAATTCTGCTGGGAATGTTCCTGTATTTTGAAAGCGAACAGTGTAGGTCATTCTTTGAGTATCCGCAACCATTTCAGTTGTCACAGCCCCTTCAGGAAATACAGCTTTATCATTTGGATCGTAAGAACCTACTACTTTTAAGAATAAATGAGAAAGGTTATTTGTTCCATTTATGTCGATAACATTCTCTGGAATTGTTTTCCCATTAATTGGCACTATTGATCCGATAATAGCTTCTTGATCTAATCTTAGCGTGATAATAATTTTTTGATTTGCTCCAGGTTGCAAATTAGCAACATAAAAAAACGCAGTATCATTAATTAATTGGAGCGGTGTAGAACTAAAATTTACCCAAGAAGTATTTGATGCTTTGAAAAATCGTAAAACAAAAGAAGTTGCCACAGTGCCCTCATTTCTGCAAGTAGCATAAATATCAAAACTGAAACCAGGCCTAGGCAATGATGCGTTTGTTATATCTAAAGTTATATCAGATAATTTATCTTTACTTTGAATAGGGAAATCATAAATCAATCCCGATGATTTAGAAACTTTAAACTTTTCAGTTTCATTAACCCCAAGCGGAATTAGTCGGAGTGTATCTTCTCTTCCCTTCCAATCAAAGGAATAACGCCCTTCTTCATTAGTGAAGGTATAGATTTTTGAATTCTTAAGCTCAATCATTCTACCAGCAAGTGGAATATCATTTTGATTGAAACTACTATCTTGATTCAAATCAGAATAAACATATCCTCCTACTAATTCAGAACTAATCGTGCCATTGTACCAAATCCCATTATAAGTTGCTAAAGAAGTCAATGAATCTGAAAAAAAATAATTATTTGTCTGCGTATAAAGATCTATAGGGGTTGCTAGTGTCCATGTCTTAGCACTATCATTAGAAACATAAATCCCTGAATTTTTGATCCCAAGGTGAATTTTACCTCCTGAAAAAAAGAAAGTACCCCTATTCCCGGGCGCTGATGAAACTTCTTTCCAATTGGCAGAATCTAAAGAAGTTCTCATCATCCGACTACCACTAATAAATACCATTTCATTATCGCCGATGGCAATTTCATTAGCAATATGAATAAATGATGACGCATCAAGTCCTTGACTAAAATCTATCCATGTATTTCCATAATCACGACTTAAATAAACATCAGACCAATAACCTGCAATTGCAATAAGGGAATCTTTTTCAGCTATGGACCGGACAATAATTGGGCTTCCATCTTTTCTTGGCGTAAATGCTGACCAATTTGCTCCCCAATCTTCTGATAGATAAGATCCTCCACTATTTCCATAAAATAAGCTATTGCCAACTATAGAAACATCATAATTAATATCACTGGAAGGAAAAACATATTTAATCCAATGGTCTCCATGTGTTGGAGAATAAAAAAAACCTTGTGTATTCCCAGCTAAAATATTATTGCCGGATTTTTTGATCCAAGTAATTTCACTATTCGAATTGGTTAAATTAGGAAATTTTTTCTCCCATGTCAGGCCATTATTTTTACTATGATATAGCCCATAATTAGTACCAACCCACCAACTTTCATCACCTTCATTAAAGACTGATAAAGTGTTTTGCGAAGAAAACCCTTCTGTAGGAAGAAATTCAGAATCTATATTTTCTGCTCTAAATACACCATTATTAGTTAATGCAATAATAGCTCCAGATGAGGTAAAAAGGCAAGTTTTTATTGAATAGTTCGAAAGTCCATTTGCAGGTCGCTTCTGCCAGCTTTGAAGTCCGTTAGTTGAAAACAAAATTGTATCACTACATTGCATGAAAATAGTGTCGTTTCTTTCTGCTACCGACACTTCGTTATGATTATAAATTATAGGTAATCCACCATATTTCCAATCATTATCTCCACCTCTTTTGTAGAGATATTGTGCGAACGGAGTCTCAAAAAAAACAAAAACAAAGTCCCCAGCTTCTAATATTCGACGAGGAGATGTAAATTTATCTAAACCCTGGTAACTTACTTCCCAAGCCCAAGCACCCGTCCATCGATATACGGTGTTATAATAAGAATTGAACCATCCTTGTTTGGTGCGAATAATATTCCAAGTGTAACTTGTTGGACTAGTCTGCCAATTCATTCCACCATCTAATGAAATATGGCCAGTAGGAGTATTAACTACTATAGTATCCTGCCATACGTCAAATACGCCCATATTACCCATCTTATCCACTACATTGTCTAAAATATTTAACCAGGTAATGCCACTGTCATTACTTTTAAACAAGCTTCGATCCAAACTAAATATATTTTGACAAACTAAATATAGATTACCATTATCCCAGTCTAATTGAATTGGGTACCCCCCTATATCTTTGGTGGAAGGTAATAGCTGCCACGTTCTACCATCATCAACTGAATGAAACACTCCTGCGGTACCTCCAATCCATATTCCTCCATTTGGAGAAGACGTCCAACAAATAACATCACCACCATTTATTCCTGGTAAAAGTTGCCATTGTGCAATATTCTGAGTTTGATTTAAGAGGAGTATCCCCAATATAATGCAAAATCGAAAGACCATATCAAAGCAAAATAACCTTTAAATAAAATAATTTATCATTAACAAAATTAATGGAAATTCTATAAGTATCAATACTTCAATTATATATTATAATTGTAGTCAAAAATCTAACCTGTATTAGTTTAATTTCTATTAGTTTGGCCCTGATGAATCTAATGTGCATGCCGGACCACTTCCTAAGAGATTAAATCAACAGAGATTAGTCGTATGAAATGGATATATAGTGGTATTCGTATTTTATTTATTAATCCACCATTCCGAAATTTGATTTATTATTTCTTGAGAATTAAATTCCCTAAAGACTAATCCATAATATTGAGTTAATTCATGTTCAATTACTTTTTTGATTTCCATAAAATCGGTCCCTTGTATTAATTGAGATAAAACTTTGTGATTTAATGCATCAAACTCATCGATAGGGGCGCCGGGAATTAATTCCCATGAATTAATAATTTTCCTTAGCTGATTAAAATGCATGTTAAATTCTAATTGGTTATTTTTAGCATTCATTGTCTTCAGAAAAAATATTAACAACCAATGTGTATATAAGTGTTCAGTCGATCCATACCCATTTGCCAGTGAGGATTACTTTAAGCGTGGGTTGAAAAAAACAATGATATCCTTATAGGTCTTACAATTATTAATTTCCCTAGTAATATTGTCCAAAGTATCTAAGTTGGACCAAGCTCCAGGCTTCTTTGATATTGTCTCGATAATTAATCTCTTAAAGTCGTCAACTGATATACTTTGTACGTCTCCTTCAATGTTTGGTAATACTTCTTTAACTGGAGAAAAATACTTTAAGCTTGTCCATAACTTGATTTTTCCAATAGCTTTTACATTTTTAACCTTAATTAAAGTCCCTTTAGTGTCAATGACAATAATGTTCTGATATACTTTGCTCTCGTGTCCAGAAGTACAAAATAGGAAATTTTCTGCCCTTGCCTCGATTTGGCTTTTCCTAATATCAATATAAATGGTTGGCGAAGTTAAAGTCTGACGTATTTTCTCCGGAGTAAAAGTCATTGTCGTTTGTATTGTATTCCCCAATTGCATAATTGCCATTTTAGACTATATCGGTTTGTAAGCACAGTCCCCCTGTAAAAGTACCCATTTCAAATTATTATTGTAATCGTTTGTAATTATCCCTTTCATAATTATTACACTTAAAACTGCTATTCCTGTCTTATTTATATTCATACATGCAACCAATAAAAAGTCTTCATACTGTTCTACATAGACATCAATAACATTAGTTCACAATTGCTTGGCTAATTCTGAAATTTACTTTGAATTTACTTTATTTTCCTCAACTATTATTGCTCCCCTAATGGTTCAATATTCTGTGTAAAATACAATAAATTTACTAAAGCGTTTCTGTTAACTGCTCCAATTAAAATCGTCGACACATCTTTTAAAGTTTTCCAAAGTCAGAGTCCGAAAAGTTTTTGAGTTCATTGCACTTCACTGTCTACCAAGCGGAAACTGTGATGAAACTACCATGCTTTATTCAACTGTAGAATCCTCACTTATTAGGAGTTACTGTCAAATGCCTCTTTTCATTTTGAGTTCACTATATGCCTTAATATATACTGGCGTTTCCAAATTATATTTGCGTCCTTCGTTAATTACATATCCAGTCAATGATTCTAATTCGTTGATCGGTTTGTCTTCTTTAAAGTCAGAATGCATTGAAGAAGTTGCTTCAAAAGGTAATGCCTTCCATTTAGCTAATGTCCTTTCTGTTATATCATCCAAAATCAATATTTGCTTTGCTCTTGCTATCTTTTTTACTTCTTCAATTAATGCAACCGTCATTGTGCGTTTTTCGTCGTCGGCCATAATTTCGCCTATACACATATCAAAATAGGAGGTCGCTGTTGCAATCGGTGAAATGAAAATAAATTTCTCCCAAATAACTGAAGTAATGCTTTCGGACATCGCCGCTTCAACATTCGCTTCTTTAAACAATATTTCTAGCAAGCGTAATCGGTCGTTTACAAAATTGTCCAAGCCGAAATACAGTTTTTGAATGTTCCCGCTATTTTCAATGATTCCATTCTTTTTCAAACGTGAAACTATATAAACACATCCATCTAATACGAGATTGTCAGGTAAAATGCTTTTAATTCGATCTTTACTATCCACGCCATTAAGCAATGGCAATATAATGGTGTCATTGCCTATGCAAGGGCATAATTGTTGAACAATTGTTTCGAGGTCGTAACTTTTCGCAGCAACGATAACAAAATCTGCAATACGCATTTCAGCAGGGTTGTCAGTAGCTAAAGTTGGCTTGGCAAGAAACTCTCTGTCACCTTTTATTACTTTAAGCCCATTTTTTTGAATTTCTCTAAGGTGCCCTCCACGGGCAAAAAAATTAATTTCAACATCTTCGCTGGTGTAAAAATGATTTGCTAATAATCCACCGAAGTAGCCACCCACTCCACCAATCCCTGCAATAGTTATCCTAGTTTTTACCATCTTTGTTTTGCTCTAATGTACCCTATATTTTTATGCAGATTTGCAAAGTTGGGGAAATCGAAGGAAAAATGTTGAATTCAGCAAAATATTAATAAGAATGTCAAATGCATATTTTTTCTGTGTGTCGGTGAAGTAAAAGAACTGTTGTCGAGTTAATATCTTTTCAAAATATTGTTGAGACTAAAGTCGTTCATTTTTGTCGCGAATTGTCGAAGTTGCATGGTCGTCCAACGCTTCTGACTAACGTCTCCGG
>JRYK01000712.1_pt1 | contig 23569 bp, 20 predicted proteins | sample 235381 | NCBI WGS metagenome assembly JRYK01 (sample SAMN03074220, study PRJNA261476) | activated sludge metagenome | biome: Wastewater Treatment Plant; feature: Wastewater; material: Activated sludge; isolation source: activated biomass of a wastewaster treatment plant treating hydrocarbon... ... | reverse complement strand
CCGAGGTAGAGGGAGCCCGCCATCGCTATGAGCGCGATAATGTCCACGCCCACCTTGCCGGAATAGAGCGTCCGCGCGACTACGAACGTGAGCGGGATGAGCGCGATGACCGTCGCCCCGGCCCATGCCCAGTCGGCTATCTCAGGCATTTGCAGGAAATGCGCCGCGAGCCCGGCGGTAATGCCGCATAGGGTGAGGGCGAGTACTACCCGGTTTATGAAACGGGTGTCATGCATAGCCGTCACGGAGCTCCGGTGTTATCTGTTCTGCGATTTTCTGATTCACGTCACGCCCGGGACGTGGTGTGAACGTCCCGGATAGAATAATACCCCAGCAGGTATGGGGGGCAAGCAAACGGACGGGTTGACGGCCCGCGTTTGCTTATTCATCGGGTTTTACGGACACTCGATTGCAAATTCTTTAATCGCCTTATATAATCAAGGTGAGCAGGGGATAATCTTAATGATTCAGTACAAAGTCGAGAACATCACACTCACGGACGACGAAAAGGCCTTTCTCATAGACCTGACGATAGAGCTCGAGGACTACGAGTCCGACTCGGACTCGGTTTTCATTTCGCTCTCCTTTCCGCTCGCGAACGAATCATCCGATCTTGAAGAGATAAAGGAGAAGGCCATCGTTCACGCGAAGAGCCTTCTCAAGAAAGTGCTGCTCGAAGACGCCCAGCAGGATTTGTTTTAACCCCGGCTGACGAGACATTCCCGCCCGATCCCGTTTTATCTTTCCAATCGCATCCTCACTCCGCCAGAAATATGCCCGTGTCCTGTATCGAGTACGTGCGGTCGGCGTTCATGAGGCCGGCTACGAAAAACGCGAGACCGCTTTCGCTCGGGCCGCGGTATCTGTTGTCCTCGATCGATCGGTAGAGCTTCGAGCCGTCGGGGGGCGCGGGCTGGAACTGCTGCGCGAGCGCGGTTACTTCTTCAGCGGGACCCACGCGGTAAAGACCCTGCGCCGACTTGTTTCCCTGAAATAGTCTTGATCTGAATACCACCTGCCCCGAGTCGTTGAGCCCCGCGAGGCCGAACTGCGCGAACTTGCCGACTCCTCCGGGGCCGGGATCGCCGTGACGGATGAGCGTAGTAATACCTGATGGACCCGCGAGAAATAAGGCCGAGTCGATGGGGACATCTTCGTCGCCGTTCCTGATTCCCGCGCCGAACGCGACCTCGCCGTTTTCATTCGGACCCCTGGGATAGAATTCGCTGTCTATGACGCCGCCCCCTCCGGGGACGGAGTCCCCTTTACGCACGAGATCTGTAATTCCTTCTTCGCTCGCAAGGAAGATCGCTTCATTATCGGTTTCGCCCCCAGACGTGCCGTCGAGATGCGCGCTGAATGCGGCCTGGCCGCTGTCGTTAATTCCCGAGAGCAGTCTGAAATCCCCGAAAGTGCCGTTTCCGCCCGGCGCCGGGTTTCCCTCGCGCGCGAGCTCTATCACTCCGCTCTCATCCGCGAGGTAAACGCCTTCATTGTCGACCTCGCCGCCCGATGAGCCCGATATGCGTCCTATGAACGCGACCTGGCCGCTCTCGTTAGGCCCGGCCACGTCGAAAAAGTCTTCGAACATGCCGTTCCCGCCCGGAACGGGGTCTCCTTTTCTGGCGAGCAGAGTGATCCCTGACGAATCGGCTATGTATAACGCCCTGTTGTCGTCTGTGTTTGCAAGGGCCGCGACGAACGTTATCTGCCCGCTCTCGTTAGGCCCGTCGTACCTGTACGCGCAGTCGAGGAAGCCCGGAATGCATAATTTGAATATAGTGCCTCCTCCCGGAGCAGCGTCGCCCTCGCGGACGATAGCTTCTATTCCCTCTTCGCTCCCCAGATAGTATCCTTCCGTGTCGCCGAACTCATCGTCGGGCGATTCGGCTGTCCTGCCGACGAATGCGACCTCTGCCTGATCGTTCACGCCGATAGTCTGCGGGAAGTCCCTGAATATGCCCCCTCCGGGAGCCGGTTCTCCGTTCCTCTCCACTTCCGTGATCCCGCCTGTGTCGGCCAGGTACAGGACCAGCCTCCTTACGTCCTCTGTGATTCTCTCAAGAGATTGGAAGGCTACAAGGCCGCCCCTGCTCGGGCCTGCAAGCCGAAGGAAGCCGACAAACGTCGCCTGTCCGTCGGGAGCAGTCTGTCCCCTCTGGGCGAGCCTGATTGCGAGCGCGTTCGGGGGAGGGAAGGGCTCGTCGCCTCCTCCTCCGTTTCCGCAGCCGCCGACCGTCATAATATAGAGAAATCCTGAAATCAATAAGAAGAATACAGGCTTTCCAAGTCTCCTCATCGCATCTCTCCCGTGTCGGATGAAGTGCCCGGAGTGCCCTTCGAAGGCAGCGCGGGCCTGTTATCATGCTCCATTCCGCCCTTTAAATTACATTAATTCTACGGCTGTTTTGCTCCCTCCGGATTATATTTTTGTAGAATTGGGCTGGAATTGCCGGAAGTTTAAGCCAAGTCTTGATAAATAGTTGCGAAATTAGTAAAATCATTGGTATGGGATCAAGATTCTTGGCTTCATTTATAGCGGCTGCGGCGTGTTCCCTGGTTCTTTCATGTGACGGCGGCAGGGATGGGTGTATTACACGCGAGGAGCTCGCGATGAGCGACTGCATCGCTCCTGATTTATTCCTCCCGCCCGGTCTCTGCGAGCCTCTCGAATGCGTATCGGAGACGATGGAGTTTACCCTCCCACCCGGAGATCCTGAACAGTGCGTTAATCCGGAAGAATGCGATACGCTCGTGTGCAGGGATTCCAGAGATGTGTTCGTCGACTTGAAAATAAACGAAGACGGCAACGTCGAAGGGACCGTCATAATAAATGTCGACGCCGGCGCCGAGCCGTTCGTCTGTGAATGAGTCTCGACCTGCTCACCCTCTAGATATTCCTTGTCAGATGCTCCCCGTCCGTTAATAGTTATATTGAAAACGGCAAACGGGAGGCATACCATGATTAAACGAGCGGCTTACATAAAGACGGCGCCCGAGGCGATAAAAGCGTTTTCAGTGGGAGCGGACTATCTGGGGAGCTCGTCGATCGAGGCAAAGCTCAGGTATCTGGTGGAGCTCCGCGTCTCGCAGATAAACGGCTGCGCCTATTGCGTGGACCTGCATACGAACCAGCTTAGGAGGGAAGGGGAGACGCAGCAGCGTTTAGACTGCCTCGTCGTGTGGAGGGAAGTCCCGTTCTATAACGAGAGGGAGCGAGCGGCTCTCGGATGGGCAGAGGTCGTTACGCTCATAAAGGACACTCACGCGCCCGATTCCGCGTACGAAGCCGCGAGCGCGCATTTTACTGAGAAGGAGCTCGTCGATCTCACGTTCGTCATCGCGGACATGAACCTCTGGAACCGGATCGCCATAGGCTTCAGGAGGCTTCCGGGGAAGAGAGGTTGAGGGGGAGGGACGCACTTAACTTCGTATTTCAGCGTGAATTAATACCGACGTTAGTTGTCGGTTGGAGTCTCGACCGGGGCGTCTGCAATACTTGGCATGATGATCGCATTATCGAGTATGAAATCCGCGATGAGTCCGTTTGCTTTCGGACCATAATGAGTATCGTCGTAACCTGTATCCAGGACTTCATCCCGAGCGCGTTGAAAATCCTTCATCAGATCGAGACAGCTTATTTCTCCCGAGCATAGAAAGGAGGAGATATCATCCCACGTTTTTTTGTACGTGGGATTCTCCGCATATTCCTTAATTTCGTCGTGTTTGGGAAGTATAACCAAGGTAAATTCCGCACCTTTCGATTCAACCTCTTGAGCCATCGTATCAATGACACGTTTAATTATTTCCACCGCTTCGGAATCTTTTTTCATCACGTGGCTTTTATCTGTTTTAATACAGTTGTTGAAAAGATTAAGCTTCAATAACTTGTATGTAATGAGTTTGTCCAATACGGAGTTCGATTCATACATACATTCTTTATAGAAAAAGTCGTACTTCCTCAGGTGATCCCGTAAGCGGGGCTTTATCGTATCGCTGTTGTCATCAAGCTGCTCCTTTAGTGATTTATACGGGCTCTTTATCAGCTTCAGCTCACCATTCTCGATCACGAATCTCGGCATTATTTTCAGCCCGTAAAATTCCCAGCCGTCGCCAATATATCTGCTGACATTGACCTCCCTCCAGATATCGGATTCGGGAACGAAGACCAGAAATACACGGTCGAATTCGATTTCATCCTTCAACGTCGTAAAACGCAGATACGCCTGCCCGACGCTGTATCCGCTTACGCCGAAATTAAGGGCTTCGAAGTTTTTATTTTTCTCGTTTAAGTAAAATACGAAGGTTTCATTTTCCGGCACCCTATCGCCGAAGGTGTAAGAATCGCCGAAGAATAATATTCTCTCTATTTGTGCGGCCTTGCCGGGTGGAGTGAATTTGTCTGACCTGGCGCCTAAATTGTTAGCCTGTCTCCATCCGTTGGTGGATCTGGAGTTTTCTTTTATCGTATAACCTAACAATTCATCGTCCCTCATTATTCCGAACAGGTCGCTATAGGTTATTTTCTCTCCATTCACTATCAGGGGATCGAACCATCTATCTCTCAATTCCGCTTCCTCTTCGCTGCTGAGTATTTGATCGGCACGTAATATCTTCATGGGAGGCAGCTCTCTCCCGAACAGCGATCCGGAAGATTTTACCGACGGTACCACCATTAAGCGGAGCACGGCTTCAAAAGCCGCGAACGCAATGAATATCGATATTAGTGAAAGCAGAAGTTTTTTCTTCATGATAGTTGAAATTATATGAGCCGTTCGCTTCGGTGAGAAAATTATACTACATTAATATGTTTACAGTACCGGAACATCCGATAGCGACCGGACCTTGACCGTGGCGGGGTATTGATTCTATTCCGTATTTAGAGCGGAGCCGGAGTTCGTATAAGGTGCTTGAAAGCTCGGGGCGGTACGGCTGATTCGCTCCGGACGAAAAAACAGGCCGCGTGCGAGCTGACTGAGGTTTCGCTCACCGCGGCCTCTTTACTGCCGAAGAATTTTTTGTTCCCGTATCCCGTGCCGGCGGCGGGAATCACCTTGCCGCGGACGATTTGATCTTCACCGTTCGTCTGTAACCGGTCTCGGGAAGCTCGATTTGATACGTCGGGACGAGCTCCTTGAGCATATACAGCAGCTCCTCGCGCGGAGCGCCTCTCCCGGCTTCGCCGATGAGCTCTTTCACGCTCTCTACGTATTTTCTTCCGAAATGGTTCCTGTCGTTAGCTATGTATATCTTCTCGCTGACCGTGACGGTCGTGCCTTCCTCGGCCGTGAGTATCTCCTCGAATAGCTTCTCTCCCGGCCTGAGACCGGTATAGACGATGGGCACGTCCTTGTCGGGCTCGAGCCCGTAGAAGCGGATGATACTGTGGGCAAGGTCGAGTATCTTGACGGGCTCGCCCATGTCGAGGACGAACACCTCTCCTCCCTTCCCGAGAGCGCCCGCCTGGAGGACGAGGAAGACCGCCTCGTGTATGCTCATGAAGTACCGCGTCATGTCCGGGTGGGTCACGGTCACGGGTCCCCCTCTCCGCACCTGGTCCCTGAATATCGGGATGACGCTCCCCCTCGAGTCGAGCACGTTGCCGAACCGGACGGAGACGAACTCCGTTCCCCCGTTTATCTCCCTCAGCATGTTCTCTGATACGCGCTTCGTCGCCCCCATGACGCTCGTCGGGTTGACGGCCTTGTCCGTCGATATGAACACGAACTTCTCGACGCCGCACGCGGACGAGAGGAGGGCCGTTACCTTCGTGCCCTCTATGTTGTTTAGCACCGCTTCCCTCGGGCTGCTCTCGAGGAGCGGGACGTGCTTGTATGCGGCCGCGTGGAAGACGACCTCCGGGGAGTGCGTATCGAACACGTCCTTCATCGCCACCCTGTCCTTTACGTCGGCTATAACGGAAACGGCGGGGACGCGTCTCATCTTTTCCCTTATCTCGTTGTTTATGTAAAAGAGCTCCGTGTCCCCTACGTCGAGCATTATGAGGAGGCCGGGCTCGAAGCTCGATATCTGTCTGCAGAGCTCGGAGCCGATGGAGCCGCCCGCGCCCGTTACCATGACGCGCTTCCCCTTTATATATGCCGCGATGCCGGCCGACTCCACCATGACGGAGTCCCTGCCGAGGAACTCGCCGGCGGAGGCTTCCTTGAAATCCCCTATCGTGACCTTCCCTGTGAGGACGTCCGATATGCGGGGCATTATCTTTATGTGCTCGATGCCGGCCTGTCTTGCGTGCTCCACTATGCCGCTTATCTCGGACGCCGTCGCCGAGGGGATAGAGATTATGACGCCCTCTATCTGGAGCTCCTTCACGAGTCTCGGTATGTCGGTCCTGTTTCCGGCAACCCGCGTGCCGCGGATTATGCTCCCTACCTTGGCGGGGTCGTCGTCTATGAACGCGACGGGTACGTACGACGAGCTCTCCCGCGACGAGGTCATCATCTCCTTGAGCAGCCGCACGCCCGCGTCGCCGGCCCCGGCGATAAGTACCCTCATGCCGCCGTGATAGCCGTAATTGGCGGAGTAGAATATCCTGTACCCGAAGCGGAGACCCGTCGAGGCGAGGAACGTGAGGAGAAAGTCTATAAATACGACAGACCTCGGGTAACCCTTCATCACCGGATAATCGCGGAACACCATTCCTATTAGCGAGAGGAAAGCGGCCGAAACGACGGCGGCCTTCAGCACCTCCAGCAGATCGTAGAGCGAGAAGTATCTGAACGAGACTTTATACAGCCTGAACACCCAGAATACCAGCAGCTTCAGCGGCAGGTACACCGAAAGAATGAACAGGAGCTGAGGTATGTAGCTTTCCGTGAGACCGCCGAGCCGTATCCAGTAGGACGCGAGCAGTATGGCTGTGAATAATAATACCTCGGCTATCACCGCGAGCAGCGCCTTGTGCTTGTAATTCCTGTCGACAAAACGGAGTATGGACCTTCTTATCATCTGATCACCTCCAGCATGGTCCTGAAGAGGATCTTCAGGTCGGCCGTAAACCCCATCTCGTTTATGTATTTCTTGTAGAGGGCGATCTTCTCGGGGAGGATGACGCGCGTGTACGCGTCTTCCGTGTCGGGATACCTTGCGAGAATCTCCTCTTCGTTCCTGAACTCGAGCGCCGCGTAATCCGTTATGCCGGGACTTATACGCAGTATGGACGAGTATTCTTCCCTGTACGCGTCGGCGTATTTTCTGACCTCGGGTCTGGGACCGACGAGGCTCATGTCGCCTTTGATCACGTTGAGGAGCTGCGGGAGCTCGTCGAGCTTGTACCTGCGCAGCACCCGGCCTATCCCCGTCACCCTCGGGTCACCGGCGGAAGTTACCTGAATCCCCGGCCCGCCCGAGCCTTCCAGCATAGTCCTGAACTTGTAGAGCCTGAACGCGCTCCCGTTCCGTCCCATGCGCTCCTGCGTAAAGAGGGCGGACCCCGGGCCCGAGCACTTTACGAGCAGCGCTATCACGCACATTACGGGCGAGAGGAGTACGAAGAGGGGCAGCGAGAGCGCGAGGTCGAACGCGCGCTTGCCGTGCTCCGCGTAAAATCCCGAGCCGTTATTTCCTGTGTTTCGACGAGACATCTTTTATGCTCTCTATCACGTAGTCTGTTTCTTCGTCGGTCATGCCCGGATAGATGGGGAGCGAGATCACGCGCTCGTAGAAACGCTCGGCGCCGGGAAAATCGGCCGCATCGTATCCGAAGCTGTTCCTGTAAAAGGGGTGCCTGTGGAGGGGGATGAAATGGACGCTCGTGCCTATGCCCCTCCGTCCGAGCTCCTCGATGAACCCCGCCCTGTCTATGTCGTGCGCGTCCGGGTCAATGCGCAGCACGTAGAGGTGACAGGAGGAAGACCTGTCCGGACGGGTATCGAGGGGCGTGAGCGCGTCCGTGCCCGAGAAGGCTTCCGTGTATCTGTCCGCTATCCGCTTCCTCATCTCCCGCATGGAGTCGAGCTTCCTCAACTGGGAGATTCCTAAAGCGGCCTGTATGTCGGTCATGTTGTATTTGTATCCTGCCTCCTCTACCTCGTAGTACCAGGAGCCCCCGGTCGAGTACCTCTTCCACGCGTCCCTCGATATGCCGTGGAGCCTCAGTATCCTTATCCTCTCGGCCCACTCTTCGTTCGCGGTCGTTACCATCCCGCCCTCTCCCGCCGCTAGAGGCTTCGTCGCGTAGAAGCTGAAGCACGTCATGTCGCCGATCGCGCCCACGGGCCTGCCCTTGTAAAAGGCGGGCGGGCAGTGAGCCGCGTCCTCGATCACGTAGATGCTCTTCCGCCGCGCCGTCTCGAGTATCGCGTCCATGTCGCAGGGCTGGCCCCCGTAATGCACCGGTATGACGGCCCGCGTGCGGGGCGTGATCAGCCTCTCGATCCCTGACGCGTCTATGTTGCCCGTATCGCTCTCGATGTCGGCCAGCACGGGGAGCGCGTCGAAGTAGCAGACGACTTCCGCCGTGGCCGTGAACGTCATCGTCGGGACTATCACCTCGTCGCCGGGCCTTAGCCCGATCGCACGGAGCGCCAGGTGAAGCGCGGCCGTGCCCGAGCTCACGGCGACCGAGTGCGGGGCGTTCGTGTAGCGCGAGAACTCCCTCTCGAAGAGGAATGTCTTCGGGCCCATCGTGAGCCAGCCCGAGCGCACGGTGTCGAGCACCTGCCCGACCTCGTCGTCGGTGATGTAAGGCTTATGAAAAGGTATCTGCATGTGCGTTTAACCGGAATTTAGAAGGCTTGTTTCGACTGTAAGGAGAATCGATTAATTCGATGAATCTGGCGGCGCGAGCCGGCGATTCGCGCCTATTTTAATATCGTCAAAGCATCGGAGATGCTTATCAGGCGGCGGTTGGAGCGCTTCAGGAGCTTGGCGTGATAATCGTCGGGCCAGCTCCAATAGGTCTCGCCGCCGGTGTTGACCTGCTGTCGGTAAGTGCATTCCCCTTTCTTTATTTTCTCAAGAACGTGAACGAGCCGTTTTCCGCTTTCGATGCATACTTTTTTATATAAGGAGAATGCGGTTGAATCTTTGTCCACAGGTATCCTGATTTGCTCGGCTATCGGACCGGTATCGATGCCTTCGTCCATTTTGTATATGCTTGACCAGATTTCCTCATCGCCGCGGGCGAAAGCCCAGAGCACGGGCGAGATCCCCTTATCGTTAGGGAGCTTCGAGGCGTGGATGTTGATTATGCCGTTCTCGCAAAGCCCGAATATTTCACTTCCGATTATCTGGTCGAAATTGAATGCGAAGCCGATGTCGAAGGGGCCCGCTTCCGAGATATTTTCGATATTCTTTTTGAGTCTTTGCGATCTGATCCTGGTAATGCCGTACCTTCTCGAGAGGGAATCGACCGTCTTTCTTTTCATGAATCCGTTCAGCATTGAAAATGCCTGTATGGCGGAGCGGTAACAAAAATATTCCAGGCTGGATTTCCTGAAAATCTTGACGACCTGAGACAATGAGCTCTGAACGCGGGTTGATAATACTACAAGGGCTATGTCGGCATGGTATTTGTCTATAAGCGGCCTGGCCAAAAGATATGAGAAAAAGCTGTCGTTGACGAACAGGATAATCTTCATGGCGTTTTCCTTTGTCTTTACCGTCTCATCCACGGTCTCTTTCCGCGGGGCGCGTTCTCGGTCCCGTATGAGCCTGGTCTTCTGCTCTGACGTGCGCTCGTCGGTGGTTGAGTGTTTTATCAGCTATGTCCCGATATATCCGCAACGTGCGATCCACCATGATGTCTTCGGAATAAGCGGCTGCAATCTCTTGCGCTGCCCTGTTCGAGACGGTTGCGGCATAATCACCGGATTGAGCGTAACGGCATATTGCGTCGGCAAGAGCCTTCGAATTTCTNNGGTGGCTATGGACGGAATACCCATTGCCATGGCCTCGAGCAAAGATATGGGGAGCCCTTCTCTGTAAGAAGGCAGGATAAATACATCGAAAGCGGATACATAATAATTCAATCTGAATTGATAACCGGGGAACATAAAATAGTCGTTAAGGGACTCATTCCGTATCTGCTCCCGGACACTGTCGAGTTCGATCCCGTCACCCAGTATAAGGAACGTGAAATTTAATTTCTTGCTCCTTAGAATCTTCGCGGACTCGATTATTTCCCTAAAGCCCTTTTCCCAGACTATCCTGCCGATGTATCCGATAACGGTCGTGTTGCCGGAAAGGCCGAGTTCCTTTCTCGCCCCGTCACGATAGGCCTTTCGCAGAGCCGGGTTGAATTTGCCCGTATCCACCCCGCACCCGTCCCTGGGGCCCACGTAATAGGCCTTCTGAGCAAGCGACCTGATATTGTTTAGATAGTCATAATCCTCCTCGTTCACCGTCAGCACGGCGTCGGCTATCTGCATTATGGAGAACTCCCCGTATTTGTAGAGGACATTCTTATAACCGTTTACGTCGGGAGAATATTTCAAGCCCCCTGTCTGGTATATCTTGACCGGTATGCGGGCGAGATAAGCCGCCGGCAAGCCTATGAGCGCGCCGAGAGGCTCGTGTGCTATGCAGAGGTCGTACTTCTCAGTTTTCAGTGTTTTATACAGACTATATATCTGCGGGGGGATGCCCGAGCCGAACCGCCTGCTTATATCGCAGCTCCTGACTTCGAGACCTTCCTCCCGGAGCCTGTCCACGTGGCTCTTCTCGTTTGAGCAATAAATAATCTGGGCCTCGCATATCTCGTTCAGCCTCTTGACGATAGGCAGGCTGAACTGGGTGAAAGTCCTTGCCCAGGCGCCTATGTGAACTATTCTTTTGCCGGATAGATCACCATTCTGCAACTTCATGCACCCCGTTACCGGACAGGCTGTTTTTTATCGCGTTCTCCAACTGCGAGCTGACTCGCCTTACGGAAAAATGCTCTTGCAGGTATAAGTATGAATTCCCGCCGAGCGTGTTCCGCAATTCATCATTTCGGATGATCTCACCGAGTATGTCTCTTGTCGCGGCCGGATCGCCGAAATCCGCGACGACTCCGTTGTAACCGTCGACTACGAACTCGACCGAATCGCATTCTTTGTTAATGATTACGGGCAACCTGAAATACCAGGCCTCGAGCAGCACGTTCGGCAGGCCGTCCATCCCGCTTATGTAGAGCAGCGCCTTCGCGTTCTTGTAATAAGGCGTGGGATTCCGCCTCCCGGTGAAGACGACGCTTTCGGAGCCCGCAGATTCGCACACCGACTGCTTGAACTTGTCAAGGAAGAAGCCGTCTCCGAGTATGATCCATTTCATGCCCAATTCCTCGATGACGGGCGCCGCCCTCTTGACCGCATCCAGGAGAGGCTCTACCTTCGCCCAGAAATTGAAATTTGTTACCGTCAATACGAATCCCTCGCCGGGAGAGGGCGTATTCTGAATAATCCCGGAGCCGGCTGAATCGTTGTGAGGGGTCTCTGCGAATGGTATATGAACCGTGAACATCCGCTTGCCGTATCCGAGATTCTCTTTTGTAATATCGCCAAGATGGTCGGATATGGGGAGAATGGCGTCCGCGTGCCTTAGAACCATGCTGCCTGCCTTAAAGTTCAGATACTTGACCATCTTCTCATAAAACGGCAGATCGTGGCTGATTTCGGAATATGTCTGCCAGATATCCCCTTTTATCCTGACTATCAGCGGCAGCCCCGATAAGCTCTTAATCATTAGTGTTATGGAGGAGAGAAATCCCGGCCCCTCGAGTAAAATCAGGTCGGGCTCGAACCGGTTCACCGTAGTGAGGAGCCGGAATACGTCCTTACAGGACGCGATCATTCCCTTGGAGCGAAAATGAAGGTTAATCTCCCTGAAGGTTAATCTCTTGTTTGCCTCGAGATCGGACAGGAGTGAGGATTCCTTTCCTCTTATGCTGCTTATATATAATATTTTAAGGATGATTCTCTCCTTCTCGTAACGAGTATCAGCGAGTATGCGACGGCAAGATACGTCCAGAATATAAGCGAATTGGTTATGGGCGCCATCATTCCCTGGATTAGCATGCCGGCGATCGATAGAATGAATAAATCGGCATACTTGTTCGTCATGTAAGAACTGGTTTTTCTCAATTTGAAGAGGCCGTAAACGATCATCGATATCAAGTAGAGGATGAGCAGTAACGTTACCGCGCCCTTGCTGACGAGCAGATTGATTACGAAGTTATGGACGACCGACTCCTCCCCGGTGAACCAGGTGTAGTACTGGATGAAATTTCCCTCACCCGCTCCGAAGAAGGTGTAATGTATCTTCGATAACACGAGATCGAGCCCGAGCTCGTAGCCCGATATCCTGCTGTTGATAGTCGAAGGGCGGATACCCTCCATAAACAGATATGTTTTGTTAAGGTACAAGTACATGACGACCAGCAGAGCCGCGATAAAGGCAAAAAACAGGATTCTTTTAAGAAAGTTTCTTCGTGTATAAAGCATAAGGTAAAAACATAGAAACGACTGGAGCGCTAATGCAACCCAAAGGCTCCGCGCATACGTCAGGACCGCCGCCAGCAGGACGACACCCGTAGCCGGTATGATAAGCCACAGCCTCCTTACGACAACGCCGCTTATGAGTATTGGGAACGCCCCTAACGTGAGAAGCGAGACGGGCAGTATGCCGTTAAACAATGCGACGGCCCCGACATTGAACGGCCCTACCTGGACCTCGTCCCCCCTGTGATAGCCCGGCAGGTCGAAGCCGACGCTCTTCAGTATGGTCAGGAGAGAAAAAACCAGCAGGCTTGCGCAGAGCATAAACAGAACCCTTTTCAGAACGACAGTATCCCTCACGAGCGACGTCGTTATATAGAATACGGACAGGTATTCGAAGAGGTTCAGGGTTGTCTTGAGGTCGTAAGCTATATCTTCGTTCCACGGGATATAGAATAGGCTGATCGTTGATGAAAGGATCGTCAGTATAAACAGCAGCACAAACTTGAACGGAAGGAAAGAGAAGCGCGAATGCGAGCCGACACGCTTGATTATGACTAGGTATAGAACCGCTAACAGTAAAATATCGACTACCGATACATGTATGAATTCGATATAAAACTCGAGATAATCGCTTGATTCGATCGGCAGTATGAGAATGTACGTCAGGAATAAAAATTCTGCCGGGCCTATGAATCTCGGCCTGTCGGTGACGATCGAATCGTCGTAGAAATCGTGCCGCGTGATATTTTCGGATGCTCTCATAATATTTCCGGATTCACTGAGCTTGTTGTTTTGCCGCTATCGGCGGGTTATTTGTCGTCAGGGCAAATGCCCTCTCTCGGTTATTTCACGCCCGTGACGTAGAGGAAAGCGCCTAAAGGGGTTATTTCCTGAAACCTTTTCTGAATGACGCCGAGCCCGAGCCTGCTCAGCAATCTCCATATTACATAGGTCCCGTAAACGCCGTGATTCGTTATTTCCAGGCCGGAATCGGTGAAATACCGTTTCATCGTGCCGAGCCTTATATTCCTGCCCTCTATCTCCTCGAACGTCCCGTACCGTCTGTGAAAAATCCGGTATCCGACGTACCTGAGCGGCGTGAAGACCGAGAGATGGGGCGTGGTGATCAATACGTGCCCTCCCTCTTTCGCCACACGCGCGTGCTCGCTCACGGCCAGCCGGGTTTCCGGAAAGTGCTCGATGACCCCCAGGGAATAAACCAAGTCGAAAGAGGCGTCCTTAAACGGGAGTTTCCTCGCGTCGCCGATTACGGCGGCTGCGCCCGATCGTTTGGCGTTGTCCGTAATATCCACGCCGTAGAATTCCGCGTCCACGTCGTTATCACGAAGTATGCTCACCATCCTTCCTTTCCCTACGCCGACTTCGAGCACTCTCCTACTTTTTTTCGCTATGCTCAGCAGGCGCGGGAAATAAACTTCCTCGCCCGGAGACAGTCTGTAGCTGTCTTCGAGACGCACCTTCCAGTAGCTTGCCACGTTATCAAGACTCTTCATTCTTCAGGTCCCATATGAATTTTAATATCAGTATCATTCCGGCCTCGGAAACGAGGAGGGATATGCTCGCTGAGGCCGTGTACGCGACGCTGAAAAAGTATTTCAGCGAGAAGAACATGACCGTGAACAGCAGAAGCCTCAGCGCCGATGCCAGCGTGTAGTATCTTTGCAGGCCCGAGGCCGCGATTACTATTCCGTAAACGGATCTTACGGAATAGAGGAACACGAACCATATCATTATTTTGAGCAGAGAGGCGCTCTCGCGGTAGCCGTCTCCGAATACGAGCCCGACTATCCGATCGGCGAATATGAATCCGACAAGGGCGGTGAGGAAGCCGATAAGAAGGGATGAAAGCATGTATGCGTTGTGTAATTGCCTGAACTTCCTTTTTTCTCCGATGTAAAGCTCGGAAAAAACGGGGTACAGGGAATACGGGACAAGGGATATGACGAAAACCAGGCCCAGTATGAGTCCGTACGGCGCCGAGAATAATCCCACTTCGTGCGCGCTCGCGAGGATTCCAAGGAATATTATGGGCAGATACTGGCTGAGCGCGAGTAAGCCGCCCGAGATCGTAAAATGTATCGATTTCGCCAGATGATGGAGCCAGCTGCCTATGTCGAAATCCGGTTTAACCGGTATCCCCAGTTTTTGATCGAGCAGGTAGAGGAGAATAATTCCTCCTATCACGTACGATAAAGACCATACGAAGGACGCTCTCGACAGGTCGTTCTCCCCCCTGACGAGGATGATTACGGCGAAAAGCATTATTATGAATGTCGCGAAATTCGCGAGGGCTATGTATTTGAATTTTTCAAATCCCCTCATCGCCCATTCGACATTTATCGCGCGTGTTATCAGGTACAGGCTGCATCCGATGAATAAAGGCATCTGATCCACCTTATGCCTGAAAAGAAAAAGGATTAACAGGAACGCTCCGAACGCGATCAGGCTCCCGATTATCCGCAGTGTGAGAAGCGCGCTGATGACGCCGCCCGCGTTCGGCTTGTCGCTCGCTATCTCCCTCGATCCGTACATGTCTATGCCCAGGTCAACCGCGATCCAGAAATAAAGAACGATAGACTGGGCGTAGGTGAACGACCCGTACTCCTCCGCACCCAGGACGCGGGCCAGATAAATCGTTACGAGGAAAAAGATGCCCTTGCCGCCGACCTGGCTGATCACGCCCCATCCGATGTTCGAGAATATCCTCTGAAGCGCGATATTCGCGTACAGATTCCTTACGGCGGAAGTGGCGTTCAGTACAGTCATCGGATTAACCCGCTCACCGTTTTATTGAATTCGGACGCGGACGCCCGGTCGTACGGATTGTATCCGAGTGTCGCGTCCGTATAGAGCCATACGTAATTATATGATTCCAGCAGGTACTTTATGAGCGGCCTGAAATCGCCAATAACCTTGAGCCCGCTCCTTCCGCAGACGCCTTTCGTGAAATAGCCTTTTTTCCTGAGCTTCGAATCCATCCACGGCGCTATCGTCCCGCCGAGGGCCAGATTGGGGTACGTCGTCGAGGATTTTTCGAAATCGGTATTTCTTGACCCGACCTTATCCTTTAAATCATCGAGCGATTTGTAACAATAGCCGAGAGAGAGCATTCCCCCGCTTACGAGCTTGATGTCGGAGCCTTTCTCCTTCGCGTACTCGAGCATGCCTTGAACAATGTAGGTAACGGACATGTATTCCTTTTCGGCGAACGGGTTTAAAGACCTGCGGGGAGTGCCTAAGCCCGTGAAGGTGAACCATAGCGTCGCGCCCGGGTATGTCTCGTCGGCGATGCGGGCGAGCTCTTTCCCTATTTCCACGAGACGCTCTTTGACCGCTTCCTCGGGCTTCCCGGTCTTATACGAAATAAATGAAACCTTGTATGTCTCGTAATTGTTATATGCCTCGGGATCGACGAGTATGCCGGGAGAGCCGAGCTCCCTGGCCGTCTCCAAAGCGATCTTCCAAATCCCGTAGAAATCCCCGAGCGCACCCGCATCGTTGTATATGTCCATTCCCTTTATCGCCCTGAAGTACGGGTTTCCGGATTTCGGCGAGAGCGACCGCGACCCTTCCTCGGACCCGATGAACCTGTTAAAGAAAACCCAGGGCCAAACGTCTTTGCGTTTTCCCTCTTTCATCCGTTTCACCGAAGACGCGAAATCCCCTGCAGTGTATTTTCCCGTATCGTACGCCCCGATAAGCGCGACCGCGACCCCGTTATATGGCGAACCAATAATCGCGTCCATCTTATCCCTTCCGAAGTCCCTGAGCTCCCCCGTGTAGAACGTTACGAGAAGAAGGTAAGGGACCGTCACCGAGAGGAGCCTCATCCGCACAACCTCAATCGCTCCCCGAGAGCGCGACCGCTCTGTTTACTGCTTCGGTCCCCTGATATATGAACCACTCGAAGACGCTTTTCACCCCTTCCTCGAGGCCGACCGCGGGACTGAATCCAAGCACCCTCTCCGCCTTGCCGATGTCCGAGTAGTTTCTCTTTATCTCGCCCGCCCTTTCAGGCTCGTGGACCGTATTTACGCTCCCGCCGAAGAGACCGCTTACGATACGGGCGAGGTCTCCTATTCTGGTCTCCTTGCCGGTTCCGAGGTGGAACGTCTCGCCGAATATCTTGTCCGAGCCCGATTCCAGCACACGGAGTATAGCTCTGGAAATATCTTGCGCGTGTATGAAGTCCCGCGTCTGTGATCCGTCCCCGTAGACAGTGAAGCTCCCGCCGGACATACCGTCCTTTATGAACTTCGCGACCACGCTCGCCTTGTGGAGGCTCCACGGCCCGTATGCGTTCGAGAACCGGAGCACTACCGTCCTAAGGCCGTAGGAGCCCCAGAACGCCTGACAGTAGCCCTCGCCCGAGAGCTTGCTCGCGCCGTAAGGGGAGAGCGGCCTCGGGGGCCTTTCCTCGTTCATCGGCGGGGACTGCACGCCGAGCGGGGCGTTCGAGGAAGCGAAGACGAACCTCTCGACCCCCGCCTTCCGCGAGGCCTCGAGCAGGTTGAGCGTGCCCCAGACGTTCACCTCCGCGTCGTGGAACGGGTCCTCCACCGACGGGACGACGCCCGCGTGCGCCGCCAGGTGGACGACCGCGTGGACGCCCTTACACGCCTGTTTCACGACGGACATGCTCCTGATGTCGCCGTTTATGAAGTCGACGTAGGAGAGCCCCAGCCTGTGCGCGGCCAGAACGTCTTTCAGGTACTTCGTGTTGCCGGCGGAAAGGTTGTCGAGTATGGAGATCTCGTGCGAGCTTGAGCCGAGGAGCAGTTCTATAAGGTTTGTGCCTATGAATCCGCATCCGCCTGTAACAAGTATTTTCATTCCGTTTACCTCATACCGCGCGTATTTTTTTCATTCCCGGAGCGATGTCGAGGTAGGAGCATTTCTCTCTCCTGCCGTCCCATCTGACGTCGGGCATGAGGACCTCGCGGCGAGCTTCTATCCTCTCCCGGTACTTCGCGAGGTCGCCGAGCACGAGCGCGATCTCGGAATCCATGTCCGCCGCCGGCACGTAACCCAGGTCGAGCAGGTGCCTGTGGTCGGGGTTGTAGTAATGCTCTTCGAGCTCCTTCCGCGGGTTCTCTATGTTGCGTATCTCGGTCTTGATGCCGAGAGAGCCCGCGACCTTGTGCACCTTCTCCGCGAGCTCCGTGATGTCGTACACGTCCTCGAACTGGTTGAACACCCTGTATTCTCCCGCAGCCGGCGGGTTCTCGACCGCTATCGTCAGGCACTGCATCGAGTCCCTGAGAGCGAGGAAGCCCCTCTTCTGGTGGCCTTTGCCGAAGGGCGAGATCGGATCGCCGACGACGGCCTGGCAGCAGAACCTGTTGATCGCCGTGCCGAAGCACTGGTCGAAATCGAAGCGGGTCAGGAGCCGCTCGTCGTCTCCCATCTCGTCAATGCGCGTGCCGTAAACGACACCCTGCATCACGTCCGTCGAGCGGAGCCCCCAGACCCTGCAGGCGAACATCACGTTGTTCGAATCGTGGACCTTCGACTGGTGGTACCAGCTCCCGGCCTGCCTCGGGAAGGGGAGCCTGTCCTTCCTCCCCCTGTACTCTATCTCGAAGAAACCCTCGGGTATGTCTATGTTGGGAGTCCCGTACTCGCCCATCGTACCGAGCTTTACCAGATGCGATTCGGGGCATATGTCCCTCATCGCGTAGAGCATGTTGAGCGTGCCCACAATATTGTTCACCTGCGTCCAAGCCGTGTGCTCGACGTCTATCATGCTGTAAGGGGCCGAGGGCATCTCCCCGAGATGAACGACGGCCTCGGGCCTGAAGCTCTTGAACACGTTCTCGACGAAGTTGTAAGATGAGAGGTCTCCCTTGAAGAACCTTAGATTGGCGCCGAAGTTCTCACGGAACGCCTCGAGCCTCTCAGTCATCCTTCGTATCGGGGTCGCGGACTGGGAACCCATCTCCTGCACCCAGTCCCTCCTGAAATAATTATCGGCACCTGCGACCGTGTGTCCTCTCGCGGTCAGATACATGGCGAGCGGCCATCCGAGATAGCCGTCAACGCCTGCGATTAGTACTCGCATGGCGATACCTCCTATATTTATTTTTTTGCCGGGATTAATGATGTGATGATCGGGGCCGGGATCGTGGCGGTGAGAGCGCCATGATTCCGGTTTGCGTTTCAAGCTATGCTTTGATTGTTTTGCTGAAACAAATTTGCGGCCAGCGTTTGCGGTCTTTCAGGGATAAAGCTTCGCCTCCTCAGTCACATAAGGCACCAATTTTCAATGCAGATCCGCTATTCGTATGACTCGCCAGATGTCAGACGAATTCCACGTCGTTAACGTCGATTTCGACGGATACCGAACGCCGGATCAGATTTACGGACAGAATCAGATTGCAGACCCCTTTCGTATGGAGCACCCTGCCTTTCGCTCCCTCGAGCGGGCCGTTCGTAATCACAACTTCCTTCCCCTCGAACTCGAACGGGAAGGGCTTGAACTTGAGCCCCGACCTGAGGAGCTTCTTCGTCGCTTCGATCTCACAGAGCGGCACCGGAACGGGCTCGCCCTTGCTGCCGAGAATGCACACGACGCCCTTTGTCGTAAGGACCCCCAGCCTGTCGAACGGGTCTATGCGGACGAACAGGTATCCGGGGAAGAGAGGAACAAATATCCTTTTGACCCTGTCCTTCCACCGGACGAGCGTTTCCTTGAGCGGGAGGAACGTTTCGACGTTCTTCTCGCCGAGCGACCAGTTCACCTTTTTTTCATGGCGCGATTTCGTATACACGGCGAACCAGCTGCGCGGGTCATCCGCCGGGTGTATATGCGTGCCGTCGCTCCATTCGGGAAATTCTTCTCTGGCCGCGTTTGATCTTGAGGTTTTGAGTCTCATGTGTCAGTCACCGGTCCGAGGTTTATGAGTCTTACGTTGTCTATCCACACGTCTCCTGAGATGAGATTGTCGAGCTTGTCGCTCTTCTCCCTCCTGAGTCTGATGCCGACGTAGCTGCATCCGGGCGGAGTGTCGAACTCGACGCGGGACTCCGTCCAGCCGACTGAGCCGGTATACATCTCGGACGGGGAATCCATTCCCTTGCAGTACACGTCCCACGCTACGCCGTTTCTCGTGGTTATGCCTTCCGTCGATATGTCGGATACGAGCAAGTAATGCGTGCGGGGCTTAACGGGAACGATCTGCCATACGTGGCTGAAATCGACGTTGGCATCGCCCGTGAACCTCACCCTGAGCGACCTGTCGCCCTCGGTCTTGTTCCTGTAGTCGTATTCCGTTTCGACTCCGGCCGCTGTTTGAATCATCCAGTCGAATCCCCTGCCTTCCGTATCCTCCTCGAAACCGCCGTTCCATACGCCCGGACCGGCATGGCCCGGTCTGAGCCCGTCCCAGATGGATTTGGCTGTGGTCACGTCGCCGCTCCGTATAAGGTAGTCGACGTACGCGAGCGAGAGCCCCTCGTCCGTGACCCCGTCGCGGACGGCTAGGTCCCAGGCGGGATATGTATCGTCTTTCAGGTCCTTCCGTATCAGATACCGGATGTAATCGGGGAGCGCTTCCGGGGAGACGACCTCGGCGAGTATCGTTTCCCGGCTGATCCCCATGTCCCGGCATATCTCGAATACCCTTTCCCTCCGGTCAGGGTCGGCTACGACGACCTTCTTCATCTTGCCGAGCGCGCGGGCGTTATCGCCGAGCGAGAGCGAGAGCATGGAAGACTCCCAGAGGAGGCCGATCGAGGATGGCGTGATGGAGTCCGCCATCGCGAGCGCGGCTCTCGCCTTCTCCTTGTCGCCCGATTCCGTGTAGAGCTCGGCGAGGCCGAGCCATGAAGGGGCGAATAACGGGCTCCGCTCCAGTGATTCCGTGTAGAGGGTGACGATGCGCTCTTCGCTGCCGCTCATGTCGAGCTGATAGAGCCTCGCGAGCCTGTATTTCGCCTCGGCGCTCCACGCGTCGAGCGATGCGCTCCGCTCGAGGGACGCCTGGTCCTTCCCGAGCGCGAGGACAGAGGATGAGCCGAGCTTTATCGCGAGCACCGCGGCCGCTACGCTAAGCATAATCAGCGTCAGCCGAAGGCTTCTGTATCTTGAGTGTCTTTCCATCTCTTTCGCCGTAATAGTAATTGTGGTATCTGTATCTGCTCGACCTCGATTCGAGCCTGTTGATGACGGCCCCTATTATTTTCCCGTGCACCTTGCGCAGCTCCTCGATGCTGAGCTGGAGCGTCTTTCTCTGCGTTATGCCCGTGCTCGTGACTATGAGCACCCCGTCGACCGCTCTCGCCAGGAGCTGGGAATCGGCGAAGCCCAGTAGCGGCGGGGCGTCGAAGAGCACTATGTCGTACTGCCGCTCAAGCGCATTTATGAGCTCTCTCATACGCTCGGAGCCCAGGAGCTCGGCTGGGTTGGGCGGTATTGGCCCTGACATTATGACGCTCAGGTTCTCTATGTCGGTTCCCCTGACCGTTTCCTCGAGCGCGTATTTCCCTATGAGATAAGTGCTGAGCCCCAGCCCGTTCGAATTTCCGCCGTTCCGGTAAATCCGGCTCAGCCTGGGTCGTCTCATGTCAGCGTCCACGAGCACTACCTTGAGGCCCGACTGCGAGAATGAAATGGCCAGGTTCGACGTGCAGGTGGTCTTTCCCTCGAGCGGCTGGCTGCTCGTGACGAGCATCGACTTCGGTCTGTGGTCCGGGCTCGCGAAGAGGACGGACGTCCTTATCACCCGGAACGATTCCGAGATGACGGACATCGGATTCGTGTGTGCTATGGTCTCTATCTGTCCGCTCCCGGTCTCCTGTCCCGAGACGAGCGGGACGCCGCCAAGGAACGGTATCGAGAACATCTTCTTGAGCTCGTCCTCGTCCTTTATAGTCTTGTCGAAGTGCTCCGTGACGAATGCGAGGAACACACCGGCGGTGAGTCCCACGAAGATCGCTATCAGGAAGTTGAGGGGGATGTTCGGGCTGTACGGAAGGAGCGGGGCGGCTGCGTAGTCGACTATCTGTATGTTCGTCGCCTTGATCCCGGAGGTTACCTCGGTCTCCTTCACCCTCTGGAGGAGGTTCTGGTATATGGACTTGTTCGTCTCCACCTCCCTCTCCAGTATCTTGTACTGTATGGCCTTGTCGTTGAGGACAGAAGCCCTTTGTCTCTGCTCCTCCGTCCTCTTTTTCATTATGTTCTCTTTTCTCAAAGCCGCTTCATAGTCTTTATTAATGCTCTCCGCGATGCCGTTCACGCGCTCCTGCATGTCGCCCTTGATGCTCGCGAGCTTGGCTCCGACCTGCTTCAGGTCGGGATAGTTGGGGCCGTAGACGACGCTCATGTTGTCGTACTCGGCCTTCGTCTTCACGTACTCCTCGTTGAGCTTCTGTATCGATTCGTCGTTCACGACCTGCGGCATATACTTGTAGTTCCCGCCCTTTATCTCCTCGTAATAGGCCTCTTTCGCGAGCCTCTCGTTCTCCGCCTGAGCGAGAGCCTGGTTCAGCTCGGCGAGCTGTTTATATGTGAGGTTCAAGTTGGTATCGAGCGAGATGATGTCGGCCGATTTCGAGAAGCTGTTCAGGTCTTCCTCCGCGCGCTCGAGGTTCGCCTTCACCTGGGAGAGCTGCTTCTCGAGGAATTTCCGGGCCGATTTGGTCGCGTCGAGCTTCCTTTCGAGGAGCCACTCGATGTACTTGTCCCCCAGCGTGTTTATGGCGGTCGCGGAAAACTCGGGGTCGCTGCTGAGGAAGCTGACCTTGACGAGACGCGATTTCCTGTCGGGCTCTATGCTGACCCTTTCGAGAAACTCATCCGTTATTTTCCTGTCGCGCGTTTTTTTCTCGGCCGCCGCTTTCTTGGGGTCCGGCTTTTCCTGCCAGAACATGTTCTTGAAAAACGCTATCGGAGAAAGGCCGCCTTTCTCCTCAGGGGCGAACTCGGGCCTCTTCGAGAGCTCGAGGGCCCTCGAGACCTGCTCCGCGAGCGTCTTGCTCTTTATGAGCTTGTACTGCGTCTCGTAGTATTCGGCCTGCGGCGCGTCGAGCTCGACCACGTCCTCAAACGTCGTTATCTTCGGGTTGTCCGGTGATATCTCGAGCGTTATCTCGGCCTTGTACTCGGGCGTCATCATAAGCGAGGCTATGAGGACCGTCGCGACCGAAAGCACGAGGGTGGATATTATTATCCATTTCCTCTTCCGCATTATTTCGATAAAATCGCTGAGGCCCAGCTCTTCGTCGTAGGCGTGGACTTCGATCCCGGTGCCGGGTTCCGCGGGCAGGTTGTCGTGCCTTTCTCTGAGTCCCCTGCCTTTATATTCGGTGATTTCCCTGCCTTTCTCGTTATCCACGCTTCACCTCTGGCTCCATTACGTCACCTGGCAGGGGGGTTGTATCCCACGCCCCCCAGTCCGAACACGTTGAAATTGAGACCGTAGAAAAAGCTCTTGAACCCGCTCGCCCCGACGACGATCGCGTCCTTTTCGTTGAGCAGAGGATCCTCGGCGGCGCCGCTCTGTATGCTCTCGAGGTCGACGTTTATGACTTCCCTTTTCCCGTTCCCCGTGTAACGCACGAGGTTCACGTCGCTGTCATCGGCATAGCTGGCCACTCCGCCCGCCATCACTATCGCCTGGCTGAGCGTCGTCTCGCCTTCGTTTATCGGGTAGCTGCCGGGAGTCCTCACCGCGCCGTCCACGAACACGTTCGAGGCCTCGGGCACGTAGACCTTGTCCCCGGCCCTGAGCTCGAGATTCGCCTGTCCCTCTGCGTCCTCCTTCTTGAGGAGGTCGTCGAGGTCGATCATTATCTTCGACTGGCTGCCGTTCACGGTCCTCGTGACGTACGCTATGGTGCCGGCCCCTTCCCCGAGCCCCTTCGCCATCGCGAGCGCGTCGAGGAGGGTCATGTCGCCGTACATTTCGTAGTTGCCGGGCTCGTTCACGAAACCGAGCACGGAGACGGTCTTGCTCTTGTGCTCGGCCACGAAGACGTCCACGTGCGGGTTCCTGATGAACCCTTCGTCCCTGAGGAGGCCTTCGATCTTTTCCTCGGCCTGGACGGGAGTGAGGTTCGAGACGTTGACGTCGTCGAGGAAGGGAAGGTTGATGTTCCCGTCCATA
>JRYK01002442.1_pt1 | contig 23677 bp, 28 predicted proteins | sample 235381 | NCBI WGS metagenome assembly JRYK01 (sample SAMN03074220, study PRJNA261476) | activated sludge metagenome | biome: Wastewater Treatment Plant; feature: Wastewater; material: Activated sludge; isolation source: activated biomass of a wastewaster treatment plant treating hydrocarbon... ... | reverse complement strand
ACCACCGGATCGACAGTCCGGAATTCGCATTCCGTAACTAGCGACGACGATAACCGTTTGCGTCAAACCCCCTCGACCGAGGTGCCCATAGTGGTGCCGTCGCCACCGCCCGCCGCTCCGGCACCCGCGCTTCTTCCACCCGATCTTGCCCGCGTAGCCGAAGATTGGAACCGACTACCCGAAGCCGTCAAGGCCGGTGTCCTCGCGCTCGTTCAAGCGGGAGGAGGCTCCGGTGCCTAACCACGTCTACGCCCGTTTGGCCCACGTTTGCGCACGTCGCGTCGTCGTGGCCACCGGCGACCAAAGCCCCGCTCGCGCCGACGCCCCGCCACGTTGCCAACCCCGAATAGGTACTTCCCGGCCGACCCGCCGCCCGTGCCCGCGACGGGAACAGTCGCCATTCGGAGCAGAGTTTGTTTTGGATGTCCGAACGTACCGGCAAGGAGGCAGTCATGAGCTACGATAGCGGCCCCACGCCTACGGATCTGCCAATCAAAGCTGATCGCGACCGGTGCCGATCCATTGATTGGTATTCGGAAGGGGAGACGCGACTCGTCGAGGTTGGTGACGTGCGGGTCGAGATTCGGTTCGTTGGCCGGCATGGACGACGGGGGCGGATTGCAATTTCGGCTCCGCCCGGATCACGATTTCTTGGTACTAGGTCGAAATCGCAGAAGTCCCAGTAACGGGTTACGTCGTTGTCGGTGGTTTCGCCTTGGACGGAACATCATGTCCCCAAGGTACAACGATGCGTATTCTTGCAAAGCCATTGGCTCCTGGTACTTGAGATACCGTTATCGACTTGGAAAGTGGCAACACTGCTGTTTCATCCTTCGGCTTATATGCAACCATCTCAACCGCAACGCGTTGAGCAATTGCGATTGCATAGCGTCTTGCTTGCCACGAGAACTGCGGCCCATCTTGCAAAGGTGTAGTCGTTGGATCACGAATCACCTTGTTTTCGATTACGAGTAGCGAGTCCACGACAAGATCAGTTTCACCGCCCGCTTCTTTTGTTCCTTCGATGGTTTTGACCTCTTGGGCATCTAGGAATTGGCGCAGACGGAGTTGAAGATCTTTCTTTTCGTCCAAATTGCTGTTCTTTTGCCACTCTCCAGAACGCATCATTGATTGCACAAAGGCGAGTCCTCTGCCCACTATCTTTAGGACGGCTGCATAAACTTTGGGAGGCAAACCAATTGGGATCGCGGTTCGAAATTCGTCCTTAAGCCGATCAATAATTCCTGGATCATCTTGCTTGATCGCCTCCGGAATGACCGATTCAAGGTCGATGCCCATTATTGGTACAAGACGAGGCTTCTCATCGCAGAAGATTTCAACAAGGTCACCGCTACACAAACCGTGTGAACAAGCTATTCGAAACCATTCAGGTTTGATTTTTGAGGCCGTCTTCGATGCTCTGTCGGCTCCGCTGTCCATCACTAAATCGAACTTCTCAAAGAACACTATTCTCGCTGCAAGACCTACCAGCCGCTCATGAGTGCGTGGCGTGTAAATGAACCCGCATTGTTTTTGATGTTCATACGCTTGGGACCAACGCTCTGGATCGAAGAAGAGATTTGGTGGGGCAACGTGACCGTCTTCGGTTCGAGTTAGGATGTCGCCACCACGCACAACCGATTTGTTCAACGGCAAGTCGGCAATTACGTGCTCGGGTCGCAGTTCCTTCTCGGATTTGATTTCTGCTCCCATCGCTTTCTGGATTTTGAGTGCTTTTTCAAAGATCGCGAGCGCGAGTTCGTCACATCCTTGAATCGTGGAGAGTGCCTTCAATACTTCTGTCCAGCGAATTGCCCTTGCGTCCCTTTGATCTGAGTCAGAAAGCCCTTTGAGGCCAGCGATAAATCGAGGAGCGAATGCAAACGCACGATAGTAAATGCCACGGTTCTGAATTGTGTAAGCCAAGTCGGCACATCGTGTCGCACCTCCTTCAAATGTAGCGGCCTTTAGTTGGCCTCCCAGGAGAGGGACGAGCGTGTCATCAGGAAAATCGACAAAGAGTTCTGCAACAGAGAACTGTCGCTTTCGCTCCTCCTCTGCGAGCTGTATCAATCTTCGAACCATTGCTTCGGCTGAACGGATCTTGTGATGGTGTAATGTTTCACGCGTAATGGCACATCGGTCATGAGACGGTCTCCTTCCGGGGATTAGAATCCCTTTAACCCGGAGGCTGTGATGAATGCGAGTGGCAAGCGGAGGTGGAGTGCGGCGGAGAAGCTGCGGATTGTGCTGGAGGGGCTGGCCCCCGGCGTGTCCGTGGCGGATTTGTGCCGTCGCGAGGGCGTGACGCCGAACCTGTTTTACTTGTGGAAGAAGCAACTGCTCGGTTCGGCGTCGAAGATCTTCGACGCGAAGAGCGGTCGTCCGTCGGCGGCGGAGACGAAGACGGCGGCGGAGGTGGCGCGGTATAAGGACGTGATTGCGGAGATCACGGCGGAGAACCTGGAGTTAAAAAAGGGGCTCTCGGATTAGAGGATCATGGCCAGTTGCCGCCGGCGTTGCAGCGGGAGGTGCATGCGATTGTGGTGCAGACGCGTCGTCGCAGCGGTTGGCCGGCGACGCGGACGCTGCAGGCGCTGGGGGTGTCGCGGCGGAGTTATTACCGGTGGTTGCAGGAGGAGTCGTGGTCGAAGTCGTTGCCGGCGCCGAAGCCGGTGCAGCCGTATGAAGCGTTGCCGGCGGAGAAGCAAGCGGTGCTCGACTATGCGCGGAAGCATCCGGAGTTGCGGCACCGGGAGATGGCGTGGCGGATGGTGGACGAGGACGTGGTGTGTCTGAGCGCGAGCACGATTTACCGGATATTAAGGGAGGCGGGGCTGGTCTGTCCGTGGCGACGGCGGTTGAAGCGTCCGCGTCTGGCGGCGGAGAAGCCGACGAAGCCCAACGAGAAGTGGGTGACGGACCTGATGCAGGTGGTGATTGCGGGCGGGGTGTATTACCTGATCAGCTTTATGGACGAGTATTCGCGGTTCCTGGTGCATCATGAGTTGGTGCTGAGCATGGACGGGATCACGGTGAGCCTGGCGGCGCAGTCGGCGATTGACACGCTGCCGAGGGGCGCGGACGGCAAGCCGTTGGCGACGCCGGTGATCCAGTCGGACAACGGCAGCGGCTACATTGCGAAGGAGTTCCGGCAGGTGTTGAGCGAGAACGGCCTGGGGCATCATCGGATCCGTCCGCACTGCCCGGAGGAGAATGGCACGATGGAGCGGCTGTATCGGACGGTGCGGGAGCATCTGGAGGAAGTGGAGTTGACGAGCCTGCCCCAGGCCCGCGCGGTGCTGGGGAAGATGGTATCGTGGTACAACGGCGAACGGCTGCACAGTGCGTTGGGGTATTTGCCGCCGCGGGAGTTCTACGAAGGAAATCCCAAAGCCTGCTTCGAAAGGAGAAGACAGAAGCTGGCCGCTGCCCGGCAACGGCGGAGGTTGCTCAACCTCGGCGAAGCTCAGCCGCGGTTGCCGTTCCCCGCGAAGGAAACCGTCTCAAACGAATGACCCCGATTTGTGCCACTGCGGATGAAACAATTCAATGGTAATAGAGGCGGTCATAGAGGATAACTCTTGCCACAATCATCTGTTCATATGCGCCTAAACCACTAAGCGATATGCCCATTTCATGGTAACGGCGATGCGCTGATGACTCTGCTCTTTGGCGCATTTCCGGATTCGATGCATTTTCAGGTGTAACTGTCACCACTTCAAGCTTGCTAATAAGGCGGTGTAAGTCGAGTCCAATGGGCAGGCCGGCATGATGGCTGTCTCTTGCCATGTAGTCAAGTTTGTCCGCATCCAATGGACCGCTAATTATTCCAGAGAGGTAACCAGCGTTGAGGTGATCTCGTGAGCCTAGAATGCGGGAACAGATGGCAAGCGGAAGGCGTTTGGGTTCCGTCACGGCACCGAAACTCGCGTGCTCGACCACATCACGGAATGGGTCACTCGCGACAAAGAGGAGAGCGATTATCTCCGCCGGGGCAATCGATTTGACTCCGCTGAACGACTCACGAAAGACCTTCGCGGCGCTCTGAAACTCTGTCTCCAACCTCGAATAAATAATCATTTCTGTTGCGTGACTAAACGCGCCATGGCCAACATCATGCAAAAGTGCGGCCAACCGAATCGCGAAGCGATCTTGATCGTTGATGACCGGGACATGTTCATCTTTGTCGCGTCCGAAACGTGTCCGAAAGCTCGCATTGCGAACCAAGGCGTTCATCATTCGATCGGCCGCTTCGACTGCGCCACGGCTGTGCTCTAAGCGATCATGGCCTGCGCCTGGATAAACCAGATGGGCCATTCCGAGCTGACGTACACCACGTAGGCGCTGTAAGAGAGGGCTGTCGAGTAGGAGAGTCTCCCACGGGTATAAAGTGATGTCGCCCCAAATCGGATCGTTGAACGTTTTCGGGTATCCGTCCTTCTTTCCCGCGTCGAGACGTGCTTTGGCTGGACTAATCCAACTAGCCGCTTTCGACCCGATTTGTTGCCATAGGGTCGGCGCGCGTTCGGCTAGTTGCTTTCGTAAATCAACTGCGTCGTCCATATTTGGGTCATGGCTCCGAAACTATTGCGGCAGGACAATAGGACTGCCATGTCCAGGACGGCCTGTAGTAGTTTGAAAAACCGAGAAGCCCGATGCGAGTGCGGATTTTCGACGAGGCCGTTACAAGATCTGATTTGCGAATTCGCGGTGAGCAGGCAAGCCTCGGCACTCGGCTAATAGTCCTCGATTCGTGCATGTTCGAATAGTGCCAAGTCGCCGGCTGCCTTTTCCACTTCTGCACGTAGCACTGTGCCGATCGCCTTCGCAGCGTCAGCGGATATCCCAATATTGCTCAATAGGTGCTGTGCAGCTCGCGGGCTAATCTGAACCTCCGTTGTTTCGTAGGAGGGATTTGGTGCAGTTGTCAGTTGTGAGCGCTGTGCCCAATCAAGCACTTCCGGTAGTTCCACGCATTGCAAGCCAATACGTGAATCCACGAAATTCAGGCTGTCCAATGCCCACGCCGGAAACGCCTTTTTTTCCGCAGTCGCTTTTAGCGCACGGTCAAGAATTCCGTGCGAAGTTGGGATTCTCGACGCATCTCCGCTGAGACGCCAACAAGAGACTAGGAGTTGAGCCAACCTGTGCGACTGGTTCATGACACCACTCCTTTGATGAACGGACGTACATGCATTCTACCACTGCGATTGGGGGCGTGCAATCTCGGATGACGAAATACGCTCACGAAGAATCTCAAGAACCTAGCCCCGTCGCGTACCTTCAACGTATCGGCAAAGCCGGCGAGCGGATATCATATTTAGATTGTACCTTCAGCGGTAGGCCGCTTCTGGTCCGCCTGCCCGCCGTCCTGGATTGCCGGGGCCGCACTCCGTGACTCGGAGCCACCAGCACAATAGTGCTCGCGGTGCGCTTCGATGAAAACGGAACTCTGGCCGATCAATCGGGTCAAGCCTTACGAACAAAACCCACGCATGAACGACGACGCCGTCGATGCGGTCGCTGCATCGATCCGTGAGTTCGGATTCCGCCAGCCGATCGTTGTCGATGCCGACGGTGTCATCATCTGCGGGCACACACGGTTCAAGGCGGCGCTGAAGCTGGGCCTGGAAAAGGTGCCGGTTCACGTCGCCAAGGATCTGTCGCCAGAACAAATCAAGGCATACCGCATCGCCGACAACAAGACGGCCGAGCTTTCGGAATGGAACTACGACTTGCTGCCGATCGAGTTGTCGGAATTGCAGGGCATGAACTATGACCTTGGACTGCTCGGGTTCGATCAAGACGAGCTCGCCAAATTGCTCGATCCGACGCTCAAGGACGGCCTTTGCGATCCCGACGACGTGCCGGCTCCACCGGATGCAGCGACGACGCAATCGGGCGATCTATTGCTGCTCGGAAACCACCGGCTGCTCTGCGGCGACAGTGGCAGCGCGATGGACGTAGATCGGCTTCTAGATGGTGCGAGCATTCATCTGGTCAACACCGATCCACCTTACAACGTGAAGGTCGAGCCGCGTTCCAACAACGCCATCGCCGCTGGCCTGTCATCTTTTGCCGGCACTACCCACCACCAGAAGCTCGATGTCGAACGGCATCCGGAGAAAGCGAAACCGACCGGCAAAAAACTTCGCGCCAAGGATCGGCCGCTCGCCAACGATTTCGTTTCCGATGCGGAGTTTGACCGACTGCTCACGGCGTGGTTCGGCAATATTGCACGCGTGCTGTTGCCGGGCCGAGGCTTCTACATTTGGGGCGGCTATGCCAATTGCGCGAACTATCCACCGGTGCTGAAGGCCAGCGAACTCTATTTCTCGCAGTCGATCATTTGGGTGAAGGAGCATCCGGTCCTCACGCGGAAGGACTTCATGGGCAACCACGAATGGTGCTTCTATGGATGGCGCGAAGGCGCGGCGCATGTTTATCTCGGCCCCAACAACGCCACCGATGTCTGGAGCGTCAAGAAGGTCAATCCGCAATCAATGATTCACTTAACCGAGAAACCGGTCGAACTCGCGGTGCGAGCGATGCAGTATTCGTCGCGGACTGGTGAAAACGTGCTTGATCTCTTTGGCGGCAGTGGTTCGACGCTGATCGCCGCCGAACAGACGGGCCGCACGTCGTTCTTGATGGAAATGGACCCACTCTATTGCGATGTGATCGTCCAGCGATTTGAGAAGTTCACCGGCCGCAAAGCGGAACGTGTCGAGGCGACGACGGGAGCGAAGGCATGATCTACCTCGCGTCGCCATACTCGCATACTGATCCGGCAATTCGCATGCAGCGATTCCATGATGTGTGTCGCGCGGCCGTTGCGCTGATCCTCTTGGGCCAGAAGGTCTATTCTCCAATCGCGCACAGCCACGCGCTCATCGAGCATGGTTTGCCGGTCGATTGGTCGTTTTGGGAACGGCACGACCGGCATCATCTGGCTCATTGCGACGAGGTGCTCGTGCTGATGCTGGACGGATGGGAAGCGAGTATCGGCGTTCGGGAAGAAGTGCGGATGGCGAAGGAGTTGAACAAACCAGTGCGCTATTTGGCCCCGGAACTCGCCAATCTTTCGCCCGCAATGGCCCACGTCGCACCGGAGGCCGCAACGTGACGAACTACGCGACCAACGAGAAGACGCCGCGTCACGCGGCGTCGTGGGCGACGGGGTTGGCGCTGGGTTCAACCGGCCTGGGCGGCGGCGAAATGTCCGCGCTCGGTTTTGCGGAACCGGGCCTCTTTGCCTTTCTGCTTGATCTCGCGCAGGATGGCGGCGTAGAGCGTGGATGCCGGCGTCTTACCGTTGGGGCTCGACCAGAGTTTCTTCGCCGCCATCGCGTCGATCATCGATTGGCAGTTCATTGGCTGAGCCGAACTCGCCAAGATGGTCGCGGCGGCGTCGAGCGCGCTGACCCTCTTGGGCTTCACGGCCTTTTCCTTCTTGGCGACGGCCTTGGCGTTCTTCGACGCCGACGCGGTCTTCGCGCTGGTCGCCTTGGTGGCCTTCTTGGTCGTCTTCTTTGTTGCGGACATGTTTCGTCTCCCGTTGCGATGGGTATGGCTGCCATCATCAGGCGGCGGTAACCACCCGCCGCGACGCCCGTTCGAGCGTTTCGGCATCGTCGGCCCGTTTTCGGACAGCAGTCAGTTACAGCCGGTTCCGACCGACATCAAGCGCGGTCGGGCCAGATTTTTCAGGGATTTCGTGGCTGTCTCGACAGCCGAAACATAGCGAGTTGGCGCGAGGCGAGATGGCGGGCAAACCGGTGGACCGGCAATTGCGTCACGGGCGTCACTTGCGTCATTCGACATGGAATAGCCGCCGGATTGCGTCACATGCCGGCAACGTGCGTCACCGGTTCGTCATCGAAATATGCAGAAATACGCGGGATCGGCGCACGCCATGACGCAATGACGGGCATGACAATTACCGTCGGATGAAGCGGAGATCGAAGAGTGGAACACGAGAATGGCAAGCCGTCGCTCAATCCATCGTCATTGACGGTGGCAAATGCTGCGCGATTGCTGACCAAAGCGAGTGGCCAACCGGTGACGGCGGAAATGCTGGAGATTGATCTCGGGGCCGGTGCGCCGGCGAATTCGGACGGGTCGATCAACCTCGTCCATTACACAGCCTGGCTCGTGCGGGAGTTGGGAAACCGTGATTGACCCACGCAAAATACGCCCAAGCGAACTCTGCCGGTTGCTCAATTCGACGCCGCTCGGCGAAGTCATCAACGAACGCCAATTGCATCGTCACCGCACCAAAGCCGGCATGCGAATCGGCGACGCACGCCATGTTGATCTTTTGCGCTACACGGCTTGGCTTGTTCAGGTCCGGCACGCGCCGAAGCCAGAACCTGATGACGATCCCTATGGCACACTGAAAGAACGAGCCCGCGCGCGCAACATCGCGCTATCGCTGGCGGGCCGAGACATCGGTGACCTGCCGGCCGTCGCCAACCACGAACGGAAGACGAAGTCGGCTTCGGACTTTCGATTCTTCTGCGAGCAGTATTTCCCGCTGACATTTCATCTGCCCTGGTCACCCGACCATTTGAAGGTCATCGCCAAGATCGAGCAGGCCGTGCTTCGGGGCGGATTGTTTGCGATGGCGATGCCTCGCGGTTCGGGCAAAAGCACGATCTGTGAGTGCGCCTGCATCTGGGCTGTGCTTTTCGGCCATCGGGAATTCGTGTGCCTGATTGGTTCCGATGAAGGCCACGCGATGGACATGCTGGATGCCATCAAGATGGAACTGGATGGCAACGATCTGTTGCTCGAAGACTTCCCGGAGGTCGTCTATCCGATTCAGGCGCTCGATGGCATCGCCAATCGCTGTAACGGTCAACTGCACAAAGGCGAACGAACGCACATCGGCTGGACCGCCCGCGAAATTGTGCTGCCGACCATTGCCGGCAGCAAGGCTTCCGGGGCGATCATCAAAGTCGCAGGCATCACTGGCCGCATTCGCGGAATGAAGTACAAGCGCGCGGACGGAAAAACCGTGCGACCGACGCTGGTTGTTCTCGACGATCCCCAGACTGATGAATCGGCACGGTCGTTGACCCAGTGCGCGACTCGCGAGAGCGTCTTGGCCGGTGCGGTTCTCGGCCTCGGCGGCCCCGGACAGAAGATCTCCGGCATCATGCCCTGTACGGTCATTCGGCCCAGTGACATGGCTGACAACATTCTCAATCGCGACCGCCATCCGGAGTGGAATGGCGAGCGGACCAAGATGGTCTACTCGTTTCCAACCGATGAAAAGCTCTGGCAGCGCTATGCCGAGATTCGCGCGGAGAGCTTGCGGAAGGGCAACTCCGGCGACGAGGCAACCGAGTTCTATCGCGAGAATCGCGCGGCGATGGATGTAGGTTCCGTCATCGCGTGGCCGGAACGATTCAATCACGATGAACTTTCGGCGATCCAACACGCGATCAACCTGAAGTTGCAGGACGAGGCGGCGTTCTTCGCGGAGTACCAGAATGAGCCATTGCCCGCGGAAACTGTCGATGCCGACGAACTGACGGTCGATCAGATCACTGGCAAGTTCAACCGCATGAAGCGATGCGAAGTGCCAATCGGCTGCAACCACGTCACGATGTTCATCGACGTTCAAGCCAATCTTCTGTTCTTCGTGGTCGCGGCATGGGAGGATAATTTCTCCGGCTACGTCATCGATTACGGCACGTTCCCGGATCAAAAGCGACCATACTTTACCCTGCGCGATGCTCGCTTCACGTTGCCTGCAGTGACGAAGTCCAGCGGATTGGAAGGTGCGATCTACGCGGGGCTGGATTCGCTGACGAAGGACTATCTCGGTCGTGAATGGCGGCGTGACGACGGCGCGATGTTGCGAATTGAGCGCTGCTTGATCGACGCCAATTGGGGATCGTCCACCGACATCGTTTACCAGTTCTGCCGGCAATCGGCGCACGCGGGCATCATCCTTCCGAGCCACGGGCGGTTCGTCGGTGCTTCCAGCCAGCCGTTTTCCGAATACAAGCGAAAGCCCGGCGACCGCATTGGTCACAATTGGCGCATGCCCAACGTGCTCGGCAAGCGGGCCGTTCGTCATGCAATCTACGACACCAACTATTGGAAGTCCTTCATCCACGCGCGCTTGGCAGTATCGATGGGCGACAAAGGCTGCCTGTCGGTCTTCGGCGATAAGCCCGAGCCACATCGACTCTTCGCGGAACACCTGACGGCCGAGTATCGGGTCAAGACCGAAGGTCGTGGCCGCACCGTGGACGAATGGAAGCAACGGCCGGAGCGCGGTGACAATCACTGGTTCGATTGCCTCGTCGGGTGCGCGGTGGCAGGTTCGATTCAGGGTGCGGTGTTGTTCGGAACCGATGGACAGCCGCAGGTAATACGCGAGCGGGTCAGCTTTGCCGCGCTGCAACGGAGAAAACGCATATGAGCAAGGCGGTGAAAAAGCCGGCCGACGATTCTCGCGGCCTCCGGTGCCGACGGTGTGGGTGCGGGCATTTTCGCGTGATTTACACTCGGGCTGCCGCCGGCGGGAAGCTGGTTCGTCGCCGGGAATGCCGGGATTGTGCGACCCGCGTGACGACCTGGGAGCGGGTAATCGGAAACGGCTTTCGGCAATAGGGTTGTCGGGTTGCTGACCAGTCCCGGCTGGTTTGACAAATAGCGGAGAATCGTCCATAATACCTCCAGATATTGAAATACGGAGGTTATTTGGACGTGGCGGCAATAGCGGCTAATCCAGTTCAACGAGCAATATCCGCGTTCAAGCAGAACGGCGGTCTCATGCGCATGAATGAGGCCGTCCGGTCCGGCATCCACCGCGACACGCTCAAGAACATGGTCCAGCGTGGCGACATCCAAAAGGTCAGCCGAGGCCTGTACCAACTAGTCGGCGCGATCCCGCCGTCGCATCCCGATCTCACTATTGTTGCCGCGAAGGTGCCCGAGGGAGTCATCTGTCTGATTTCCGCGCTGTCGTTTCATGAACTCACCACCCAGATACCCCACGAGGTCTACCTCGCCATCGACCGCAACCGCGAACCTCCGCGCATCGACTATCCGCCGACTCGCGTGTTCCGGTTCACCGGCAAAGCGTTTGCGGAAGGCATCGAATCTCACAAGCTGGGTTCAGTGCGCGTCCGCATTTACTCCCGTGAGAAGACGCTTGCAGATTGCTTCAAGTACCGAAACAAGATTGGTCTCGATACCTGCATCGAGGCCATTCGGTCGTACAAACGGCAACGGCGAATGCAAATTGATGCGCTCATGAAGTATGCCGCGATCTGCCGAGTCGAAAAAACCATGCGGCCCTACGTCGAGTCGATCCTATGAAGGAACGGAAACTCAAAGACGTTGCCGCATCGATTCGACGACGACTCTCGAATGCTGCCCAAGCATCGGGGCGACCATTTCAAGAGTTGGTGCAGTACTTCGCAATGGAACGATTTCTTTGCCGGCTATCGCATTCCAAACACGCGGACCGATTTGTTCTCAAGGGCGCGTTGATGCTGATGGTCTGGCGCGTGTCCTCCTCTCGCCCGACCAAAGACATCGACTTGCTGGGCCGCATGCCCAACAACATCGAGGCCGTTGCCAATGCGATCCGCGATGCCTGCGTGCAACAGGTTGATCCCGATGGCCTGACGTTCGATCCCGATACCGTCGAAGGCCGAGTCATCACGGAGGATGCCGACTACGAGGGCGTCCGTGTGACGTTCCGTGGATCACTGCAAAACATGCCGCTTGCCATGCAAATCGACGTGGGCTTTGGCGACGTAATCTATCCCCAACCAACGCTCGCTGAATATCCGACGATTCTCGATCACGAGCCGCCAAAACTGCAAACGTATAGCCGCGAAGCAGCCATCGCGGAGAAGTTCGAAGCGATGGTCAAGCTCGGCCAGTTGAACAGTCGAATGAAGGACTTCTACGACGTGTGGCAACTCTCTCAGCAATTCGATTTTGACGGAGCCACGCTGGCGTCGGCGATTGAAAAGACCTTCGCTCACCGAGGCACCGCGATTCCGGCCAATCCGACGGCGTTCACAGCGGAGTTTGCTTCCGATTCAACAAAAGCGAAACAATGGCAGGGCTTCCTTCGCAAGTCTCGTCTTCAAGATGCTCCGATGGACCTGAAAGTAGTTGTCGATCAGATCGCGTCATTTCTGTCACCGCTTGCGGCCGCGCTCAATGCAGGCAAATCATTCAATCGGACATGGCGTCATCCCGGCCCGTGGAATTGAGCAAACAAAATCCTCAGTGCAATTCGATGCGGCATGATGCCGAGATGTCTACCCGTGGAATGATCTAGTTTGTCAGCCAAAACTGCGCGCGAAACGCGGACTGAATCGGGTATAAATTAGCGAGACAACAAGTTCGGGCGACATCGGTAGCTGATCCCTTCCGGTGACACAAGCCAACAGCAAGGCCATGCGGGGCCGCATTCCCCGCGTGGCCTTTTTTGTTTGGCTCGCCCGACTCGTTGTCATCCGGAGATCTTTGTGATGACCGGCGATCTCGACGACACCATCGAACAGAACGCCAAGGGGCCGGCCAAGGCCGCTGGCGATGCGGGCTCCGTCGAGCAGCATCCGTTGCCCGACCAAATCGACGCCGACCGCTACCTCGCGTCGAAGGAAGCCGCGAATCAGTCGCAGCGCGGGCTGCGATTCAACAAGCTCGTTCCGCCAGGAACCGATTGATGATCCGTTGGTTGGCCAATCTGTTTTCGACCCAACGCTCCGCGCCGGCGCAAGGCCGCTCGCTGCGTTGGTTGCGAGCCCGCTACGACGCGGCCACAACAACGGACGAGAACCGCCGACATTGGGCGAACGCCGATGGCCTTTCCGCGAATGCAGCCAACAGCGCCGACGTGCGCCGCACATTGCGGAACCGTTCGCGCTACGAAGTCGCCAACAACAGCTACGCCAAGGGCATCGTCCTCACGCTGGCCAACGACGTCATCGGCACCGGCCCGCGATTGCAGATGCTGACCGAGAACGCCGAGGCCAATCGCCGGATTGAGCGCGCCTTTTCCGAATGGACATTGGCGATCCGCCTGTCCGAGAAACTTCGCACGATGAGAATGGCGCGCGCCACGGACGGCGAATCGTTCGCCATCCTGATCAACAATTCGATGTTGCCCACCCCGGTCCAACTCGACCTGCGCTTGATCGAAGGCGACCAAGTTTGCACGCCCGACTTGAATGCGATGATGCCGAATGTCATCGACGGGATCGCGTTCGACTCGGCCGGCAATCCGACCGAATATCACATTCTCACCGAACATCCGGGCGAAACCGCGCGGCGATTTCTCCTCGATTACGACCGCGTGCCGGCGGCCTCAGTGCTGCATTGGTTCCGATGTGACCGGCCCGGTCAGGCGCGAGGCATCCCGGACATTATGCCGGCGCTGCCGTTGTTCGCGCAACTTCGTCGCTTCACGCTGGCGGTGATCGCCGCCGCCGAGACCGCCGCTGATTTTGCCGGCATTCTGTACACCGACGCGCCGGCAAATGGTGAAGCCGACTCGGCCGAGCCGTTCGAGCCAATTGAACTCGAAGCACGGGCGCTGGTCACGATGCCGGGCGGCTGGAAGATGAGCCAACTGCAGGCGGAACAGCCGGCGACGACCTACGCCGAGTTCAAAAAAGAGATCCTCAACGAGATCGCCCGCTGCCTGAACATGCCGTTCAACGTCGCGGCCGGCAATTCGTCGGGTTACAACTACGCTTCCGGCCGGCTCGATCACCAGACCTACTTCAAGTCGATCCGTGTCGATCAAGCGCATCTCGAAAGCGCCGTACTCGACCGTCTCTTGGTCGCATGGCTCGATGAAGCCGCTTTGATCCCCGATCTGTTGCCCGGCGACATCGGACCGTTTGCCGAATGGCCGCACCAATGGTTTTGGGATGGCCATGAACACGTCGATCCCGCCAAGGAAGCGACCGCGCAAGCGACGCGCCTCAGCAATCACACGACCACGCTGGCCTACGAATACGCCCGGCAAGGGCGCGATTGGGAAGAAGCACTGCGCCAGCGCGCGGTCGAAGTCGATCTCATGCGCGAACTTGGGCTGACGCCGGCGCAAGCGACGCCAACCGATTCCAATGAGGAACCCGTCGATGACGAAGTTGAACAGCCAGCCTGAAACACGGCAATTCAATCTGACGGCGTCGTCGGTGCAACTCGACGCTGCTGCAGCCGACGGTCAACCCGATTCGTTGCGACGATTCACGATGACGGCGTACACCGGCGGCCCGATGCAATTGACTGGCTGGCGTTATCCCGTCGTTGTCGATCTGCAAGGCCTCGAAGTCGGCAAGCAGCGCCGGCCGATCTTGCTCGACCACAGCCGGGACGTGGACTTCGTGATGGGCCAGACCGATTCGGTCGCGGTCATGAACGGCCAATTGATCGTCGCCGGCCAAGTGATGGGCGACTCACCCAAGGCCAAGCAGGTCATCGCGCTCAATGATCGCGGGTTCGCCTGGCAAGCGTCCATCGGCGCGCGGGCTGACCAAGTCGAGTTTGTCGCGGAAGGCAAGACGGCGCAGGTCAATGGCCGCGAGGTCGCCGGTCCGATCAACATCGCGCGTCGGGCCGTGCTCGGCGAAGTCAGTTTCGTGGTTCTGGGAGCCGACGAAAACACCACGGCCCAGATCGCCGCCAGTGCCACGCGGACCTCTGATCAATCCGATTCGGCATTCACCCAATGGCTCGGATCTCAGGGCTTCAGCGTGGACGGACTGAGCGAGCGACAAGCCAACAATCTCCGCGCCATGTTCGATGCGAAAGGAAACCCAACCGTGAACGACACGATTCCAAACCCGGCCGCCACGATGCGCGCCGAAGCCGCCGCCGAGGCCAAGCGGATCGCCGGCATCCGCAAGTTGTGCTTCGGCAAACACGCTGAGATCGAGGCCCAGGCCATCGAGGGCGGTTGGGATGAAACGCGGACAGAGTTGGAAGTCATTCGCAACGAACGGCCGCAAGCGCCGGCGATCCACGCCAACCAGAAGGCCATGAGCGCATCGGCCATCGAAGCGGCGCTTTGCCTGTCTGCTCGCATGGACGAAAAGAAAGTCCTCGGCTGGTACGGCGAACAATCGGTCGAAGCGGCGCGGTCGCGCGACTTGCGCGGCATGGGCCTGCACGAACTAATTCATCAGGTGATTCACGCCGCCGGGAATTATGTGCGTCCTGGCCGCATGACCGACGATGTGATCCGCACGGCGTTCGAAGCCGATCGCACGCTCCGCGCGTCCGGCTCCGGATTTTCGACGATTAGCCTGTCGGGCATTCTGTCGAACGTCGCCAACAAGTCGTTGCTGGACGCTTATAGCGCGGTCGAAGGCGTGGCGTCGCGCATCTGTGCCTTGACGGACGTGAATGACTTCAAGACGGTCACGCGCTATCGCATGACTGGACAAGGCACGTTCGAGAAGGTCGGCCCCGACGGTGAACTCAAGCACGCGCAGTTGACCGAGGAATCTTACACGAATCAGGTCGATACCTACGGCAAGATCATCGCGCTGACGCGGCAAATGATGATCAACGACGACCTGGGTGCGTTCCTGCAAATTCCGCGTATTCTGGGTCGGCAATCGGCGCTGGCGGTGGAATCGGCGGTGTTCACGCTGCTGCTGTCGAACCCGGCGTCGTTCTTCAGCGTGGGCCACAAGAACCTTCAGACAGGTGCCGGCTCAGCGCTTTCCATCGCTGGCCTGACCAAGGCTGAGCAATCGTTCCTCGATCAGACGGACGCCGACGGCCGGCCGATCCTCATTTCGCCGGCGATCCTCTTGGTGCCGACCGCGCTCAAAGTCACGGCTCAACAGTTGATGACCGAGACGCGGGTCAACGAAACAACAACCACCGACAAACCCAAGACCGCCGACAACCCGCACGCCGGCAAGTGGATTCCGTTGGCTTCGCCGTACCTGAACTCGCAGGGCCTGGCCGGATCGAGCGCGACGGCGTGGTACTTGTTCGCCAACCCGGCGGATGTCTCGGCCATCGAAATCGCCTACTTGCGTGGGGCGCGGACGCCGACCATCGAATCGGGCGAGACCGACTTCGACACGCTTGGGATGAAGTGGCGCGGCTACTTCGACTTCGGCGTGGCGATGCAAGACTGGCGTGCAGCGGTCAAGAACAACGGCGTCTGATCCGCTGGTTCACGGGAGAACTCACGATGGCAACAATCTTCGTGCAAGAAGGCGGAAGTATCGACTACATCCCGCCGACCGATACGCCGGCCGGCACGGTCGTGGTGATGGGCGAATTGGTCGGCGTCGTGCGCGTGGCGATCAAAGCCAACAAGCTCGGTGCTCTTGCGGTCGAAGGCATCTTCGATTTTCCCACGCGCGGCGACATGGATTGGACCGATGGGCAGCGCATCTACTGGATGGTAGGCGAGCAACTTGCGACGGGCGAAGCCGGCGAAGAGTTCAAGTACATCGGCAAACTCGTGAATGCCAACCCACGGCCTGGATTGGCATACATCCGCGTTCGCATGAGCCAGTGAATCAAGGAGCGTGAATCATGCCGCAAGCAACATTCGTCCATGAGGGCGCGAGTATCGACTACACACCGGTCGCGGATGTCGCGGCCGGCACGGTGGTCGTTCAGAGCGATCTCGTCGGTGTCGCCAAGCTCGACATCCTGGCCAATCGGCTGGGAGCGCTCGCCGTCGATGGCGTCTTCGACTTCGCCAAGTCCACTGCCGGCGGCAGCGCGCTGGCGGCGGGCGTGACGGTGTATTGGGACAACGTCGCCAAAGTTGCGACGGCCACTGTCGGCACCAACAAACAGATCGGCAAGGTAGTCAAGGCGGCGGTTGATGCCGACGCGACGGTGCGCGTGCGGATGAACCAGTGAGGTCGGAATGGCGGACATGCTGCAAACCGGCCTCGATTGGCTCGGCGACCAGTTGAAGGAACATGTGTCACGGCCGGTCGTCTACCGGCGTGGCGGCGACGACGTGATTGTGCAGGCGACCATTGGCCGAACGCTGCTCAAACTCGACGACGGGTATGGCGGCGTCCGAATGGAATGGACCGACCGGGATTTCCTGATCCATGCCGCTGACTTGGTGCTCGGTGGCAATGCCCTGCTTCCGCAGCGCGGCGATCTGATTCGGGAAGCGCAAGGGTCAACCACCTTCGTTTACGAGGTGATGGCCCCGGGCAAGGAACCAGCGTGGCGCTGGTCGGATGTGTTTCGCAAGATGCTGCGGATTCACAGCAAACAAGTGGGAGTGGAATGAGTGGCCGCCACGATTATCGCGATTGCCGACGCTGTGGTCGAATCGATCAACGCGGCTTCGCTCAGCCAACCGGTCACGGCGGCACGGCATTACCAGCCGAAATTCGAGTTGTCCGAGATGACCGAACTCAAGGTCAGTGTCGTGCCGCGCTCGGTTTCCAGCAGGGGACTGGATCGCAATCGCGACAGCTTCGACTTCAAGATCGATGTCGCGGTGCAACACAAGATCGACCCCACGACGAGCAACCTCGATGCGCTCATGGAATTGGTGGAGGACATCGCCGACCACTTCCGCGCCGAACCGCTGGCCGGCGCGACCAACGCACGCTGCGTCGAAGTGGTCAACGATCCGGTGTACGCGCTGGAGCATCTGGAGGAGTTTCGGCAATTCACGAGCGTCATCACGCTGACGTTCCGAGTTTGGGGGTGATTGATGATCGGCATCACCTTCCAACAAGCCAAGCAAGGCTTCTTCGACCGCGGGAAGGTGCAGCGCTCGGTCGATGCGGCCACGCGACGGGTGCTCTCGAAGTTTGGAGCGTTCGTCCGCCAGCGAGCCAAGTCCTCGATTCGCAGTCGCAAAGGAATCAGTCTGCCGGGATCGCCGCCGTCGTCGCATGTCGGCTTGCTCAAGAAATTCATCCTGTTCGCCTACGATCCCGGTCGGAAGTCCGTCGTGATCGGCCCGACCTTGATCCGTGCCGACTCCGTTGCTCCGCGTTTGTTGGAGCACGGCGGCGAGACCACGCTGGAAACCAAACGCGGTGCGCAGCGGGCTCGCTATCGGCCTCGGCCCTTCATGGGGCCTGCGTTTGTCGCGGAGCAATCACAGTTGCCAGGCTTGTGGAAAAACTCGGTGCGTTAGGAGGTGACCAATGTCCGTGAAACTCGGCCTCGATGCCAAGCTCTATCGCAACACCGGGTCGTTCGCGAGCCCGACGTGGAATGAGGTCATCAATGTCAAGGACCTGACGCTGAACCTCGAAGCCGGCGAAGCCGACGTGACCACGCGCGGAAACAACGGTTGGCGCGCCACAGTCGCCACGCTCAAGGACGGCTCGATTGAGTTCGAGATGGTCTGGGACACCGAGGACCTCGACTTCGCCGCGATCCGCGACACGTTCTTGAATCGCGCCGCGATGGAGTTCGCGGTCATGGACGGCGGCATCGCCGTGTCCGGTTCGCAAGGCTTGCGAGCCACTTGCATGGTCACCAATTTCAGCCGCAACGAATCACTCGAAGAAGCCATCACAGTCAGCGTCACCGTCAAGCCAACCTATTCCGTCAATGCGCCGGTCTGGATGGTGGCCCCGTAATTGAGTTCGACTCGGAGGCGAATCTGAATGCGCAGTTTCACCGACAATCTTGGCCGGGCCTGGACGGTGACGATCAACGTCGCGGCGATCAAACGCGTGCGCGGCCTAGTCAACGTCGATCTTTACAAGCTGGTCGATGACGGCTTCAAGCCGCTGGCAGCCTTGGTCTCCGACCCAGTGCAACTGGCCGACGTGCTTTATTGCTTGTGCAAGGACGAGGCTGACGCCAAACAGATCTCGGACGAAGACTTCGGCCGAGCACTGGGTGGCGATGCGATCACGCTTGCGGCCGATGCCTTTGTCGAGGAACTCATCGATTTTTTCCCCGACGCCCGGGCGCGGACGAGCCTCAAGAAGGTGCTCGCGGCCGGGCGGACAGTGCGGGACAAGCTGCTCGATCACGCCGAATCGGTGATTGCGACACTCGATCCGGAAGCGGAAGCGAGTCGATTGATCGCCTCGTATGGGAACTCGCCGGCGTCGTCGGCATCAACCCCGGACCGTTCACCCTCCGCGAACTCGTGATCATGGCCGAGGCGAAGAACCGCCAAGCGTGGGCGCACACTTCGGCCTTGCTGGCGCTCACCGCCAACTGCCATCGCGATCCCAAGAAAACGCGGCCGTTCCAGCCCGCGGACTTCCATCCCCACGAGCGCTCGAACAAGAAGCCCGCTCACATGAAAGTCGGCATCGGCATTTTGAAGCAAGTGTTTGTGAATCGTGCGGAGGCGAAGTAAGGCATGGCGGCGGCTTCTGGCATTCGCGCGGGCGCGGCCTACGTTGAGTTGTTCGTCAAGGACAACCGGCTGACGAAGGGCCTCGCCGCCGCGTCGAAAAAGCTTAAGGCGTTCGGCGACAGCCTGACCGCGCTCGGCACCAAGCTGACGGCCGTGGGAACGGCGCTCACGACGCCGTTCATTCTTGCCGCGAAATCGTTTGCCGATGTCGGCAGCGAACTCGTGGACATGAGCCAGCGCACCGGCGTGTCTGCCGAAGCGCTGTCCGAGTTGGGGTACGCCGCCGAGCAGTCCGGCAGCGATCTCGAAACGCTCGAAGCCGGCCTGCGCAAGATGCAGAAGTTCGTCGTCGAAGCCGCCGGCGGTTCGAAGGAAGCGCGGGATGCTCTGGGCAAACTCGGTTTGTCGGTGGCCGATCTCAAGGCGCTGTCGCCCGAGGACCAGTTCAAGCTCATTGCCGATCGGCTCAACGACATCGCGAACCCGACCCTCCGCGCTGCCTTGGCGATGGACATCTTCGGAAAGTCGGGCACGAAGCTGCTGCCGCTGTTCGCCGATGGCGCGCAAGGCATCGAAGCCCTACAGCAAAAGGCCCGCGACCTGGGCCTGACGATTTCCAATGAAGATGCGGCCGCCGCCGAGGAGTTCGGCGACACGCTGGACACACTATGGAAGGTCATCAAACGTGCTGCGTTCGCGGTCGGTGCGGCGTTGGCTCCGTCGCTCAAGGACTTGGCCGAATGGCTGACTCGTGCGGTCAAGTACATCATCGATTGGGCCAATCAGAATCGCGAGTTGATCGTCACCATCTTCAAAGTGGCCGCAGCGGTCACCGCCGCCGGCATCGCGCTCATCGCCATCGGTTCTGCCGTCTCGTTCATCGGCTCGGCCATCGCCGGCGCGGTCACGTTCATCACCGGACTGGGCACCGTGCTCGGCATATTGCTCAATCCGATAACACTGGTGATTGCCGCGCTGACCGGGCTTGCGGCTTATCTGCTGTACACGAGCGAAGCCGGCAGTAAGGCGCTGGGCTGGCTCGGCAAACAGTTCGGCGCTCTGCGCGACACCGCGCTCGCCGCCTGGGAAGGAATCTCCGATGCGCTCGCGGCCGGCGACTTGGGTCTCGCTGCCAAGATTGCGTGGCTCACGCTCAAGATGGAATTCCAGAAGGGCATTCTCTGGCTCGAAGAAAAATGGATCGACTTCAAGAACTTCTTCATCGACACCTTTTACAAGGCAGTCTACGGGCTCGCGGGATTTCTCAACGATGCCTGGGCCGGCATCCAGGTCGCATGGGTCGAGACGGTGGCCTTCCTCGGCAGCACCTGGACCAACTTCATCAGCGTGCTGCAAAAAGGCTGGAACCGCTTCAGTGGATTCTTCCAGAAGGTGTGGGCGCGAGTCAAAAGCGTCTTCACCGGCGGTGATGCCGAGGACGAGATCGCGCGGATCAACGAACAGGTCGCGGCTCAAGACAACGAAATCAATGCCAAACGTGATGCCGCCATCAGCGACCGCGAAGCCGAACGGCAGCGACGGCGCAAAGGCATTGAAGACGATCGCGCGGCTGTCGAAGGCGAACTCGGCCGCATGCAGGACGAGGAACGCAAGGATCGAGAACGCAAGAAGCAGGAATCGCTCCAAGGCACTGCCGACGATCTCGCCAACGCGCAGAAGGAATGGCAGGATGCGTTGGCCGAGGCCAAACGTAAGCGCGAAGAAGCCGACGCCGCCAAGTCACCCGACCGCTTGAAGAAACCCGACTTCCCCGAACTCGACGAAGTGGCGGACACCGCGCGGGCCAAAGTGGACGTGCAAGGCACGTTCAATGCGCTGGGAGTCCGCGGGTTCGGTTCGGACTCGCTCAACGAACGCACCGCGAAAGCCGCCGAACAAACAGCCGCCAACACCAAGAAGCTCGTGCAGGAAGCGCAGCACGGCGGCTTGGTCTTCGCATGAGGAACGCATGGCGCTGATCATCGAGACATACGAGAGCCGTGAAGCGACCGTGGGCGTCGAGAGCCCATCGGTCGATTTGCAGTTCATCGTTCTCGGCACCGAACTCGACAGCGAAGTCCGCGCTTTGGTGGAAGCGACGATCCCGGCGATCTACGGCGGGCTGTTCTTCCAGAGCTACCACATCGCGCATCAGGGCGGCGGCGTCTGGGAGGCGTCGGCGCGCTACGGCAAGACCGAACAGAAGCAGCCGGGCGAATCGTCGTATTCATTCGACACCGGCGGCGGAACGCAGAAGATCACCCAGAGTCTGGAAACCGTTGACAGCTACGCACCACCTGGCGACGATCCGCCGGACTTCCAAGGCGCGATCGGCGTCGGCACCGACAGCGTCGAGGGCACCGACATCACGGTGCCGGTCTTCAATTTCACCGAGACACACTACATCCCGATTGCGCTCGTCACTGGCGGATACAAGGCGACGCTGTTCTACCTCACCGGCAAAGTGAACGGTGGCCCATTCAAGGGCTTTGCTCCGGGCGAAGTGTTGTTCCTCGGCGCTTCGGGATCGCAGCGCGGTTCCGAAGACTGGGAAATCTCGTTCAAGTTCGCCGCAAGTCCGAATGTAGCCGGCCTGTCGGTCGGCGAGATCACCGACATCGACAAGGAGGGCTGGCAATACCTGTGGGTGCGCTACGCCGACGCGGAAGACGCCGACACGCTCGTGAAACAACCGACGGCCGCTTACGTCGAACGCGTTTACGAGTACGCCGACTTTTCACTGCTTGGGATCGGAGTCTGACATGGACGGCGATCCCTTCAAAAAGGTGCTGCCCGGTCAGAAACTCCGCATCCCGGCGGAGGCGTTTAACGGTTTCATCGATGCCGCGAACTATGTGCGTGCACGGCAACACAACTCCGAAGCCGACCCCCTCGATTCGTTTCGGCAGACGAGCATCGTCCGCGTCCGCAACACCACCGACGAACCGGTGCCGCGTTTCGGCATCCTCACTCTCGGTGAATCGGTCATTCAACCCGAAGACAACGAGTCGGAATTCAAGAACACCGTGGCGTTCGAAGGCAGCAAACCAACCGACCCAGTCGAACCCGGCAAGTATGCGATCTTGCTGGAACCGCTGGGCAAGGACGCGATGGGTCGCGGCATCGTCGTCGGCGTCACGCCGGTTCGACTGAAGGTCAACCCGGAACAACTTTACGACTTTGCCGAAGTCGAGAAGGACACGTTCGAGCGGCTCATAAACGTGCCGCACGGATCGGCGCGGGTGCTGTGGGTCGAGGACAACGAAGACGAAGAACGCTGGGCCGTCGTTCGAATCGAGCCGGCCGATTTCCAAGCGCATGTGTTCATCCAAAGCAACCGGCCCGACGACGAGGGCTTTTATCCCGGCGTCGTGCAGCGCTATAAGGTCGCGACCGGTGAATGGGAAACGCTCTTTGACTGCAAGGTGCTGGACATCAATCAATGATCGACCAGAAACGAGTCCTGGCGCGCTACGTCGGCATGAAAGGCGACAAGCCGGTGATGTCGTTTGCGTGCATCGGCGCGCACAAGGAAAAAGGCAAAGGAGTGCTCGCACGCTTCCTGGGCATGCTCGAAGATACGCCGCTCTATGGCTTCTCGACCTGCGAGTTTCCCCGCATGGGGCGCTACCTCATGCGCTTCGTTGGGATGACCACCGCGAACGCACCGCTTTATGCCCTGGCATGTTGCTCCGAATCTTCGAGTGGATCGTCCGGCTCGTCCGGCGAAAGCGGCTCCAGTGGTTCATCGGGCGAAGGCAGTAGCGGCGAAAGCTCTGGTTCATCAGGAGAATCGTTCGGCTCGTCGGGCGAGAGTGGTTCGTCAGGCGAGAGCGGCTCATCCGGTGAGAGTTTCGGCTCCGGCGAATGGTCTGGGTCATCAGGTTCGTCCGGCGGTTCGGGCGAGAGTGGTTCGTCGGGTGAAAGTTCGGGAATTGGTTCCTCAGGCGGATCATCCGGAGGTTCGGGTGAAAGCTCTGGCTTGAGCGGATCGGGACAGTCCGGATCATCCGGCGAAAGCGGCGTCTCCGGCGGCAGTGGTTCCGGTTCATCGGGGCTGGGTTCGTCCGGTGCGAGTGGATCGGGTTCACAGAGTGGCAGCGGGTCCGGTTCGCAAGGTGGAAGCGGTTCGGGTTCCGGATCGCAAGCAGGCAGTGGTTCGGGGTCCGGCGCGGGATCGCAAAGCGGCAGCGGTGGGTCGGGCAGTCACGGCGCATCGGGAAGTGGAAGCGCCATTGGCAGTGGCAGCGGTGTTGGCAGCGGTTCGGGCATGGGCTCCGGCGGTTCCGGTGTTGGATCGGGATCAGGCGCTGGCGCGAGCGGAGGAGCAAGACGATACGGCGC
>JRYK01005355.1_pt1 | contig 23887 bp, 13 predicted proteins | sample 235381 | NCBI WGS metagenome assembly JRYK01 (sample SAMN03074220, study PRJNA261476) | activated sludge metagenome | biome: Wastewater Treatment Plant; feature: Wastewater; material: Activated sludge; isolation source: activated biomass of a wastewaster treatment plant treating hydrocarbon... ... | reverse complement strand
TTTATTGGTTCGCATGTAGTCAAGCGAATGGTGAAACAATACCCAAAATATAAATGCGTCAACCTGGATGCTTTGACCTATGCAGGAAATTTGGAAAACCTGACAGAAATCGAAGGGAAGCCCAATTACACATTTATTAAAGGAGATATAACGGATTTGAATTTTATCCGTAAAGTTTTCAAAGAACAAAACATTACGGATGTAATTCATCTGGCAGCAGAATCACATGTAGACAGGTCCATTCACGATCCTTCATCCTTTTTGAAAACCAATGTATTGGGAACGCTGAATCTGTTATTGGCTGCGAAAGATGGCTGGGCAAGTGATTTACCAAACCATCGGTTTTATCATATCAGCACGGATGAGGTGTATGGTTCATTGGGTCCCGTGGGTTCGTTTACCGAAGAAACGCCTTATGATCCACGTTCGCCATATTCAGCGTCAAAAGCAGGATCTGACCATTTGGTGTCTGCATTTTTCCATACCTACGGATTGCCTGTAATTTTATCCAACTGTTCGAATAATTACGGACCTTATCAGTTTCCGGAAAAACTCATTCCTTTGATCATTAATAACATTCTAGAAGGCAGGGAGTTACCGGTCTATGGAACGGGAAGTAATGTAAGAGACTGGCTGTGGGTGGGCGATCATGCACAAGCAATTGATCTTTTATTTCATCGGGGAGTACCGGGTGAAAAATACAATATTGGAGGTAACTGTGAGCGTACCAATCTTCAATTGGTTGAATTCATTTGTCAGTTGATGGAAAAAAAGCTGGAGAGAGAAACAGGAAGTATCCTAAAGACCATAAGGTTTGTACCTGACCGATTGGGGCATGATTTGCGGTATGCCATTGATGCAACAAAAATGAAGGAGCAAATGGGTTGGATGCCATCCAAATCACTTGAAGAAGGTATTGCTGAAACCATTGACTGGTATTTGCGGCATCGTGAATGGTTAAGTCGTGTGACATCAGGAGCTTACAGGGATTATTATGAGCAACATTACGGGCATTGAGTTGAGATTCAATGAATTTAACTAACAACTGTACGTTTGGAATAAATTAATGTGATGACTTATTTGTTTACCATATTTTCTTCCATGAAACCACGATCTTTTTTCTATATTTTTTTAATATTGGGTTTGAAGATGTCATGCGGTGCAAATTTATCTGCCCAGTCAAATCTTCAAATGGAGCAAGCAGCAAAATCGGCATTGGCTGCAAAAGGTATACCTGAAGAAGAATTTCAAAAAAAGTTAGAGGATCGAGGGATTAGAATGTCTGATCTGGAAAGTATGTCAGCTGAAGAAGCCGCTGGCATGAGAAATACATTTGAAGAAATCATCGCTGAAATTGAAGCAGAGCATAGTGTAAAAAACAAGCGGAACAATTTTCCTTCAGCACTGGAAAAAAAATCGAATACAGTGCAACAGGGAAAAGAGGGAACAATGGTGGTAAGTGACACCATTCCTAAGCATAAGGTTTCTGCAAAAGACAGTCTCATACCTTTAACCATGCAGCAAAGTGTACCAGCGATTTGGGGGCAACAATTTTTTCTAAACCAACAATTCAAATTGGTTGAATCGTCTGGATCTTCCAATCCTCCTTTGAGCTATATACTTGGAAGTGGAGATAGATTAACCATTAGTATTTGGGGGATGAGTCAATACAATGAATCTTTTGTCATCAACGATGAGGGATATATACAACCTGCAAGGATGCCAAGAATTTTCTTAAAAGGCATTAGTCTGCAAAAGGCAAAAGGAATGGTAAAAAACTTTTTCAGGAAATATTACCGTTTTGAAGACCAGCAATTTGAACTTGCCCTTCAGCAAACCCGTGCCATCAATGTCAATATTTTTGGAGAAGTGAACCAACCCGGTGGATACACGATCTCAGCCATGAATACGGCTTTTAATGCATTGGCGGCAGCCGGTGGATTGACCAATTTGGCAAGTGTTCGCAAAATAAAAGTTATCCGAAAAAACAAGACTACCTTATTGGATGTGTATAAATTTATCCGTCTACCTGTAGTTGAACCTGATTTTTATTTAGAACAAAATGATATCATTCAGGTTGGAGTAGCCGACAAAACAGTAAGTATTGAAGGAGCAATCGGTAGACCACATGTCTATGAATTATTGGACAGTGAGCATCTCAACCAGTTGATCGTTTATGCCGGAGGATTAAAAGAGGATGCTATTGTAAAAACAATTCAGGTTGAACGTACACAAAACGACCGTAAAGTCATACTGGATGTACCTTATTTGCAAATCCGGGAAAAAAACGGTGATTTCCAGTTGAAGCGTGGAGATAAAGTGAGGGTTAATTTCATTCGGACACAGGCAGAAAATTTTATTTATGTCAATGGAGCGGTAAGGGCGGACGTTAAGTATCAATATGTAGAAGGCATGAAGTTGTCGGAATTGATCATGAAGTTGGATTTTATTCCTGAGACCAATTATGAAATTGCCTTTATCAAACGTCTAAACGCCGATGGGACCTATACCTTATTGCGGGTAAACCTGCAACGATTATTAAGCGGTGACCTGTCTGGAGATGTTCAATTAAAGGGAGGAGATGAGTTGATGGTTTTTAAGAACAGCAGTTTTGTTGATCAGACTTATGTACACGTTGTAGGAGCCGTGCGCGTCGAAGGTCTATATCAATTTAATCCCAACGCCGATACGCGTGTAAAGGATTTATTGTTATTGTCCGGTGGTTTGAAGGCCGACGCATTTCCAAATGCATTGTTGTTTAGAAAACATCCAAACAATTCAAAGGAACTTGAAATTCTCCGCATAAATGTGCAAGAAGTAATGGCTGCGGATCAGTCAGATCAGAATATTTTTCTTAGACCCTTTGACAGTCTAGTTATACAATCCATCAGCAGTTTTGATCAGTCGGAATATGTCGAAATCTCAGGTGCAGTCAAGAATCCGGGTCGTTATCCATTTGGTAAGGGAATGTTAGTGGAAGATCTTATCCAATTGGCCAACGGCTTTACTTATAGTGCAGCTTCTAACCGGATTGAGGTATTCAGAATGCAAATGAAAGATGGGTTGCCCAGTAAGGTGACTGTGCAATCGGTAAGTCTTGATCCTACTTTGAAGAACAGTGACAATTCAACCTCGTTTGTATTGAGTCCATTTGACATTGTTATCGTACGAAATCAACCCGGCTTCCAGTTCCAACAAATGGTGCATATCGGGGGGGAAGTTAGATTTCCTGGTCCATATGCTTTGATAGCTCCTAACGAACGTTTGTCTGATGTTGTTCAGAGAGCCGGAGGGTTAACGGCAGAAGCTTTTGCAGCTGGTGCAACGCTTTACAGATCCAGTGACAGTATTGGTTATGTTGTAATAGATTTAAACGAAGCGCTGATGCGAGTCAAATCACATGCGAATATCATTTTAAAGGAGAGTGATTACATCTACATTCCAAAACAAAAGGATTTGGTCAGGATTGCCGGTGCTACAAATGCACAGGATTTGTATCCGGAGAAGATGTTATCGAATAACAATACCATATCGGTAGCTTACCAGGATGGTAAATCAGCTAAATTTTATATCGATCATTATGCTGCTGGGATATCCAATTCGGGTGATGCGGATAAAGTAACAGTTGAACATGCAAACGGTAGGATAGACCGCACCAAACAATTTCTGTTTTTTAAAGTTTACCCCAAGGTTACCCATGGGGCGGTCATTCATGTGGGTTATAAGGACATAAAACCAGAAAAGGCAAAGAAAGAAAAGAAGGACGTGGATTGGGCAAAAGTGGTAGCAGATTCTATTGCACAGGCCACCGCAATCTTATCGCTCATATTATTGATTGACCGGTTGAATTAAACTAACGTTTGTTAGTAGACTTAATTGGATCTTTAGCCATCAGATTTGTGGTTTGAAATAATGAGAAAGGTCCTGGACAGACCACCAATCTTAAGCAGAATAATTATTCACCAGAGATGGCCTCAATACCAGGCAAGATTTTTCCTTCCAATAATTCAAGCATAGCACCTCCTCCGGTGGAAACAAAGCTAACCTGTTGGGAAAGACCAAATTGATTAATGGCTGCAGCAGAATCTCCGCCACCGATTAATGAAAATGCTCCATTTTGAGTTGCGTATGCGATTGCATGGGCAATGGATTCACTTCCTTTTGCAAATGAAAATTTTTCAAAAACCCCAACCGGCCCATTCCAGATAATGGTTTTTGACTGGCGAATGGTATTTTCATACAATTCTCTGGTTTTCGGTCCTATGTCGAGTCCCATCAGGTCATCGGGTACATTAGGGTCAATGGTTTGCAATATGCTTGAAGGGTTATCTATATGGTCTGCACAAACATGATCAAGGGGCAATAAAATGTTTACATTTCGCTCCACAGCCTGATGCATGAGATCGCGAGCAAGATCAAGTTTGTCTATTTCGCATAGTGAACGCCCTGTTTTAAATCCCATAGCCCGGAGAAAAGTAAAAGCCATACCGCCTCCAATCAATAGGGTATCACAGAAGTTCATTAAATTTCCAATCAACAAAATTTTATCAGATACTTTTGCTCCACCCAGGATGGCGGTGCAAGGCTTTTGTGGATTTTTAAGCACCTTTTGGCCATTCTCCACTTCTCGAATCATCAAATGTCCAAATGCTTTGTGGTCTTTATCAAAGTAACGAGCAATGGTGGCTGTGGTGGCATGTTCTCGATGTGCTGCTCCAAAGGCGTCGTTGATAAAATAACCTCCCAGCGCAGCTAATCTTTGAGCAAATTCTGCATTTCCTTTTTCTTCTTCTTTTTGGAAGCGGGTATTTTCCAACAGAAGCGCAGAACCCTGTGTCAGAGCTTCTCTTTTTGCAAGTGTGTCAGGTCCACCACAATCGTTGGCGAATGCCACTGGCCGGTTCAACAGAGCGGAGAGTTTTTCTGCCACAGGTTTCAAAGAAAATTTTCCCAAATCGAGACTTCCATCCGCTAAGGTTTCTTTCAATGGACGTCCCAGATGTGAGAGTATGATCAGTTTTGCCTTTCGGTCCAATAGTTCCTGGATGGTGGCCATTGATTTTACAATGCGCGTATCATCCTGAATAACGCCATTGCGGATGGGAACATTAAAATCAACCCGAAGGATAACATATTGGTTATCTAAATTCCAATGTTTCAAGATTCAAAAATTTTAGATGTTGCAAAAAAGTTCACACATATCGGCTAAACGGGCAGAATATCCTGCTTCATTGTCATACCAGGCAACTACTTTCAGCCAATCTCCCTGGTATGCAGTCAATTCAGCGTCGACAATGGCACTGTGCGGATTGCCAATGATGTCGTTAGAGACCAAAGGCTTTTCAAGATATTCCAATATTCCTTTTAATTGGGTTTCTGCCTGTTTTTTGAATAAGCCATTGACTGCTTCAACTGTAGTGTTTTGATTTAACTGACAGACCAATTCAATCAGAGAGCCGGTGATTACGGGAACCCGGTAGGAAGAGGCCATTAATTTCCCCTTTATGGGTGGGTAGACCGCTTCGACGGCGCTCCCGGCTCCAGTGGTGGTTGGGATGATGTTCATCGAAGCAGCACGAGCTCGTCGTAAGTCTTTATGTGGGGCGTCCTGAAGCCTTTGATCTTGAGTAAAGGCATGTATGGTGTTCATGCTGGCAAACCGGAGGCCATACGCTTCATCCAGGATTTTTAATACCACACTCAAGCAATTGGTTGTACAAGATGCGTTGGAGATAATCCTTTCGGTGGATGTGAGCAAATGCTCGTTGACCCCTTTAACAAAGGTGGGTATGGATTTATCCTTAGGAGGAGCCGACAGAATGACTTTTTTAGCTCCGGCAGCCAGATGCATTTCATTGGCTTCCCGGGTCAGATGGATGCCGGTACATTCAAGAACTACATCTATTTCAAGGTCTTTCCAGGGTAGTTGATTGACTTCTTTGATCTGAAAAGCGGCTATTTTATTATCTTGGATGAGTATGGAATCCGGACCTGTTTCAACTGGAAAAGGGAATTTGCCTTGGGCGGTATCGTATTCAAGCAAATGAGCCAAGGTAGGAATATCGGTGAGGTCATTAATGGCGACTACCTCCAGACCTGACCTTTGCAGCAGCGAACGGTAAGTGAGCCGGCCTATCCTTCCAAAACCATTAATTGCAATTTTTTTCATCGTCAGCGCTTTCGATGCAAAATAAATAGAATTCCACGGGAAAAGTTCATGGAATTTCCAAAGTCCTTTATATTTGCACCTCCTTTCCCGGCCCGTTCGTCTAGGGGTTAGGACACAAGATTTTCATTCTTGGAACAGGGGTTCGATTCCCCTACGGGCTACTAAGATAATTTAAAAACCCTTGTAAGTACTAGCTTCTAAGGGTTTTTAAATTTACAGGGGACCGTATGGGGGACGGTTTTGCTCTATGTTGCTCATATTCATAAATAATTTATTTTTCTTCTTGTAATGAATATTGCCATTTGAATCATTGATTCCGGTATAATCATAGACATTAAATAAAAGATCATAAGTCAATAAAATAATTAAACCGTTATTGATTACTAATAAGTGGTATAAAAAAATTCGACATACAGGTCAAGCATCACCAAACACAGATGATGCCACAATAGATGTTATTAAAAATGCAGCTAGGGAAATATATCAAGAATATCCAGAGATTTTGGAAGCATTGGGACTGTAAATTACAAATATGTTTCATTTACATCGTATTTACGCTAAATTTACTCCGGACAAAGTTAGTTTGCTCAAATCATTTAATATTGATGTTAATGAAGGGTTTACGAGTTTTGACATTTATGACAATAATTCTGAATATAAAAAAATAACAGCATTAATTGAAAATGAAAAGGATTTTAGTAATAGGGTTGTAGGTGTAAATTTTACAAAACAAGAATATGATGAGGCTGAAAAATATATGCTTAGGTCTGGATTTATACTCAAAGAAGATAAGACCAGTCTAGATACCAGAATCAGGGAAGAGCTATACGGGGGAATATGTAAAAATTGTATGTTGCCTTCCTCTATAGTTCAAGTTAAGCCAGCGGTTTTCAAAAAAGAATATACTTTAAGAGCCAAAGAATTTTGCTTTACAACTAATAGCCACTGGCCTTTGCTTTTTACAACAAAAGATAAATATGAAAAATACTTTAGTAAATGGTTCGAATTCAGGGAGGTATTAATAGATAAAAATCGTCAGGTATCATCAAATTTAATTCAACTAGATATTCCTATCGCTTCAAGTAAATTAATTTTTGGCAACTCTTCGTTTGGATTGACATTTGATGTTAATAACGGAACCGGTAAAAGTGGCGCCTTTCAACCTTGCAATATATGTGGTAAAATAAAGCACACCAATCAAGTTATTGACTTCTTCCCGGATTTTGAGCGTGATTTTAATTTTAATATTATATACACCAAAGAATGGTTTGGAATTCGTCATCATATTGTTATTTCAAAAGAATTTGCAAGGCATTTGGTTGAATTAGAAATGATTAAATGGGATAGCTATGCTTTAATACCGGTAAAAAAATTCCAATCTTACATAAAGTAAGTTCATTGAAAAATAATCTTATCTTGCATACCTAGTGCAATTTTATGAATAATTTCAACCTGATCTTTTTATTGTTTTTTATAGTATCTGTAGCTGCCCAAACGGTCGACATGGATAAAAACTCGGTGGCCATATCCCATACTTATTTCCCAGAATCACCTGCATTGTCTCCTTTAAAAACTTACCAGGCAAGGATTTCTGAACCCGCAGGTTTTCTGTCATCTCATGGATTGAATCGTGTCATACTTATCAATAATTATGTTGATGTCGGTGGATATAAAAAATTGGAGGAGAGTGGCGAGTTTATAATTGATATTATTTTTGATGGCATTCAATACATGGAAAATAGGAAAATTACCAACTCCACCATAGACAAAGCTGGAAAGACAACTAACTCGTATAGCTATAAAATCGTTTTTTATATACCTATTACAATAAGGATTCTGGATGCCCAACAAAATGCGATGACAACTTTTGAAATCAGGAATTCCAGAAATCTGCAAGAATGGAATTCGTCCGTATATGCAAACAGCAAGGATCTTGACCAGAAAATTAATGATGAAAGAAACCAAGCCATGAAGCCTGTAGTGAGTAAATACATTGAGGCCGCTCTAAGAGATTTATCCATCCATTTAACAAAAAAATATGGTTTTCGCGAGGAGAAGGACTGGGTGACTTTTTATGAGCTTGATTCACCACATCCAAAGTTTACAATTTATAAAAAGCATACAGATCTTATTGAAAATGAATTCAAGTCTTACAAGCCGGGAATGAACGTTACTGAAGCTCGTCAGCGAATACAACCCACTCTGGATTATTTTGCTGATCTGATTTCCAAACTTAATAAAAATGATAAACAGCAACATAAACTTCTTAAACATACTTTGATTAATTTATTTCAACTTCATTTTTACCTTGACGATTACGACGGGTTTAAAACATATGGTGATTTATATAGCAAGTTAGAAGGCGATTCGGAATGGGAAGACAGCCGGTTATTAACTTTAGAAAAATTGCATAAATTCATGAAAGCCGGCGGTGCAACTTCTTTATATTACGTGCGCGATCTTACAGATATTAAACCCTATTCGGCAATTATTCCTGCAAGGGAAAAAGGAAGCGCTGTTCAACAACCAAATGAAATCCCAAGTACACAGGAATTTGATCTATCCAGATTTAAACGCAATCCAACAGACAGAGTATTGAATGGAGTCTATATTGATAAAACCCATAAGCAAACAAGCGGTTACTTTGTAATCGCGACCGGAGATGATGACGCACTAATATTTGCTGGCAGTCTTGCAAATACGCATTTCATATATTTCGATGAACAGGGTAATCCGATGACCAAACCACTTGAGCCAAAGAAATTAGATTCATTTACCATTGATAAAAGACAATTTGTAGTAATGGATTACAAGGTTCCCGGAACAATGGGAGGTAAATCGCCATCCATAATGGAAGTATTAGCAAATTATCCCTCAATTAAATTATTTAAGTATTACCCGGATATAGGAGGAATTGAATTTAATCCGGATTATACTTTTATATTTTTAAAACCTGATGAAAGCATCATCAGCTTTAACGGCAAAGACATGTTCTGGAAAAAGAAAGCCAGAAATTATTTTGCTTCATGCAGACCTATTCTCGATGAAATTGATAAGCTAAAATTTGTATCCCCTAATATGAACATTTCAAGGAGTTGGGCAGAGATGTACGATAAATGCAAGCAATAGAATGTAAATTCAAACATTTCTTTGGGTACTTGTTTATCAAATTAGTGATTAAAACGATATCTTTTTTTGATTCTGGTTTTGCCATATAGCCAACAGAATGAAATTGTTTTTACAACTGTTCCTGGAAAATGTAATGTCGTGCATCAAATTTTTCAACACCCATTTTTTGAGCTGCCATGCCAAGGAAAACTTGTAATTTATCTTTGTCAATGTAGCTCCAGTAATTTGAATTAAATAAATAGATTAATTCTAAAATCATATTCCGGTAGCTAATTCTTACAAGACAAAGAATTCCATTAATTACAAATGACTTGAGCTTGAATCTAGACTGTCTTCCTTAACAATATTTAGAAAATGCATCTTCAAATTTCATTCCTGAGGCAATAGGTTCGCCAATTTTACTTCCCAATATTGACTCCGGCTATATACCCGGTCGTCCAGGCAGCTTGAAAATTGAATCCGCCAGTAACGGCATCAATATCCAATACTTCTCCGGCAAAATACATACCCGGTACCACCTTGCTTTGCATGGATTTTAAATCAACTTCCTTAAGTGGAATTCCACCGGCAGTGACAAACTCTTCCTTGTTTGTACTTTTGCTAAAAATTTGTATTTCAGATTGACACAATAAATCAGCGATGGCCTGGAGCTCTTTTTTATTCAGGTTTGCCCATTGTTTGCTGTGGTCCAGCTCCAATTTTGTGAGACAGTTGCTCCAAAAACGGCTGACCAATTGGCAGGGCGCGTAGTTTACTACTGCTTTCTTTGGGTAATTGTTCTTTATCTGGTTCAGTTCTTCCAGGAACTGCATTTTACTTTGGTTTACCCAATTAATGAGAATGGAAAACTGATATTTCTTTTCAGCCAAAAGTCTGGCCCCGTAGGCAGAAAGTTTCAATACCGCCGGTCCACTGATACCTGTATGGGTAATCAGGATAATCCCGTCAGATTCAACGACAGAATCTTTGATCTTTACTGTAGCATTGGGGATGCTAATTCCGGAGAGATTTCTGAATAAATTGTGTTTCGTATTAAAACTGAACAAGCTGGGCACTGGATCAATAATGGTATGACCAAAGGTTTTCATGATGTTCCAAAGAGTTGCATTACTCCCACTCGCAAGGAGAATATAATCTGCCTGATGTTCTTTGTCAGCGCATCTTACAATGAATCTGTCCTTTTTTTCAATTTGAATAACCTTTGATTTATTCAATACCTTAATTCCCAATTTGGCGGCTTCATTTTTCAAACAATTCACGATGCTCATAGAATCATTGGTCACAGGAAAGACCCGGCCATCATTTTCAATTTTTAAGGGGACATTTCTTTTTTCAAAAAAAATCATGGCATCTTCGCAATTGAACTGGTAAAATGGAGAGAGGAGTTCTTTACTTCCTCTTGGATAAAAATTTACCAATTGCTTTACGTCAAAACAAGCATGTGTCACATTGCACCTACCACCCCCTGATATCCTCACTTTTTCAAGCACGTCTTTACCTTGCTCAAGAATGGTGATCTCCATATGTTTTCGGATGCTGGCGCAGCTGATCGCTGCCATAAACCCTGCGGCTCCTCCTCCTATAATCAATAGTTTCTTCACCTGTTCCACCCTTCAAAGATACAAAAGACCAATTCAGCGTTGGTTGAGCATAACATATAAGCAATTTCGGTAAATGGATTGTTTGTTGAGGATTAAGTGCCTCATTGAAACTAAATGGAAGTGGGGATAACAGATACTATTGTGAATTTCAGGAAACTTTTTATTCAACCCGAAAGGTAATGATTTTTGTTACCGTAAGATCGCATAAGAACAAATTGGAAGGTTGCAAGAATAATCTTTCTATAGATTTACGGCGAATTATATTGAGTTCAATAATTTTCTAATTGAAAATTTTTTTTCCAAACTTCACACAACCTTAAAAAAGAGTTGATAGAGCAAAGTTGTAATTTATGGTTGAGGATTGATTTATGCTGAATCCTTTATGCTTTTACCAACCGGAATGCATGATTCCATTGATTGCGCAAGAATCCCGGTATGCACCATAACATGCACAAAGGTTCAATGGCACGAGCCGCTTCCACCATCCCCATGTCTTCGGATTCCCAACCAAATTGGTCTAATATTTTGCGGACTTCCATTTTGGCTTCTGCATCATTGCCGCAAATAAACATGGTGGGTTTTTCTGAAAAAGGTGGATTAACCATAAAGGCATTTCCTACACTGTTAAACGCTTTGACAAATTTTGCTTCAGGAAATGCTGTCTGAAGCTGTTCCATTAAAGATTCATCCAGACTGGTAAAAAATTTCAATACTCCATGTACAGGAGGTTCTTCGCTAATTGGATTGGTTGCATCAATGACCACTTTTTCAGCAAGGTTTTCGAATCCTGCCATAGATAAAGCTTCCCCTGCGACTTTTCCGCTAACGGCGAGCACGATGATATCTCCAAATGCCGCTGCCTCTTTGAAACTTCCCATCAATGCTTTTTGCCCTTCAGCTTCTGACCAAGTCTTTAATTTGCTGACATCTCTTGTACCCATCATAACCTGAAAACCATGTTTTAGAAATCCTGCTCCAAGTACTTTAGCCACAATACCCGAACCGATTATACCTATTTTCGTTGACATATTTATTAGATTAATTTTACCATAAGACAATTAATTGGGTTAAATTGTTTAATGTGAAGATCATATTAAAAGTTTTTTAGTCCGTTACAAAGTCCCAATTTTCATATTTGGTTTTTATTATATCAGTGGCAGTCATATTTGAAACGAATTCAAATTTCATACACTATGCATTTGACAAAAAAATATGTTTTTCAAGGGTTAAGATTTAAATGTAAAATGTTGAAAAGTTGAAAACACCATGATATCTTCACCTTTTCATTCGGCACTGAATCAGTGTGCCTTGCCACCATCTCTCAAGGCTTTAGCCAGATCTTCAAAGCTTCTTGTATAGGACCGTAGACTCGGTTCTTCATTTTCTAATCCGAACTCATTTCACAATTTTATTTTTAATCATCGGCTTAATACTCGTGAATCCATCGTGATTCGACTTATATCCAAAACTTAGGATTCCGGTAAACTGTAGAGACGAAGTAATAGGAGTTTACCTTTTTTGAAATGACAAAAATTTGGACATAATGTACAAGAGTACCTCCCATGAAGAACGTTTGCAAAAGCAAGCAAAACTGGTTTATTCATCAGCTGTAACGCTTTGTCAAAAGTTAGGATTGTGTGTCATGATTTGGATGGGAACCAACCATCTACTTATAGGGAAAGATGTTTCATCTAAAGAACCTGACAGGTCGCTAATAATCCACAGCAGTCATTTTAATAAACTTTCAATTGAGAAGAGAGAAAATTACCTTGCGCCGGTAATTAATTGTGAAAGTGATCAAACCATTGATCTGACCGTGGATTGCAAATTGTTGGTACCTGATTTGACGGACGGCGTAACGGTGATTGAAGATTGCGGGAATCCGGGCCTGACTTTTACGCAGATACCTACCGCAGGGACCCTTATTTCTTCAGGACATAATATGGTGCATATTGTTTCAATCTCCGTCACTGATGCATGTGGTATGTCTGCACAGTGTAGTGTAAATCTAACCGGAAATGACATCACTTCTCCTAGCATAGTTTGTCCATCGGATACTTTAGTAGCATGCACAGCGGAGGTTCCTCTTGCTGATCCTGATTTGGCATTAGCATCAGATAATTGCGGGATGCCAACAGTAAGCCTAAAAAGTGAAACCATTGGCAACTTTACATGCGTAAATGTGTATACCATGACTCGCATTTATGAGGCAACAGATGGAGCTGGAAATAAAGCCGAATGTTCGCAAAACATTACGGTTAAAGATTCAGTGGGCCCATCAATAGTATGCCCTCGCAATGTGGATGTCAATTGTCCTTTGAATATACCCAATCCTGATTTAACTCAAGTAATTGTTGCAGATGAATGTGGCAATGGAAGTCTTAAGAAGTTTTTCATTGGTGATTCGATTTATGATCGCACATGTCTTAATCGCTATAGTATAAAGCGCAAATATGGTTCAGAAGATGAGTGTGGCAACATGAAAATGTGTGCTCAAATCATAACAGTGACCGACCCGCTGAGTCCAGTGGCAAAATGTGTAAACGGTTTAGCGGTTCAACTTGACCCTACCGGTAATTACACTATTTTAAGTAGCGATTTGGATGCAGGAAGTATGGATAATTGCGGAAACCAGGGCATGGTGTTAGTGGGTAGTGATACAACATTCAATTGTACCCAAATTGGACAGATTGAAGTAGTCCTCACAGCAATAGATGCTTGTGGAAATGAAGACACTTGTCATGCCCGTGTCATCATTACAGAACTGGATTTTCCTGCATTGAATTGTCCTCCCAGTGATACCATACAGTTAAATTCTGGGGAGTGTGGCAGGACAGTTGATTTTTCCATTCCTTCTGCCACTGATAACTGTATGGCATTGCCAGTTGTCCAAACAGATACGACTGGTTTGACCAGTGGTTCGTTTTTTTCCATAGGTCGTCATTGTCTGAGTTATGAGGTTACCGATTTATCAGGGAATAAGGCAAGTTGCAGTTTTTGTATACAAATTGATGAATACCCCAACCCGAGTTTGGATCTTGCATGTCACAATTCCGTACAAGTTAGCCTCAACGATTCTTGTTGGGCAACCATTGGAGCAGAGTTGTTTTTAGTGGGCAATGTTTATGGTTGTTTTGATAGTTATCAGGTTATTGTACGCGATGCACAGTTTCCAAATGGGCCGTGGATAGATCGCGATCCACTTCGACCAGGGGTTCAAATAAACTACCTGGACGTTGGTAAAATTTTGCGGGTGATGGTGTTTGACCCTAGAACTGGAAATAGTTGCTGGGGTGAAGCTACAGTTGAGGATAAGTTTCCTCCATTACTCAGTTGTCCTTCGGATACCAGTATTTTATGTTCTTCCCCTTTAGATTTACTCACGCTGGGACAAGCAGAAGTTATAGAAAATTGTGGTAGTTATACATTGGAATATAAAGACCTGGTACAAATGGGAGAGTGTGCAACTGGAATAGAACGCGTCATTACCAGGATTTTCTCAGCGACCGATTTATTTGGAAATACAGGAACATGTAAACAGACTATTGTTGTTCAGTTTGCCGGTTTGCGGGATGTAATTTATCCTCCGCACTACGATAGCGATTCCGTGGCCATCACAGGTCACAATCTTGCATTAAGATGTGATCAGAAATTTGATCCCAACTATAACTGGGGATTGTGGTTAAAGCCATCACCCGAATGTGTTGACGATGAATTACTGGATACCACAATACTGCGCCTCAGCGGACAACGTGTACCAAAAACATTGGGTTGGAATTGCATTCAGGGTGGCATCTACAATGGACATCCAAGTCCCTATCCGGTTTATTATCCTGCACACCCAGACACTAACAGTTGTTATGGGTCAAATTCTATTGTGATGTGGTCTGGAACAGGTGTACCATTGGTTGGTGGATGTTCTCATCTGGCGGCCAGTTTTACCGATGTTCGCATTGAAATTGCGCCATCTGCCTGTGATGCGGGTGATGTAGGATGCTTTAAAATATTACGCAGGTGGACCCTTTTGGATTGGTGTACTGGTCAAACGCTAGATACCCATCAAATCATCAAAGTGCTTGATCCAAAAGGGCCAGAAATTATTTACCCAGACTCAATCTTTTTGGGAATGGATCCTTGGAGATGTGAAGGACATTGGGACGTGGCGCCACCTGTATTGACAGATAATTGTTCGCAGGAATTACACTATAGCATTGAATTGGAGTATGGAACCATTTTGGGAAATGAAGCAAGCGGTTATATTGCAGTAGATATTCCAGCAGGAAATCAAACGGCATATATCGTAGCAACGGATTGTTGTGGAAACATTACCCGAAAAGCCATTAAACTATTCGTCGAGGACCTCAACCCACCAACTCCGGTTTGTGAACAGCGTACAGTGATTTCATTGACGGGCGGTCCGAATCCTTCATTGAACACGGCTACGTTGTGTGCGGAAACATTCGATGATGGGTCTTTTGATAACTGTGTACCACATCTATTTTTTAAAACCATACGCATGGAAGATTTGCTGGGTTCAAACAATGGAAGTTCAGCAAACAATTTAAACTCATGTCAGGGAAAAAATGGAGACGATGATAAAAATATTTCAGGAAATCAGGTCTATTATGACGATTGCGTATTATTCTGTTGTGATGATGTCAATAAAACGATTCGTGTAGTATTCCGGGTATTTGACAGAAATCCTGGAAGTGGTGCTATACATCCATCAAGGATGAATCCAGGTGGAGATTTATTTGGCCGTTTCAGTGATTGTATGGTTGAAGTGGAAGTTCAGAATAAAGGAGTTCCATCAGTTCAAGCACCACCGGACATCGTTATCAGCTGTTCATTTTGGTTTGATCCGGCGGCTATTACAGATCCCTCAGACAAAACTTTTGGTAGAATTGTTACCAGTCTTTCTGATCGCCAGACGGTAAAAACAAAAGATGTAGTGTGCCAGGCATACTGCACACCAGATCCGTTGACCGGATATCCAGGATATGTTGCAGGAAATCCCAGCTATGCAACGGCGTCAAACAAAGCATGTTCTTACAATTCACAATTTGACCCCAATCACCCGGATAAGATCATTGAAATGGTGTGGGGAGAAGATGGTTATGTGTTATCAGCCTGTGGAAGCAATCCCGAAATTACCATTTTGGATCAGCGTCATTGCGGGCCAGGTAAATTTTTCAGAATTTTTTCTGCTAGAGGGCCAAATGGAATAGTAGTCAGGGATACTCAAACCATTTGGGTGGTGGATTGTGACCCATTTTACATCAATTCCGAAAATGCTTGTGATACCCAGGACGATATTATCTGGCCATCCTGTGACGGGCGTGTAGTAAAAGTATTTGGTTGCGGTGCAGATATAAGTCCTGATAATCCATTACTCGGAAGACCTCAAGTGGTATCAGGTTCAAAAGATCATTGCAACCTGATTGCTATTGAAAATTTCGATGAAATTTTTATAGGAGAACCAAACGCTTGTTACAAAGTTTTGCGCCGTTGGGTTGTAATTGACTGGTGCCAGTTTGAACCAAATATCAACGGTCCTGATAAAGGGAGGTGGGAACATCTTCAATTGATTGAAGTACATGATCAGATCAAACCGGTGGTTAGGTGTATTGTGGGTGATTGTGAACCTGCCGTTCGTGATACTCAGTTTGGAGTTTGTAAAGCGCACATTAAACTCACTATGGAAGCGAGTGATACCTGTACGCCACAAGATTGGCTGGCAGTTGAATATAAACTGGATGTATACAATGATGGATTTTTTGATTTTACTGTTGGACCACTCACAAAGGCACAATTTAATAATGGTGAAAAGCCTGTATATGATAATAATCCTTTGTCTGACTTTAAAGGAAATCCTTTTGATGCCAGTGGAGTTTATCCGGTAGGTGTGCATCGCATTAAGTGGTTTGTTGAAGATGGCTGCGGTAATGTGGGTACATGCGAAAGTATTTTTGAAATCAAAGACTGTAAAGCACCAAGTCCATATTGTAAAGTTGGAATCATAACGGTCCCAATGCAAGGATCTGGTTGTGTAGACATCTGGGCCAGTGATATGGATGCTGGATCAAGAGACAACTGTACTTCTCCAAAGGGACTAAAATTTTATTTTGCAGGAGACAGAGATTCATTCTCAATGCGAGTCTGTTGTGATGAATTCGAAAGGCAAAAGAAAAATGACGAAGTGAATATCGTTGTGGATGTTTGGGTAGAGGACGAAGAAGGGAATCGTGATTTATGCACTACCACTATAACCGTTCAGGATAATTTAGACGTTTGTCCCGATCAGGCATCGACCTTAACTGGAAGCATTGAAGGTCAATTGCGCACGGAAATGGGTCAAAATACGTCCTCAACAATGGTGGAGTTGCACGATATTAATGGATTGATGAAATCCATGATGACCGCCAGTGAAGGATTCTATGGGTTTTATGAAATTCCGGTTCCCGGACATTATGAAATCAAACCTGTGAGAAATGAAGAGCACGGAAATGGAGTTTCAACAGCGGATATTGTAAAAATACAAAGGCATATTCTGGGATTGCAGTTATTGGATTCTCCCTATAAACTTTATGCTGCAGATGTCAACCGCTCGGGTAGCATTACAGCCAGTGACATTTCAGAAATCAGAAAATTAATTTTAGGAGTGCAAGCTGAGTTTACGAAAGTTCCATCATGGCAATTCATCCCTTCAGATTATGTATTTCCAAATTCACAGGAACCATGGAAAGCACCGGTTTCAAAAATATTAGAACTTACAACGGATAGTATGTTAACCTCATTTACTTCCGTAAAAATGGGAGATGTGAACAATTCTGTAGTGGCCAATGCCCGACCACCATTGGACGCCAGGTCAGGGAATTTCGTTTCGTTGGAATTAGAGTCAGCGACATTGCGTGCTGGAGAATATTATAAAATACCTGTATATGGATCGGGTGTTCAGCAATTGGCTGGCATTCAATTCACCATAGAAGTTCTATCGGGGTATGCAATGATTGAATCCATGGAATCTGGAGCCATGGAGATAGGTCCAGAAAACTATTATTTAGATAAGGCATTGGGAGATAGAATGTCTTTTAGTTGGAGTGATCAGCATCGTGGAGCATTAAGAGACGGTGAAGTTTTATTTTACTTAAATCTACACATGCAAAAGGACGCTGATGTCGAAGAAATTTTTTCACTCACTGATAGAATAAGTTCAATTGAGGCAATAACCCACGATGACCAATTGAGGAATGTGCAATTGCGATTCCGGCAGGATGGACAAATTGATGCGGATGAGTTCATGTTATTTCAGAATACACCAAACCCTGTTTTAGGAAAACAGACTACTATTTACTTCCATATACCTGATGCCATGCCAGTTCGCATGACCTTGTACGATGTGACAGGAAAAATCCAAAGGATCTATGACATTGCAGGGTTGAAAGGATTGAATGAATTGCATATCGAAATGAATGAGATTCCGTCTCATCAGGGTATGTTATATTATCAAATGGATGCAGGGCAATTTACAGCAACGCGAAAGATGATGATTTCAAAGATTAAATAACACAATGGATCATTTTTAATATTAATGCTATCCAACTTTGGGGTTAATGAATTGTTGAATTCATCCTATAAAAAAAAAGATCCCTGAAGCTATCTTCAGGGATCTTTTTTAATGATTTGATATTGCATTAATGTTTGACCACTTTAATCTGCTCTTTGTGTTTGCCTTGGATGAACTGAATTAAATAAACTCCGGACTTCCAAGTATTTCCAAGCAGTGTAGAATGTTGTTGCGGTGTTACAGATTTCAATTCAATTAATTGGCCATCAATCGAGTAGACTAACAACTGTATGTCTTCACTGGATTTATTTTCCCACCTGAGGATGAACTGATCTGTAAACGGATTGGGATGAGCCGAAAGAATGGATTGATTATCCACTTCGTAGTTAGCTACGATCTGTCCCTCTTCAATAAGAAATGCATCCACTGCAGCCTCTACAAGATGCCCAGGATCGTAATCCCCGGCTTCTACCAGTAATTGGACGAACGTCGGGTTGTTTATAAAGGTTTTAATCTTCAGCTTTTCTATTTTATTCCAATTCGGATCATTTCTCCGGATGGTTCTAATCAAGACAGTATCAAAAACTCCATTGGATTGGTGAATTAAATAAAAACTCAGACTGTCATTGGGGTTTCCGCTTCCGCCACCATTGGTAAACCAATATTGGACATTCAACAGTGGGTCGTTATATTGACTAAGATCCATAACGGGACTGGTTAATCGAGTAATCCCACCATCTATGTCATCTCCGGATGGATCCGAAGATCCATTGCCTGTCACATAACAATTCACACCAAAATCTGTGGGTACATCATGTTCTGTCTGTACGGGCAAATTGTTGCGCAATGAACCTAAAGGTTCAGCGCGGATCCATGCCCCTGAGCTAGCTGTGGTTTGCACGGTCCAGTTGAATTCAAAAATAAAATCATCCTGATAACCTTTTTCCAAAAGAAGGGTTATGTCCTTTGCGGGTGGCTGAGGATTCAATAGGGTTCCTTGATGCAAGTAACCCCATTTTCCGGCAACGACCTGGTATGGTATGAGATCTGTTGGAACGCCTACCGTACTTTCTCCTTGAGCATTGGTGGTTACCTGAATGCTTTTATTTTGATTGAAAACAGCAATTTGGGCTCCTTCAATTTCTTGTAAAGTGTTTTTGTCTTTTACAATAATGCGTTGTAGAATGGTTTCTTTTTTGACCAATTTGATATTTCTTATGGTGACAATTCCATTTTGTAAACTTACTTGAACCGTTTGTGGTAAATAATCAGGATGCATATAAGTGACATCGTACAAACCTGCAGTAGCATAACCTGTTTTATATAGGCCTTTTAAATTGGTGAGTTCTTCATTCTTTCTGGCAGCTTGAATGATGACGGACACGTTCGAAAGCGTTTCATTCGTCAGACTATCCGTAACCAGTCCCTCCAAATAGCAAGCACGAATGTAATCAGCCTGAATAACAAATAAACCGCCTTCGATATCGGAAGCCACTATGGTTCCGCTCGGTAAATAGGGACTCACTCCCCAGCATCCATGAAATCCGGATTGGTTTCCGAAATATGTATCCACCGACCCCACTTCAATAAGATTTTCAGGGCGGTTTGCATCTACTATTTTTACCCCATCTGTGTAATAACTGGTAATCAAATAACCATTTAAGTATCGCGTATTGTGAGGGATTACTCCTTTACCTTCAGTGTCTTTCGGCCTCCATTGGTCCACTAGTTTGATATTCGTGAGGTCGCTGATATCATATGCTGCCACATAAGCATTTTCGCGTTCATCGGTGGTAAAAACATATTTCCGATCATCAGAAGGCCAACTGTTGTGCGTAAACGCAAATGGTGTGGTAATGGTAGTGAGTTCTTTTGGATTTAATGGGTCTTTTACATTCCAAATGGACAACAATCCATCCAAAATATCTGATGAAAACATGGTATCGTTTCGAACAAAATTGTCATGGCAATATCGTTTGGTTTCTGCACCCAGGAACACTGGATTTTCTGGATCCTGGTTCAAATCAAAAAACAAAACACCTTGCCATGGACGGCAACCATTCAAACTGAGAATCCCTTTTTCGTCCACAAATACGGTGTGACAAGTCGTGATGTTGGCCGTTTGGTTATTTGCCGTGATGGAAGTTGTCCAAAATTTATGGGATATCTTATTTGGAGCTTCTTTCATATTGATGATGATTACACCATCTGACGCATTATCGGTAACCCCATAAATATAGTCCTTATAAAAAAAGACCTCTCTCCAGATGGTTCTGACTCCACTGGCCCTATAGCGTTCTATGGGTTTTGATGGGTCTTCAAGACTATAAACTACCAGAGCAGTTTGGGTTCCAATCGCGGCATATTCGACCCCATTGCGATCAACATAATGCCAAATTCCACTGCCACCCTCGGGAGCTGGAACATGGGCAACAATTTTCATATTCAGGTCCCCATCTTGAGAAAAAACAGACAAGATGGATAAGAAAATAAAGTAAACTAGAAGGCTAATTCGCATACTTATAAAATTTAATTTGGCAAAAATAGTGGTTTACCGTGCGAATCGGGAGACTTTAACCTTTATAAACACACAATTATATATTTAAACGGTTAATATTCGCCTGATATTTAAGATTTAATTCATTGATTGTTAATATACTATGGTTGAATTTTTGCGGCATATAAAACGAAGAGAGATTTCCTGGCTGGAATCTTAAACTAAGCTTTGAAGCCAAGAGAATTTGCCACTATTATTTATTAGAGCAGCAGCCATTTACAATTGGGGGTTACAGTAAGTTGCAGTTGGAATATATTTGCGGCTTATTTAAAAATCTATGAAAGAAGTCTTAAGCCAGCTGGAAGATGGGATTTGTATATTGACCATTAACCGCGAACAAGTAATGAATGCACTGAACCATGAAGTCATCAGTGACTTATATGAAGCTGTTGATGAAATTGAGAAAAATATCGATCAGATCAAGGGACTGATCATTACCGGTGCAGGACAAAAGTCTTTTGTTGCAGGAGCTGATATCTCTGAGTTTGTAGGTCTAAGCCGAAAAGAGGCGATTTCTCTTGCAAGAAAAGGTCAAGCCCTTTTTTCTGAAATTGAGAAATTAAATATTCCAGTGATTGCTGCAGTCAATGGTTTTGCATTGGGGGGAGGTTGTGAGTTAGCCATGGCTTGCCACATTCGGGTAGCCAGCACCAACGCACGTTTTGGACAACCCGAAGTCAATCTTGGGCTGATACCTGGATATGGAGGAACACAACGTCTAATTCATTATATTGGCAAAGGGAAAGCCATAGAAATGCTTATGACAGGAGATATGATCAAAGCAGAGGAAGCCCTGCGACTAGGACTTGTGAATCATGTAGTGGAACCCGATCAGGTGATTCTAAAATCCAAGGAAATCATTCAAAAAATTGCTGAAAAAGCACCGTTCGCCATACAAAAGGTCATCAAAATTGTAAATTCATATTTTGATTATGAGTTACCGGGATTTGAATTTGAGCTGGATTCCTTTGGCAACTTAATGACCACACATGATGCTCAAGAAGGCGTCGATGCTTTTTTAGGTAAACGCAAACCTAACTTTACAGGAAATTAACGCATGTTTGATTACCATAAAAACAAAGAGCGGTATTTCAATATGCAGTATTTAACCGCTCGTGATTATATTTTACCCTTTATACAGAAAAGTTTAAGCATTAATCCCGGAATGCACGTGCTTGAAATAGGATGTGCGGAAGCAGGGGTTTTGAAAGCATTTATAGAAAAAGATTGCATTTGTACTGGCTTGGACTTAAACGAAAGCAGGATTCAATTGGCAAAGGAATTTCATCGTGAAGCTTTACAGTTAAATAAAATCCGGTTTTCCACTACCAACTTGTATGATTTATCTTACGGAGTTGATTTTCCAGTGAAGTTTGATGTGGTAGTGCTTAAAGATGTCATAGAACACATTCCAGATCAATTACGATTCATTAAAAGAATTAGAGAATTAATAAATCCCGGAGGCTGGATATTTTTTGCTTTTCCACCTTGGCAAATGCCATTTGGTGGTCATCAACAAATGTGTAGATCTTCTTGGATGGCTCGTTTGCCATGGTTACATCTTCTCCCTTCCGCAGTATATCGAAAAATACTAGAAATGTGTGGAGAATCTCCAGCAGTGGTTGATGAATTAATGGAAATTAAAGAAACAGGACTCAGTATTGCTCAGTTTGAACAGATTGCAGAAGCATCAGGTCTGGAAATAGTGGACAAATTGTTTTACCTGACGAATCCTATCTATAAATTTAAATTTGGACTAAAAGTAAGACGAGTCAGTCCCATATTCAATTATCTTCCATATTTCAGAAACTTCTACACGACCGCTGCATATTACCTGATGAAGAATTGAGCTATCTCATAAGTTGCTTAAAATAAATCCCTTCTTTTGCGAAGGATAGGATTGAAATCAACCCCCACAGAAGGTTTTAAACTTTTTAATGTAAACATCCCAGAGTTCCCGTTGCTCTTTGACTTCATCGTCATCACAGTAGTCGGTCACTTCTAGAATGGTTTCATTTGTGATGTCAGTCTTATAAATGCGAAATTGTAGGTATTCGTCATCCCGGTCATCCCATACGTATTTGACCAATTCTTCTTCAATGTCAATTGCAAGGGTAGCTTCTTCGTGATCTCCTTCCCAGTCAAATTGGTATTTATCCCCGATATTATCTACACGATCACAAAACCAACGAACCATGCAGGTAGGTTGAGTTACGAACAGGTAGACTGTGGACGGTGACGACCTGAACATATATTCAATTTGTATTTGGACTCTTCCCATCTTATGGCTTTTAATGCAAGCGTTTTGTTCACTTACGGCGGCAATATTAAAATTGTTATTATATTTTTTGTCAAATTCATGAACTTTTTTTATTTACAAAACATTAAGTCTATTTAGGGCTGGATTTGTCGGGGATGGCATTATTTTCGCCCTTTATTTGTCCCGGGCCGGTTGTAAAGACGTAAATTATTGTGTCGTAAAGCATTATAGATTAATATTCCTTCCATGAGGCAACTTAAGATTACAAAATCCATCACCAATCGCGAAAGCCAGTCGCTTGAAAAATATTTGCAGGAGATTGGAAAAGTCGATTTGCTGACTCCAGAGGAGGAAGTAGACCTGGCTAAAAAGATCAAGCAGGGAGACCAGCTTTCTTTGGAGCGATTGACAAAGGCAAATCTGCGTTTCGTAGTTTCGGTTGCCAAACAATATCAAAACCAGGGCCTTTCGCTATCGGATTTGATTAATGAAGGTAACTTAGGTTTGATTAAAGCTGCCCAACGCTTTGACGAAACCCGAGGATTTAAATTTATTTCCTATGCGGTTTGGTGGATCCGACAGTCCATTCTGCATGCTCTTGCCG
>JRYK01021678.1_pt1 | contig 24334 bp, 25 predicted proteins | sample 235381 | NCBI WGS metagenome assembly JRYK01 (sample SAMN03074220, study PRJNA261476) | activated sludge metagenome | biome: Wastewater Treatment Plant; feature: Wastewater; material: Activated sludge; isolation source: activated biomass of a wastewaster treatment plant treating hydrocarbon... ... | reverse complement strand
CGCTTTTGGCATAGTTTTTTGCAAGTGACCATCGAGGAGTAAATCAACCCCAAGTGAAGCGATCATACCAATTTGCCTGAAGTTTTCCGGTAAGTGACGTGGCGCAATTACATCTCGAAACTGCTTTTTAATCTCACGTAGTAATGGCTGTTCATCGAAAATCCGATCTGTTCTAAAATGGAACTTCATGCCATTTTGCACCGCCGCTTGTTCATGATTCAATCGAAGAATCTCTTGAGGGTTCATCACATTCAAAGAAAATCTGCCTATATTAGCAAAATCCGGCGCCATTGCACCAAAACGAAATTCAGGCGAACCTTCTTTCGCCAATAACCCATGAGCAAGATAATTCATACTTTGTCTTATTATAAACAATCTTGGTAGCGGTGGTAAAATCAAGCACAATCTGTTAAAATTATGTTCTGAATTATGCCCGTGTAGCTCAGCGGATTAGAGCGTCGCGCTTCGGACGCGAAAGTCGGGGGTTCGAATCCCTCCGCGGGTACCAGACAAAGAGTCCAGCTAAACGCTGGACTTTTTGTTTGGAAATTTTTACAAGATTCGAACACCCGGCTGAAAGTCGGGGTGAGAAATGCCAGTGGCATTTCGCAAGGAAACCTTCTCTTGAAAGCTTGCTTTCATAGATGAAGTTTCGGGCCTGCCGGAGGTAGGTCGAATCCCTCCGCGGGTACCAGACAAAGAGTCCAGCAAAACGCTGGACTTTTTGTTTGAAGACCCGATCGCTACTAATCAGGCTGCGAAATAACAGCGAAGTTATTGCCTTCTGGGTCTTTTAAAACCGCAAAAACTGGAGTTCCGTCCTCACCTGAAACTTGTTTAACGATGGCTCCGCCTGATTTTTCACACGCATCGATACTGTTTCTTACATTTTCGACGTTAAAATACACCATCCAACCACCTGGTTGATCTGAGTTAAAGCCGCGTTTATGGCACACCCCGCCAACTTGAGCGCCATCTGAATCTAGCGCTGAATAATCGTTATATTTATGAGTTTCATTTCCCATCGCTACCTCAGAAAATTGCCAGCCGATTACAACTCCATAAAAATTTTTTAACTCATCCGCGGATTCGCTGGTTAAATCGGCTGAGATAATATTTCCAAACTTTGCCATATAATTCCTTTTCTAATTTAAGGTATTTTATTTGCTTTTGGCGAGTATTTTATCAGGGATATTTCTCGAAAATGAGATTAAAATAAGTGAAAGTACAAATAAGAAGAAGATCGCCTGCTTAAGGCTTTGAAGTTGTGATTCCTCATAAATTTGCGCCAAGGTATTGGCTGTAGCCTCATCCGCACCACGCTCCATCGCCAGCTGCGGCACTGTATCGGCCGGCACAATCTGCACCGTTTTTACATTGTCAGTAATTGTTTCCTTAGCCTGTGCCGATATATCACTTGACTGAACACTGCTCACAAAACCAGTTGTAAGCGATGCAATCAATACTGATCCAATCAGGGCAGTACCCAGCGAAGATCCCATATTCTGGAAAGTTCCTTGCAAACCTCCAACTTCGTTTGAATCTTTTTCTGGAACTGAAGAAACATTGACATTACCAAGTTGCGACGCCAATAATCCCAGACCGGCACCTATCAAAAACATCGACATGGCAAAGCTTAGTGAAGCCAACTCCACATCAACGGCACCTAATAAGAACAGTACTCCAAGAGCGAGCAAGTACTGGCCATAACGTACTATACGTTTCGGGCTGTAGCGATAAATCAGTTTGGAACCTACTATAGAAAATAATATCAACGCGACTGATAGCGGCAGAATCTTCATGCCAGTTTCAAGCGCATCCAGTCCTTGGACAGTCTGAAGATAAACCGGCACAATGAAGAAAACGGCCGCGGTGATCATAAACTGCGCCATTAGCGTGGCGAGACCTGAACGTAATCTGCCAATCTTTAGCATACTCACTTTAAGCAATGGTTCACCGCCAGTTTCTTCAAGTTTTTGCTGACGATTATAAAACGCCCACAGCAGTCCTGCTCCAACAACCAACATATATGCAACGACTGAAATACCGAACGGAGCAATTTCCTGGCCGCCGATTTCTGGCTTAACGATAGGGGTGATCCAGCCCCATGTCTTACTTTGAAGCAAGGCCAACACAATTATTACCAAGCCCGAAGCCGATAGAAATGCGCTCGGCATATCGATTTTTACATTACTGCGGGCAGGCATAGATTTGAATTTTTTAGCAAAGGGGCAATTACTCCAAGCATGATAATAACCTCGGCAATAAAAACGTAGCGCCAAGATAAATACGTCGTCATAAAACCGCCAATTAGCGGTCCGGCGGCAGCAGCAGCGCCGCTGATTCCACCAATGATGGCATAAGCCGTGATCCTATCCGTGCCTTTATAATTAGTCGCAACCAATGCGGCAATGGCCGGAATTACAAGCACCGCGCCAATACCTTCTATTACAGACCAGCCGACGAACAGCATACCCATTGATGAAGCAATAGCCGTAATAAACGAACCAAGTGCATAAATTAATGAACCAACTACAAAGGTTTTGACCAAACCCCATTTAGCGCACATTTTGGCACCTACTAACATTAGTGCTGCCATGGTGAGCGTATAAAACGCGATCGCCGCCTGCATAGCATTGACGGTCGTTCCAAGATCTTTAACCACGGTCGTGATCGACACGTTCATCACTGTACTATCAAGTACCATTACAAACTGCGCCAGCGCCAAAATTATTACTACTGACCATTTTTTCATATGCTTCCCCTTGCAATATTTCTTATATATATCGTACCACTTCGATGGCCATTGTTTACATATTGTCCGCTGTACGCTACATTTATAGATAAGAAAAGGTGTTTTATGCCATTAATAAAAGTAAACAATCTGCAGCGCAAAGCTTTGGCGATTGCCACCGTAATCGCAATTTTGGCTGGATTTTGGTTTCTTCGCAATTACTTGATGCTGATTATTCTCTCGGCAGTTGTCGTTATTTTATTTAATCCAGTTTATAAGTGGCTGCTTAGAAAAGGTCGAAAACCGGGTACTGCCGCCACCCTGACTCTTTTTGCGTCATTCTTAGCAGTTGTTATTCCGGTTACGGTAGTGATTCTACTGACCGTTTTCCAGATAAATCAATTAATTAAGGCCGTTTCGGATGGCTCTATTAACCTAGATTTTACAGAGCTGGCACGGTCGATTATTGATGCTGCCAATGATCTGCTCGTAAAAGTTGGCTCAGACTACGTTATAACAACAGATAAAATTACCGAAGCCTTCACCTCTTTTGTAGAAAATTTTGGCAAGACAATACTGGACAACATTCTCTCCTCGATTTCAGGCGTGTTTGCCTTTATCACCACGGCGATTATTTACATCTATGTCTTTATGTCGATGCTGATTCATCAAGATAAGATCATCGATACTGCCAAAAAATTAAATCCGCTTGGCGACCAAATTAGCAACCTCTATTTCAGTCGTATGGGGAATATGACCAAAGCAACGGTGCGCGGACAATTTATCATCGCTTTTTGTCAGGGTACAGTTAGCGCGATAGGTCTGGCGATAGCCGGGCTTAACGAACTATTCTTCTTTATGTGGATGCTACTGACCGTTCTGTCGATTGTGCCGCTTGGTGCTGGTATCGTGACCATTCCTATTGGTATTGCGATGATTTTGACCGGCAATATTTGGCAAGGTATCTTCGTGATCTTAAATCACCTGATTGTCGTTACCAATATCGACAATATACTGCGGCCAAAACTCGTACCACGCGACGCTAAACTCGATTCAGCACTAATGATTTTGGCTGTCTTTGCCGGCATCGGCCTATTTGGATTTTTTGGAATAGTTATCGGCCCAGTCCTTATGATCGTATTGATAACAACTATACAAATCTTTTTGGAGGTGTTTAAAAATACCGAAGCGATTGAAATAGTTGATAGTGAAAAAAGTCCTAAAAAACACCGCTTTAAAACATTCTTCCGAGGCAAAGAACCAAGTTAGCAATTGCTGAAGCTAATGGTGTAAGTATTTTTACTGGAGAAGTTGCGACTTCACGTTATAGTGCGTCCTATTAAGAAGAAAGGACAGTACTTATGCAAGAGCAAGTTGACACATCCAGAGATTACCTCGACAGATTCTGGAATAACATAATTGATGCCCTACCGGCAGTTATTGGGGCATTACTGCTCCTAATCATTTCATATTTTGTTGCAAAAGTTGTAGCGGCGGTTGTTCGAAAGCTACTCAATCAAGCTGGCTTAAATCGACGCCTGCACTCTGCACAAGGTGGAAATTATATTGAACGAGCCGTTCCTAACCCTTCAAATTTCGTTTCTAAAATTGTATTTTGGGTACTCTTTTTGCTTGGCGTTTCAATGGCTGTTTCAGCGCTAGGCATACCAATACTTAATGATTTTCTTCGAGGCGTTTACGGTTACTTACCTAATATTCTGGCCGCTCTGGTTATCTTTCTGGTTGCAAGCGCCATTGCTGCTGGGATTTCTGGACTGGTTATACGAACAATGGGCGAAACAGGCACCGGTAAAGTTGTGGCAACCGCAGCGCCAGTAGTAGTAATGAGTATTGCTGTATTTATGATTTTAAATCAACTCAAGATTGCACCTGAAATTGTAGTAATCANNCTTGGCGGAGCTTCACTTGGAATGGCGCTTGCTTTTGGACTGGGCGGCCGAGAAGTTGCTGGTAATATATTGTCTGGTATATATGCCAAAGGTCAGGCTGCGAGTGCTCAAGCTCGGGCCGATCTTCAGACCGGCGTTAGAAACACTAAAAACGAAGCAAAGCGCAAGCTAAATAGATAACCCGGACACTCATCTAAGACTGCCTCTTCTTTGTTATACTGAAGTATAGTATGGGTGTAGTAACAACCAAGCCGGTTATAGAGATATTCGACCTTACTAAAAAATACCAGGGTGCAAAAGTATTTGCCCTGCAAGGACTTAATATTTCGGTATTTGCTGGTGATGTTTATGGATATTTAGGACCAAACGGAGCCGGTAAATCTACTACTATCAAGCTACTTATGAATTTTTTGCAGCCAACTGCCGGCGGCGCAAAGATTCTTGGCAAAAGTATTGTCGATGATTCGGTTGCATTAAAACGACACATTGGGTATTTGTCAGGTGATATCTCACTCTATCCAAAAATGACTGGCAAGCAGTTTTTAACTTACATGTCGGAACTTCAGCCCAGTACAAATAGTGCCTATAAAAAAGAGTTGGTCAAAAGACTCAAAATTGACCTCACAAAAAAACTTGGCGAGCTATCCCGCGGCAACCGTCAAAAAGTTGCTATCGTTCAAGCATTCATGCATAAGCCTGACGTACTTATTTTAGATGAGCCAACAAGTGGTTTGGATCCGCTCATGCAAGAAGTGTTTTTCGAGTTAGTTGCCGAAGCTAAAAATCGAGGCGCGGCAATTTTTGTGAGCAGCCACATTATGAGCGAAGTTCAAAAAATGTGCAACCGCGTTGGCATAATCAAAGAAGGTAAATTAGTGGGCGAATACTCAGTCGCCGAAATTGCAGGTGAAGTAACTCAAACATTTGATATCGTTTTTAATGGCAAAATGCCAGCTAAATCGGAGGTCTCTAGAGTGCCGGGGTTAAAAATTGTTAGCTATTCGGCTCCGACTATTACTGTGCATATGACAGGTAAATTATCGCCACTATTTTTATTATTGGCTAAATACGACGTCCAGAAATTAGACGCAAAAAACTTAGATTTGGAAGAAACTTTTATGCATTTTTATAAAGATAAGGATGCAAGTTCATGAGCGTCGTAATACTTTGGACACTAAGGCAGCGCAAACGCAGTATTATAGGCTGGTCAATTGGCGTTGCCGCGTTTATATTTATTAACCTGATTTTTTATCCGTCATTTAAAGATCAGGCCGCCGAATTACAGAAAAGTTTTGAAAATTTACCTGATGCAGCCGTGCAACTGCTTGGTGGCAGTACTGACTTTTTTTCGCCGGTCGGCTTTATGAACAGTCAAATATTCTTTATTATGCTACCGCTGCTTTTCGGCATCTTAGCCATTAACTTAGGCTCAAAGCTACTAGCCCAAGAGGAGCAAGAAAATACAATCGAACTACTACTAGCCCGTCCGATCAGCCGATCTAAACTATTGGCAGCTAAAGCGATTAGCGGCATCATAATACTGACTATCGTGGCCGCGGTTTCGCTTCTGGTAACTATTTTGGTTTCTAAGGCGGTTGGCGTCGAAATTGGATCAGCACCTCTGATCGCTGCAACTTTCATGTGTTTTGTTCTAGCGCTAAGTTTTGGCGCAATTGCCTTCATGATATCGGCATTTGGAAAAGCTAGAGCCATAAGTTTAGGCGTTGCAACAGCTGTCGCTTTGGGAGGCTATTTAATCAGCTCACTTTCAAACACAGTGAGCTGGCTGGAGGCTCCAAGTAAAATATTGCCGTTTAATTACTATAAAAGCGAGGCCATATTGTCGGGCAACGCTGATTGGTCATACTTAGTATATTTCGCGGTATTACTTTTTGTGGCTTGGCTAATTTCTGTGTCAATATTTCGCAAACGAGACATTGGCTAGCAACCTGAACAAGATTGAAAAAAAGATGGATTTAGTATACAATTTGATCTGTTAATTTACACGTGGCTTGCAGCTCAGTTGGCGCAGTGGTAACTGCAAAAATAGTTAAGTAGCGTCTTTAGACGCTCTAACCAAGAGAGCTAGCAGTCAAAATTAACAATAAAATATGTATGGCGGGTGTAGCTCAGTTGGCGCAGTGTTAACTGCAAAAATTGTTAAGTAGCGTCTTTAGACGCTCTAACCAACAGCTTACCAAGCCAGTATTAACAATTTGTATCGTATGGCGGGTGTAGCTCAGTTGGTTAGAGCGTCTGATTGTGGTCCAGAAGGTCGGGAGTTCAATTCTCCTCACTCGCCCCAAATTTTAAAATCGAGATTAGTCTCGATTTTTTTATATGATTATATTTAAGAAGATCGTGGCGAGGATACTGAAAATAATACTAAGTATCAGCGGCCACCATAAAAATTTTACATATACTTTGCCGCTTTGATCAGTATCGATAGTTGGAATTTTTTTCATAGCCTTACTCCTTTAAAACAATTTTGCCTCAATATCGAGAAAGAGGCTGTAAAATATCAAGCTGGCTATCTGATACAATACCCATCATGAGAGTACTCGTTTTTGGAGACAGCATTGCCTACGGCTCATGGGATAGCCGGGGAGGTTGGGCCGATCGGCTGAAACGCTGCGCGCATAGTCTTACCCTGCAATCGGACGGAAACCCAAAAACACAGGTTCTCAACCTTAGTGTTCCGGGCGATACCAGCACAAAAATACTAAGACGATTAGACCAGGAAATTACCGTAAGACAGCATCCTGACTGGCAACTTGGACTTATTTTTGCGTTTGGCACCAATGATAGCCGTGAAAAAAACGGAAAACCAGAAACGCCTTTAAAGCAGTTTGATCAAACTATCGAAAAGATTATTGCTTACGTCAAAAAATATAATTATCCAGTATTATTTGTAGGTCCGCCACCACTTCAACAACCTAATGTGGTGCTTAGCAGCCAGACGTATATTGATGAACGTATAATGGAATACGACGCGGTCCTGCAGCATATTAGTGAAAGTGCTGAAATGCCATATGTGAGCACCCGACACATATTCGAACAAGCCGGTGTCAGCGAGCTATTTTGCTTTGACAAACTTCACCCCAACGAAAATGGGCACGCCCTAATTTTTCGTCAGGTTGTGCCCAAAGTCGAAGAGATGATCGGACTTAAAATGCCGCTAGATCTTGTGTAAGCTGACTATCGTCGTTGCTAGACTCTACATTAACGGCGTCCAGAGCTTTCTCTGCTTCATCAAGGTCTTTGGTATCTTTTATCTCAGGTGCTTCAGCTACATCGTCTGAGTTTGCCTGATCATTTGTAGGTGTCGGCTGGCTGGTCGATGCCGTCGGCTTATCATCCTGCTGCCGACTATACACGTTATAGCCAACCAGTCCTAAAACACCGACAACGCCCACAATCACCACAACTGTTACTAATGAAAAACCGTTCATATTTGCTGATATTTTCATAAGTTTATTCCTGCCCCTCTGTGGTATTTGATGCTAACTCAGCAGCAGTCTTAACGGCTACGATTAAATCTTTGATGGAAGTCTTGTATTCTTTCATGGCAACACTGACTTCTTCACGTGCTCCCTTAAATGCTTCGGCCACGCCCAATGGATCGTCGCTTTCACACTTAAAGTCTACCGTCGATGTTTTCAGATTTTCAACCGCTGCAGTAACTGCATTTTTCTTGGCTGCCACATCACTGACTAATACATCGTAATTCTCTACAGTTAATCCTTTATCGGTGTAGAATTGCTGGGTTCTTTCAGAAATTTTATTGAATACTTCAACTTGCTTAGACACGCGCTCACCGATTCTTTGCATGCGCTTGTTGATAGACTCTTCTCGCTTCTCGCAGGCTTTAAGTTTATTTTCTTCTAACTTAGCGGATACCTGCGCTTTACGCTCTTCGGCTTTTTTCTGCCTTTCTTGTTCGCGCTGTTGTTTTTCTTGCTCAAGTTGTTCGCGCTTTTCTTTAAGCTTTTGTTCAAGTTCCTGCTTTTTTTGCTCGATTTGTTCCTGCGTCATTGCTGGCCGATTAGAGGCTCCGCTTTCTTGCGCATTTGATTTAACACTCATGGCAGCAAACATTAATAAAAATGCTACCAAAAATACTATAGCCGACCCTAAGAGTCGTAGTGCTCTACCTTGATTTACCATCTATACATACCCTTCAAACGTTAGCTTGGTCTTTTTAGCTTAAGCTGAAAAGATAGATAAATCAAGAGAACTATGTTTCGTCAAATTTATTCTGTAAGTGACCATTGTCACTTCAACTCAGCGCATTTGTGTGATTAAATGTAAGATGCGGTAAAAGCCGCACCAATAACAAATAGTTCACGTAGTGCAGACTACGATCCTTACGCTGTAATATGGTCGCTTCGCGTAATGGGGAGTCAGTAGCGAAACCGGGCACTGCCAGGGCAAAATGAGCAAAGGCTCAAATTGTACTTGGCGCCCCGCTTTAGCTAGCAGTAGCGACAGCGGGGTTTTTGCTTTTTAGAACACTAGTGGACAATTAATGCCTCTTAGGGCAAGGAGAAACGCATGCGTTCATATGGACGTGCGTCTATTAAAGGCGCCCTAAAACAAATACTACTAAGTATTCCATTGGTGGTCTTCTTCACCTTTGCGATTACCTCAACCGGTTATGCAATGTCAGCCGGGGAGATAATAAAATATACAAATATAGAAAGGCAAAAAGCTGGTCTGCCAGCACTCAAAACTGACCAAAGGCTAATGTCTTCGGCTGCGCAAAAAACTTCCCATATGTTTGCGCTGAACTATTGGGATCACAATGCGCCCGACGGCACATCGCCATGGTACTTTTTTAAACTAGCAGGCTATAACTATAAGTACGCCGGTGAAAATCTGGCTAAAGGCTTTAGTTCCGACTCTGGGGTAGTAAATGGTTGGATGAACAGTCCTGGTCATCGAGCCAACATCTTGTCTCCAAACTATACAGACATTGGTATAGGAGTGCAGACAGGAACATTACAAGGACAACAAACAACATTGGTAGTCGCTCATTACGGCTCAACTCTATCGGCGGCACCGCCGGCAAACACCACACCAGCACCAGCTCCTGCACCGGCTCCAGCGCCTGCGCCTAAGCCTGCGCCAGCACCAGCGCCTGCACCAAAACCAGCGCCTAGTACTCCATCAAGGCAAAGAGTACCTGTAGAGCGGCCAATAATAGAGCGTCGTAAAGTAACGAAACAGCAACTAAATTCGTTGCTGTTTCGTTTGACATCCACTATAAGTGCGATGCCATTAAACCTGTTTACATTCTAGACTATTTTTCTGAACGCTTAAACATTCGGCCCAGTCGCTGACGATTTGCATAAATTATTGCCGCCAAGATTAAAGCTGCAATGATTAGATACGCAATCGTAGAGCTATTTGAATTACCTGATGCAACCGTAGAGGCAGCTTCAGTTCCAAGTACGTCGCCATCAGATTGTCTTACGCCGTCAGTAGTTGAGTTGCCGTCAGCGTTAACCTGGCCATCTTGGTCATCGTTAGCGGCACCAGCTACTGCTGCGGCTCCGGCTGCTGCAAGCAGTACTCCGCCCGCTGGTAGTCCCAGACCTTGGTTAACATTAGTGTTAGCATCGCCAGTCAAAGTTGAACCATTTCCAGCTGCGTCAAATGCCTGAACAGCGGTAAATCGTTGTCGGTTATCTGGGGAATTATAGGTAAAGGTAACCGTTTGACCTGGGGTCACATTGATCACCCCAACTTCAGTGGAACCATCTGCTGTGAAGTTTGGTGCAGCCGAGCTAAAGACTCTAACTTGAGTGATGTCTGATCCAGCTGGAACAGTAAATGATACTGTGTAGCTATTTCCGTTCCGGGTCGTTCCACCATAAGCAAGCGGCGCGCTGGCTGCAGTGTCAACCGTTACGGTTTTGGTGGCTGATGAAACTGTCGTGCTGCCATTATTTGCAGTGAAGTAATATTGATAGTTGCCATCGGCCGGAACAGTTACCGCGAAGGTACCTGAGTCGCCGAATGGTTTGGTGGTTGTCCTAGAATTTATCTGTGATCCATTCTGGAATAACGCCACGTCAAGATTGTCGCCGGCGTTAGTTGAAAGCGCCGTGAATTCTACGTTGAAGGTTTTGCTTCTAGACAAAGTTGTAGGAGTGGCTATATCAACTTTCACGAAAGTTGCTGCAACTGCAGATCCTACGCTTGATGCGGCAGTGACGAGGCTTACGACAACTGTTACTGCTATGAGAGATAGACGTTTCATCGCTGACCTCCTTCCCTTTCGAGTCTTCTTGAACGTTTGTATATCAACAGTCCGATTCCAAGCATCAAGGCCGGGATTACCGCCAGTAAGGCTGGGAAGTAACTACCAGTCCTTGCAAGTACTTCTGGAGCGGTGAAGACTGAGGCAACAACGGGACTTGCTACTGCAACCTGTGTACCAACAAATGGTGTTGACGCTACGGTCATGTTGCTCAAAACTTCGCCGCTTTCTTCGGAGTCAGAGCTGGCAGCACCAACTGCAAAGGCAATGTCGGGGTAAGTTCCGGGCGTTACCACATTTGAAATAGTCGCTTGGTAAGTGAGAGTAACTTTTTCACCTGGCTTCATATCCCCTAGCTGCCATTGTCCTGGCGAGGCGTAGGTTGGCGGTGTAGTAACACCAGCTGTTTTGAGGTTGCCACGCTCGTTAGAGTTGGCTGTGTATGAGCCGGCTACATATTCAAAGTTGTCCGGTGGCAAATCATTTACCTGTGTATCAAACACTATGCCGCTGTCTTCAGGTACTGTGACTTCCAGGGTGTAAGTAACTACATCCCCGACAGTCGTTGGATTTGGTCGGTTGTTCGATTTGGTGATGTTAAGTACTGGAGGATTATCGTCGTTGGTAATGTAGCAAATAACTGAATCGCCGTAGTTGATGGTTCCCTTACAACTTTCGCTGTAAGTTGTGGTGTAACCAACTGCTTCGTTTTCTGTGACTTCATACTGACCTGGGTCAAGAATGTATGGCCCTTGGATATTAGCAGGAATATTCTCTAGTCGAGTTTCACCATTTGGACCTGACACCACATTATAGGTAAAGTCACTTGGCTGCTGGTTGTTGCCGCTATTATTGATGACTTCTTTGATAACGGTTAGTTCAGGTTCCAAGAGGTCGTTATAGACCGTGCAGGTAACGTCCTCGCCTGGGCGAACATTTACCCAGTAGCGATCATAGTATTCTTCTTCGTCTTCGTACTCGTCGACCCACTCATCTTCTGAAGTATTGAGTGATCGTGGGGAAATTTTTTCATCAAATTCACCATCGTATTCGTTATCACAAACAATCTCGTCTAGCTCCCAACCGTCGACTTCGCCTTCCTCAAACCAGTACTCACCAGGTTTAACGTTGCTGAATTTCTTTTCTGCTAGCGCTTCGTTTTCGCCGTCATCGATCAGAACAAAGTCTTCACTTTCTTTGCCATCATAGTTATGGCTGAACGGAAACTCGGTGTCACTATATNNGACTAGGCGAGGGTTGTCTACTCCGTTTTCGTATTCGCCGTTATAGTCGAGGGTTTGCAATGATTCACGGTAAAGTACCGGCTCGTCGTTACATTCAACACCAGTCAGATCCCAACCTTCTACCTCAAATTCTTCAATTTCATACCAACCAGGTGTGAGTCCTGAAGTTTCTTCAGTGTTAGGAAGAGTTGGATCATCGTCGTCATCTAGGGTGAATTCTTTCTCAAATGTATCTGGCAGCACTGGCAAAATTTCTTCATCCAGCACGCTTGTATTAAACATTACGTCTTCAATCGGCTCAAACTCGAAGTTAAATTCTCTGATTTCAAAGTTAAAGTCTTGCGGGTCGTTAGGTACCGCATTCTTTGTAACATTAATCGTCGCCTTGCGGGTGTTGGTTATGTAGCATTCTTTATTTTCATCCTTAGCGACCGTCACCGAACCGGTAGAATCACAAGCACCGCTAATTTCCTTAATATAATCATTAAGGTCAGTTCCAAATGCGCCAGTTTCAGATACAGTGTGCGTTCCAGTTGGTACCTTTACTTCGCCGGTTGATTTATCAAAAGTCTCCATTGCTACTGTGGCTTTGATTTCACCATTGATCAAGAGATTGAAGGTACCGGTATCGTTTGAAGGAACGATGTTTTTTACTACTTTAATTGTGCCGGTGTCACGGGCGTTTAGGTAGGTACAAGTGATTGAATCACCGGGGTTAACCGTAACTGTAAATTCTTCGGCTTGAGTTACTTGTCGATCGTTGGTACAGCTAACAGAAACAAAATGGTAATCGGTCTTTTGAACTTCCTTAACGGTGTGTTGGCCAGCTGGCACTTCAATGGTTGAGCCAGTTACATAGTTGCCTTCACCGTTAATATCGAAATTCCACTCTGCCGAGTTAAGGTCATTGGCTGTACCGTCACCGTCAGTGTCGACATTTTTCTTGATAGTAATCGAAGCACGACCTTGATTTCCAAAAATAGTGTTAGGGTTGGTCTCGCCAGATTCATCAATGGTTACGGTGTAGCAAGTTCCTGCGGCAGGCAGTGTCTGCGCCCAGCCAGACTGCTGAACCTCGCAGACTTGGTATACGCCTTTTGGTACGTTAGTGAAGCTAAACTCACCATTTTGGTCAGTTACTTTAGATTCGACTACATTATTCATCAAGCTATCTTGATCTTCGTTGTCGTTCAGTAGATTAATAGTCCAGCCAGAAAGTTTTGGCTCGTCAGTTTGTTTTTGACCATCACCATTAATATCGTTGAACTTGTAGCCAGCAATTGAACCGTTTTGGAAGTTACCGAAGTTTTGATCGGTCACATTTTCGCCCGCACCCACAGTGACACTACCTGGAGAAAGTGTTTGTACCCAACCATTCTGCATTACTTCAGCTAGATTATAGGTGGTTGGTTGTAGCATTAAGAAACTATATAAGCCGTCGCCATCCGTGAAGGTTGAAAGTTCGTTTCCGTCCAAAATTCCATCGTTATTAGTATCGATAAAGATGTTCCAGCCACTAAGTGCCGGCTCGCCTTGATCATAGACACCATTGCCGTTAAGATCGTTAAACTTGATGCCACTAATTGAACCGCGCTGCGTATTTGTAAATGTACATGTGATGTTTTGCCCAGCCCCAAGTGTGACGTTCACCGTAGCGCCATTTGCGCTGAATTGCACTCCAGTTCCAGTGCAAGTTAGTCCGGTCAGATCCCAGCCATTTACAGTTGTTTCGCTGAAGCTGTAACTACCCGGCAGTAAGCCAGAGAATTCTTGCTGGTTTGAACGGGTTGCGTCGCTATCGTCGTCAAGTATGAAGCCTCCAAGGTTGCCACCACTTGAGAATACAAAGTCTTGTGGGCTATTTGGTACCGCGTCCTTTACAACTGTGATTTTACTAAGCTTAGTATTAGTTAGCGTACAACTGACAGTCGGCACGCCGCTTACCAGGGATGTATTGCCGTTAATTGTCAGATCATTACAAGTATTACCTGTCAGCGACCAGCCAGCTGGAACGGTTTCGCTAACAGAATAGGTTCCGTGCTTTACGGTGTAAGTTACGCTTTGGTTATCAGAGATATTTTGGGTTGCAGTGCCAACCACACCGGCACCATTAGCTGTGATGCTAAACACTGTTGGATCGTTATCAGGGTTGGTTTGCTTGGTAACTACGATGTTGCCGCGTTGATCATTTACAAATGTACAAGTAACGTCTTGACCGGCCGATAACTGAATTGAAACAGATCGATTCTCGAGGTTTTTAGTGACCTGTGCTCCAGTTGAACAGTTGATTGCCGACAGATCCCAGCCAGCAACCGCTGCTTCAGTAAAAGTGTAAGTCCCAGTTGAAAGATTAGTAAACTGCTTTTCGTTAGAAAGCGGGCTTTTTCCACCATCTACACCGCTATCATCATCAAGTGAAAAATTACTTACGCCGCTACCAGTTGCCGTGAAAGAGAAATCTTGTAGGTTATTTGGAACAGCGTTTTTAACAATCTTGATTTTGCCTGGTGCAGTACCGTTATTAAAGATACAGGTCGCATTTTTAGAAGTTGTGCCTTGGGCAACGTTAGCTGTAGCCGTGCTGCCGCTGAAGGTACAGTTTGTACCGCTACCGCTCAGGAAAGTTTGGCCGGCAGGCCCGTTAGATTCGGTAATAGTGTGGTTGCCATCTGGAGTAACGTTCGTAAATGTAACTTTACCATTTGCATCTGTTGCCACAGGCGTACCATTATCGAGCTTAAATGACCACTCACCTTGAGTTGCACGGCGGTCTACTTGTCCATCAGAGTTAGTGTCCACCCATTTTTCAACATAGATTTCTGGAAGTTCAATAATATCTTTAGCCGGGATAGGCACGGTCATCGAGCCGATATTCTTGAAATCTCCGCTCACCTTAGCAAGTTGGGTATGCTGGGATGAACCGTTACATTCACCTGCTTCGTTAGACAGTTTTAAGGTGTAGTTTACGGTAGAATTACCTTTAGCACTGAAAACCACATCTAACGACTGTTCCCAGTCTTCGCCGGCATCAACTGGCGAACCAAACTTTGTTACCGTTGGTGATGTACCGGAGATGTTTTGAATTGAACCCAAGACAAATGTGCCGTCAAAGAACTTACAAAATGGATCATCAACCGTGAACTGGACTTTCATGCGACCGCTCGCTGGATTGTCTGACTTTACTTCAAATCTAAAGTTGATATTCTCACCTTCTTTATAGGTAGTGATGTTTCCGTTCGACCAAGTGTTACTAGGTTTTAATTGACCTTCGTGGTCTTCGACATCAATATCGTTAGCTCCAGCGTAGACATTTGGCGAGGCCAAAACTGCCAGGGCGACGGTACTTAATACCTGGGTTGCTAAAAATAGCAACGCAATACCAAACAACGTCGCTTTTCGCGATTGATTCTTAAGGGCTGAGAACATAGAAACCTCCTTGCACGGCTTTGCGTGGAGAGGTTTCGCTACTAGCTCCCTGCTTTCCAAGCGACCAAATTACGGAAAGTCAGATCAAAGCTCCCACTTTAATTCCCAAATAATAAATATGTATTTTCATTTGCAAGTATGTAGCATTTTAAACAATTAGTCAAATTGTATTTTTAACTATGTTTTTACCCAGGCAAACCGCTCAGTAAAACTATAGCCATTACAGGTATAGTCACGTTGTCCGAACCATACCAAGATATGTTTTCAAGTAAGGTTAATATTGCCGGAGCAACGATTAGTAATAAAAAAGTGTCCGGCAAATTTTCAGGTTCAACAAAGAGATAAGCCGAAAACATGATTGCCATCGAAACGTAAAAAAACGTCATTGAACCAAGCATCGATTTACCGTGACTCAAAAGCATATATTTGGTGCGCTTACCCCATTTGAGGCCAACAACTGCTGCCAACGCGTCGGCGATAGCCAGATGTAAAATAGCTGCAGTGAATATCCAGTTAGCTGGCTCCAAAAAGGCGCATATCCCAATACCAATTGGATATAAAATCTCGCCTTTTGTTATTCGTTTGACCGAATGAATAGAGCGGAAGACCCGGAATTTTGAAGAAACCCCAATAACCAGCAAAAAAGCGATGCTCAGAAGTTGGATTTCCCGCCACTCCAAAAAATACGGCGTAAAGGCTACAATGACGCCGGTTCCCATATGAATTAGCTTTCGACTGGTCTCAGAGCCAATGTACTTTTTCTTAAATAAATATTCGCTCGCCTGAATCAAGAAAAATATGGCGATACAAACCGCAAGGAAATCCAGCATTGGACTACTTTGCTACTTTTTTAGGCGGCCAAGGTACAAAAATACTAGTTCGTTTGGCGTAGGCTTTGTAAGCAGCGTTGTCTTTGTATTTCTTTTCAAGTAGCGGCACGCCGGAGACAAATAAAATCAAATAGGTAATCGTAATCGGACCAATCACTGACCACCAAACAGGGTAGATACTCATACTTATCAGCCATACGCCCCACCAAACCATCACCTCACCAAAGTAGTTTGGGTGGCGGCTATACTTCCACAACCCTTGATCCATAACTTTATTTTTATTCTGATTTTTCTTAATGAAGACGCTGAGTTGCTGGTCGGCAAAAAGTTCTATCGCAAAACCGATTGCCCAGACAGCAAAACCTACGGTAATCAGCACGTCCCAGTGCAAAGAGTCGTTATCCATAAACGCAGCAACAATCGGTAACGACACTAAGAAAAGTAACAATGCTTGAACCAAAAAAACCCTAAAGTAGGCGTTAATCGCCAACGAACCGCGCCAACGCCGGCGCATTTCTACGTAGCGATGATCCTCTGATTTTTTGCTGTTGCGCATATATATGTGGCCCATCAGACGAAGCCCCCACGCGACCACTAAAACTAATAGCAATTCTTGTGCAAAGTAGGTGTTACGTTCATTCAGAGCCAGCATTGCAAACGCTACTGCGATAAACCCACCACCCCAAGCAATATCAATCAAATCAATCCGACGCTTAATCATAGCGTACAAAAACCAAACCGAAAAATACGCCACCGACACCAGCAGTGCACTCAGAGGCAAATTAGCCGTCCAATCCATCTAGCCTTCCCCCTCGTTAGACCCTAGCAATAAATCCATTAGTAGTATTGTAGCACCAAGACTGGCCTGCAAAGGCTATATTTTTAAAGCAATGTACTCCAGTAATACCAGAATTTAATCAGTATGGTAACTAAGATTGCTAGCAGCCAGACAACGACAATATCAAAGTGATGCCTAATGGCGAAATTTCCCAAACGGCGCCAGCTTTTTGTCAGGTTTAAATTATTTTCAACCAGGTTATATATCGTCACATACCAAAATCCCGGGATTATCACTGCCCACGAAACCATGCAGTATGGACAGAGCGACTCAAGCACAAAAACACTTTGAAAGATCAGCCAATGAACAAATAACACCCCTGTTAATAAGCCCGTGTTCAGGGTTAGCCAAAACCAGCGCTTAAAACGCGCGCCGGCAAACATGGCAAACGCAATCGTGCCAAGCATCGTAAAGCCCACCACGCCAATTAACGGGTTTGGAAAGCCGAGCACTTCAGCCTGATCGGTCGCCATAACCGAGCCGCAGCTTATAAGCGGGCTAATGTTACAGACTGGGTCGTAGGCCGGATTTTTAAGATGTTTAATCGTATCAATGGTTAATATAAACGACGCCAGAAAGCCAACTACAGCCACAAACATCAGTAGACGCGGCAACATCCGCGACACTACATGCTCAACTTCTTGTTTATTTTGCTGCATTAAAAACTAATTATACGTTACATAGCGACCAAATTTAGTACGTGTACGTTACACCAAGAATCTTCGTGTTAACATCGCCAGTTAGAATTGTTTGGTTGCTTTTATCCTTGACGTTGTAGTTATTTAAGATGAAATTATCAAAGCTACCGCTTGAAGTGATAATGTTTTCATTGCCGACAAATGGCGTATCTAACAGATCTTTAGTAGATTCAAAAATCACGGTTTTAGAATTATTTTTTATGGCAAAGATTTGGTTTTTGTATGCAAAGTAAGGTGTATTATCTTCCGGCATATATCCCGCACTAGAAAATGGATCACCATTAACTAAAGCTTCGGGCGTAAGTTTTTCACCAAATTGCCCCATTTCCGTTACGGCGTTTCCGTTAAGTTTGACTGAGCTTAACGTGTAAGGTGGACCCAGATAGTATCCGATTATATCTGGTATTTCCAATGATTTATCAATGGTCTTTTGCGTTATCAAAATCTCGCTAAAATCATCGTTTACCGCTTCAAAAATCACGATCTNNGTTCGGTGTTGGTGTTTGTAGCAAGATCTCGCAGCAAAATTGCTTTATCCAGGTTACCTCCACAACCATAACAACCCTCCGAATATATGAGCTTTTTCTGCGCCGCGTTATAGCCATGCAAAAATACGCCCCGCGAATCATTACTAAACAGTACCTGCCTTTCGTAATTGGAACTTGTTAGATCAAGTTTGGTAACTTGATTTTTACCATTAGTTGGCAGGTAGCCGTAGACGAGTGATGAACCATCTGACGAAAATATTATGCTAGTAAATTCATACAAATTATTTACATTGGTAGCGCCGGTTTCTTTAAAAATTTCCTTGAAGTTCTTGCCGCCATCTTCGCTAAACCATATTGAAGCGCCCGTATTTGAGTCAAGATTGGAGTCCAGAGTATAGACAACTTTATTTTTATATACAGCCGATTGACTGATATTTGCTTGTGGTGGCAAGGCAGTAACTTTTGTTTTGTCTCCCGATGAAGCAGGCCGCCAGAATAGTTCGAATGGCGCAGAGTCATTGCTACGAAACGCATACGAAACAGTATCGAGCTTTAATTCTTTTTTTGCTTCTTGTTGAGGTTGTGTTTGAGTTACAGGAGTATTTGTGGCGGGGGCAGGATCGTCTTTTTTAAGTACAAGGAAGTAGGCTGCTGCAGCACCGCCCGCGAGAAGTAGTATCACTAATAAAATGATGAGCCACTTCTTTTTACTCGAACCTTTGGGCTGGATGGGTTTGGTAATGGCTAGCTCTGGACTGGCCGGCGGTGTCCGGGGCTCGGTGGCGGTAAAATCTGGCGTTGGACTGGTTTCTGGCGCCGTTTGCGGCGGCGACTCTGGCTGAGGCGTTTCCGCGACAGCTTGTTCTAGCGGCTCGTTGTTGACCGGCTGATTATCGGTTGGCTCATTGTCTGGCATTACGTTGCTCCCTAAAAAACTTGTGCTTATTTATTTAAAGTATACGACAAGAGTCAAAAAATCGTTTGTTTTTCATAAGCGTTTTGACACAGCTAGTGTGCTTATGTTTATACTGTCCTTTGTAACGTAAAGGGAGGAATGGATGAAGAAACTTTTATCAATTATTAGTGGTTTTACGGCCGCGTTTGTATTGGTGGCAGCGCCGCTCGCATCCGCCGCACCGACTACAACTGTAGTTACTCCAGGCAATACAGACGGCTGGACTTTTGCCTCTGAAAATACAGCTGGTGGCACAGGTAACTATGTTAGCGGCCCATCAACACCACCATTAGGTACTGGTTCTGCTCAGTTTAGTCTTACAGCTAGTAATCAAGGATACATTCTGGCAAAACAAGGTTTTGCGGGCACAAAAATAAGTAGCCTAACAAATCTCAAATACAGCACTTATGTGCAGTCAGGCAATAATACAATTGCGCCAGCACTACAATTTAATATCGATCCGAATGTAGATGATGCAAAAAATTTGTGGTACAGCAGACTAGTTTATGAGCCTTACTATAACGGCGCTGTTGTTGACGGAACATGGCAAACATGGGACGCGCTTGAAGGCGGCCAAGCTGAATGGTGGTTAAACTGGAACACAAATGCCACAAATGATTATGGAACAAACCCTTGCCCACAATCTAATCCTTGTACCGTCGACGAATTGTTGACTGCTTTTCCGGATATAGGCGTAAGAACTGATGCCAACGCTGCAGTACTTTTCAAAGTAGGTAGTGGCTGGAATGTTCCTTTCACAGGTAATGTAGATAAGTTTGAGATACAAGAAACAACTTACGATTTCGAGGTGTTAAATGCGCCAACAATCTCATCTCCAGCCAACAACGCTGTGGTTACACCAGCTGCGTTAACAGAAATTGACTGGAATGACGTGACTACTGCTGTGAGTTATCAATATCGTTCATTTACTGATGCAAGTTATACTTCGCAAGCCTACGACAGTGGTTTTATTCTGGTAGAGTCTAGAATACCAACTCCTGGAACACCTGTGGGTACTTACTACGTGCAGGTACGAGCAATGGACAGCATGGGCAATATGAGTGCTTGGAGTAATGACGCAAGCAATCCTTATAAAATTGTCGTACAAAATCCAACTCCTCCGCCAGTTGTAGTACCGACCAATATTGATCAATGTAAAAAAGATGGCTGGAAATCCTTTACCAACCCATCCTTCCGTAATCAAGGTCAATGTGTGAGTTTTGTTGCTTCAAATGGTAGAAGCGTGGCAAATATCAACCAGCTTCGTTTCTAAAAACAAAAACTAAACGAATTAAACGGTCGCTAGAGATGGCGGCCGTTTTTTATTGAGTAGAACTTTCAACAAATTTGCGTTGACGATCTTTTCTGTAAGCTTGAATAAACTTAAAAACTTTGCGCGCCAACATAAACATCAAATAGTACGTGTAAAATCTCTTAAAAACAAACTTGAAAGGCATAGTATTTACTCCTCTTCCGGCACTTTTCCGCCGGATTTCTTGGCTTTAGACAGGCCAATTGCGACAGCTTGTTTTGGGTTGGTCACCTTCTTACCGGTTGAACCGCTTTTAAGCTGGCCGCGCTTGTATTCATGCATGGCCTTTTGAACTTCTTTTTGGGCTGTAGGTCCATATTTATTCATACTAGCTCCTTTTACTGAGTTAAAGCTGAAAACGCCCACAAATTAGCATAGGTTAAATTTTTCTTTGAAACTGTAAGATAGCTCACAAAATTAGGCTAATGCTCGATCAGCCAGCTGACTCATATCGCTAGGAGTAATTTGTGATTTTACAACGTATTCTTTGGCACCTAATTGCATCACCTTTTCCACCACTTCGCGGTCATGCAGATTGCTAAGCACAATAATTGGCGGCGGCTGTTTGGTGTCTGGTTTGTAGGTTTCTAAAAATTCTACACCGCCCATTTCCGGCATTAACAAATCTAAAAAAATAACTTCTGGTTTAAACACTGGGATAATTTTTAAAGCTTCTCTGCCATTAGACGCCACTTTGACTTCATGGCCGTCTTTTTGAAGAATCAACGAAAAAGCCGTACTCAGCAATTCTTCGTCTTCGACCAGTAATATTTTGTGACTCATGGCTTAAAAATAGCCGCCAGTCGTGGCAGCCCTACTGCATAGTAACCTTATACGACTTGCTTTGGAAGAGAAAAATAAAAAGTACTGCCTTTTTTATCTTTACTCTCAAACCAAATCCTGCCTCCCATCACATCAGCTATCTGTTTAGCCAGATATAGGCCTAGACCGGTGCCGGTTGTGTCGATTTTTTTGATATTTTCGGCCCGATAAAATTTCGTAAAGATGAATTTATGCAAATGCTTTGGTATGCCGTAGCCGTTATCTTCGACGGAAAATATTACCTCTTTAGCGCGATTTTTAACAGTTATTTTGACCTTGCCGCCATCTTTTGAGTATTTCAAAGCATTTGATATCAAGTTGGAATAGATTTCGCCCAGTAGCAAACGATCACAGGTAACCACCACTTCGGTCGGTGGATACGATGAGGTCACCTGTAGGTTTTTGCTGCGGATCAAGCCAGTCAGGTCAGTTATAATTGCGCGAACCAGCTCGGTTACATTAACTTCCTGCGGCTTAACACTGATCTTACCGGCCTCAAACTGCGAGACGTCAAGCAGAGTAGAGATCAAACCATTCATTCGGTTTATGGCAGAAATGATTGTCGCCATGTGTTTTTGCTGGTCTTGATTCAAATCCCCGTAAAAGCCACTTTGAAGCATGTTGGCATAAGTGTTGATCGCCGAAAGCGGTGTACGCAGCTGGTGTGAAGCAATCGAAATAAACTCAGTTTTCATGCGGTCAATTTCGTACTCCAGCGAAATATCCTGAAAGACTTCGACGGCGCCAATTGGCCGGCCCTCCAGCAATATTGGAGATACTGTCAGGTTAACAGGCAGTATAGTGCCGTTCTTGGTTTGGTAATAAGTCGTTTCAGACACTGGACGGCCACTCATGAAGGCTCTAGTGATCGGTCGATCCATCGGATCTGACTTGTTGCCATGCTCGTCAACCTGCATGATTACTTTTGGAAACCATTGGCCTATCACATCATCGCGTTCATATTCCAGCAGTTCAAGCGCCGCATCATTAATACGATAAATGCGACCATGCTCGTCAGTAGCAATCGCACCGGTACCGATGTGCTCGAACAGGGCTTCCGCCCTAGCATGTTCTTCTTCGTATTCTTGGTNNTGCCCCGCCTACGATTACGTTAATGACTCCAATCGGTTAGTGTATTCACTTACAACTTTCTCGTCTTCAGTCAGAAGTGATACAACTGCAACAATCCAGTCATTAAGCTCCGCCAGGTCGGCTTTGGTGATTGATTCTGGATCTTTATTTAAGTGATTTTCAATCTGTCGATCAATAAAACGTTTAGCAGCCGGTCCCAAGTAATCTTCAGTGATGGTGACGACCTTACAGTAGAGTAAATTGGTATTTTTGGCCATTTTCATATCTCTTCAATCTTTTGCAACTTTTTGGCGCCTCTTGCAATCAACAGAAATCCAATAGCAATAATGATTACCAAGCCGTAAAGGGTCGTTAAAATGCCTCGNNCGGTGCCAAGCGCCATGAAATATCGAATTGCTAGGATGGAGATAATCACCACGCCAATTCCATTGGCAATATGTTTGAGCGCACTACGATAAATGACACCGTTTACCTGCTCTTTATAAGTATGAATACACGTAGCCGCCTGATAGCCAAGATAAAAGATCAAAAGATACGGGAAAATTACAGTTGACGCTAGTAACCAATCAGGCAAAAAGTAAGCTGTAGTTAAACCTTCATCGACCGGATTGCGCCGGTATGGATCAGCCAAAGTAATAATGACAAAAACAAGTCCGGCGATAACCATCACAATCATTGCTACACTTTTCCAAGCCCATGAGCCAGCCTTTTTAGCAGTCGCCGCTAGTTCGCGGGAACCTTTGGCAAGATAGTAAAAGGCGTAGAGCAAAATAGCGATATTAATGTAATTGGTTAAGATAATTAAGGACGGTGTTAGGTCTTGGTTTTGCGTGTAAAATAATGAAAAAAGGCTACTAATTACAGAGGTGACAGGTAGCCATAATACTAGAATAAGTAGACCCCTTTGTAACTTTCTAAACGGCGCCTTCTCTGCTGATTGAGGCAGCAAAGAGACGTAGCGCGAAAATTTATAGTAGCCATAGTAGGCGACAAACCATATTGCCACTACCGGCAAAGTAACAGTTAGTTTTAGGAGCTGAGCTTCGGCGGTTGAAAGGTCATATTTAAGCAGCGCAGAATTGTCGGGCGGGATCACCAGCGAAAGCACGATATAAGCAACGCTTAGAAGAGTAAATAGCCAGAACATTCTTTTATTATTCATGAAGACCTTTCAGCCAGAACTATATACGCAGCGTTACAATAGAGCAATTTCTGCCCATACGGGTAGCGATCTGCTTATCCAAAGCTGTGTGCTGCTAGATTATAGCCCACAGGCGAGCCTTTTGGGGGTAAAATATTTTACAGTCGAATTAACCTTTACTATAGTCGATTTTGAAGCAGTGGACTGATCACTTGTACAGTTTCATTCATGCATAGTAATCGTTTGGTTGCATTGTCTAGATTTTCACCTTGAGTTAATGTTTTGCCACTTTCAAACAAAAATAAAGCCTCTCGCCATATATGTGTTCGAGAATTTCTATTACCAACTAAAAACCCGGCAAAAAGCCGGATCTTTAGTTGGTCGGGGTGAAAGAGACAACGCACGACCGCAGACATGCTCAAAGCAAGCTTCTGTGCGTGACTTTGTCGACCGAACCGTTCGACCTATCGATATTTTGCTTTAACAAAATATCGGGTCGAAGCTGCGAGACGCATACCAAACCAATCAAAAAGCCCACCATAAGTGGGCTCATTGATTGGTCGGGGATAAAGGACTCGA
>JRYK01001258.1_pt1 | contig 24399 bp, 22 predicted proteins | sample 235381 | NCBI WGS metagenome assembly JRYK01 (sample SAMN03074220, study PRJNA261476) | activated sludge metagenome | biome: Wastewater Treatment Plant; feature: Wastewater; material: Activated sludge; isolation source: activated biomass of a wastewaster treatment plant treating hydrocarbon... ... | reverse complement strand
TATCTGTTCGTTATCACCTCTACTATTTGGGGCTTGCCGTCATAGCACATGAACTTATAGTCGACGGGATACGATCCGTTCTCGTCCGAGAGAAACTCTTCGACGATAATCATGGGTTTTATCCCGCGGTACGCCCATTCGTTAAGCTCGTTCCAATAGCGTTGCCGCAGATACTGGTTGCACTTGCGTACAAGCTCTTCCCCGTTCATCCTGGATTTCGATACCAGATCGAAGCCCCTGTTCATTACAATAACTTCACCCGATGAATTGTTGGACTTGACTATGTAGCGCTCCGTCATGTCGCCGAAGGGAATATCAGCCGGATTATCCGTTGCGAAATACAGCTTTTTCAAGAGATTCCCGAAGCCGTTCTGCTTGAGGTAATCGATAACCTTGTATTTATCCTGTGTAATAGTGAGGATAGGCCTCCGGTCATATTTCATTCTCCATCTTAGCTTCTCATTGAACGTACGAGGCTCTTCCAGCAGCTTTTCGTTATACAAATCCTGAACTATCTCCCGGGCTGTTTTCATATATCCGCGAAACAGACGGCCCCTGCCTAATTCAAGCCGTCTAATAAAATAATTAATGTTTTCATTGAGTTTCGTCAAGATTCAAAACTATATCGATATAATACATACAATCCGCTTCAGTATATAGATGGTTTTTACAACGGGAGCCGCGAGGTAAGGCGAGAGCCGAAAAAACTTACTTCCATGATGCGGTAATACGTATGTAACGGCTGTCAGGGATTTTAGAGGATCGCGCGTGAGCAAAAACGATTTATCCGCGTCAGGCAAAAGATGGTCGCACATGCAACCACGCAAAGATTTTCCCCCACGGGACCCAAAAGACAAAAGACGCCATCATGTCAGGGAAAGGGAGCCCCATAAGGATCCAGAACCCCGACATCATAAAGAATAACAGCGGCAGCAGCACAATCCTGATATAAGAATGAAACAGAGCGAGCGGAGCAAGCGCCTCAAATATTATGGTCGCGACAGACATTGATAAATGGAGGTACGGCTTGCTTGCGACCCAAAACGGGAGCCAGTCGATGGGAGGCAGTATCCTGCCGCCCGTAAATCCGTATGATATCAAAAGCGATTCGAGGAAATGCGACGTAATCCAGTCCATTCCGGAATTTCTTATCTTGGACACCCCCGCGGCGCAAAATGCGAGCGCGACCACTACCCATATCAGACGTATCGGCCAGCGATACTCTCCGTCCGCATACCTGTTCGAATTCACGGGGGGGAGCCACCCTTTCCGCCTGAGTACGCTGTCCGCGGAAAAACCGTCCCCGCAGTAAGAAACGGCCAGTATGCCGATTATAACGGTGGCTAGAAACATTATGTGAGGGGGATGTCCAAAGCTCTTCGTAATGCCCACCAGGTATGCGCCTGTGAAAAATGCCAGGATAGTCGATACCCTCGTGAATAGACCGATCGAGCTGCAGAAAAGACTAGTCAGCCATATATAACCCAAAATGCCCATAACCTCCGGAGAAAAAACCGGAATATTGAAATAATCGAATACCGGATTGGGCTCGAGCTGAAAATATACAGCGGGTATTTTGCCCCATAGGGCGAAGGGCTCCCTCATATACAGCAAAAAAATAATCCCGAAGAACAGAAATCTGGAGACGCCGAGATCGACAGGGTCAGCCGGCGCAAAAAAATAGTCATATACTTTTTTCACAATCGTCATCGCTTTACTTGGTAATGCTGCGATTTCCCGTTGATAAGGGAATATATCAGTTCATCCGTATGCTTCGTACGCTCAGCCGGGACACCCGTCCAGTCCCACGTGATCCTGTAAACCTTAATTCCGATGAGATCGGGGCAGCCGTAGAAGCCGGCTTCCCGGTTATCCCGGTATATCGCGAATAATTCCCTCATCAGCGTGTCCAGATTCTTCCGCTTCTCTTCACTATCCCCGAATTCATAGATAATGCTGTTAGCGAAACTAATTCTGTCCAGAGGCAGAAAACATTTGGAAAGCTGCAGCCCGATCTCCCCGCCATCGGGCGTTACGCCTCCGAGACGCATCCATTCCACCTTCGTTTCCTTTTCCCTCGAATAGCTGAACATCGGATAATTAGAGAACGGGAAGACTTTAGGCCAGGGCCTAAGGACATGAAATATCTGGATCAGAACCAATAGAATTATCAGTTCGACGATGAATAACCTGCGAAGGCTGTCGATTCTTACCGTGTCTTCCAATTGTCTCACGAATGCCACGAATTTTCCCACTGATATCGACTCCGGCATACTCATGAAAATATTATGACACTCTAAAAGCTATTTTACCGATGTTCCCGATACAGCTCTAAAGCAGCAGGCGTAAATGCATTTCTTCCTTCGTAAGCCGCGGCACAGCCTATATTTGTCGGAAACGCCTCTTTCATATATTCAGTATCCGAATACGGATACCGGAGCCGTATGTCCGCGACCTCATCATTAATCGACAATCAGAAATCTGCATGAAGGCCGGGCGCTAATTCTTAATCGCGGCCGCATAATTATAACACCCAATACGTTCGTGCGTTTATCACTCCCGGTCATTCAAACACTAGATCCATGGACCTTTTCAAGTGATTAATCAACCTCGCTCCAACCGGGCTACTTCCTTCACCACGAACCCGTTCTTTAAATTCTCCGGCTGACTTCACAAAAACTGGATAAAAGGTGTAAATTTAAAGAATATATAGAAGGTTATCCGGAAATCCAGGAAGCATAATCTGAAAGCAGCCGGTTTAACGTATTTAAATACAGATGATAATATGATCAACGATATGTCGGACATATCTTTTGAAACGTACAACCCGTTCACACAGTTCAGCAATGTAAAAGAGATATGGACGTATTTGCTGAAAAAATGTCCTCATACGTATTTCCTGTCGTCCGGATGGACAGAAACATGGATAAAGAACCTCCCTCTCGACTGCAATTTATCTCTCGTGGTCGGCTTCAAAAAAGAAAAACCGGTAATCGCGTTCTTTCTGGGCTCAAAAATTTCGAGCAGGCATAAATTCATGACGTTCAGAGAGCTATCGCTTAACCAGACGCTCATCCCGGACATCGACCGGATATGGGTCGAGTATAACGCCATTCTGATTGATCCGGAGCTCAAAATAAATCTCGACTCGTTGCTGAATCTTAGTCTCATAAAACCATGGGACGAGTTCAGAATGGTGCGGTGCTCATCGAACTATAAAGCCAATCTCATAATCGACAGTAACCCGAACGGCTCGTATATATTAAAATCCAAGAGGCTGAAATCGTATTATGTGGATTTGGATAAGGTTCGCCGCAACAATTATGATTACCTGGGGATCATAAGTCCGAAGCAGAGGTACCAAATCCGCCGTTCGATCAAAGAGTACGAGAAAATGGGGAAGATCGAGATCCGCTCCGCGGAAAATACGGCAGAGGCGCTTAAAATTCTCGATGAGCTTACCGAGATGCATCAGAAAAGGTGGTCCGCCCGTGGTGTCCAGGGGACAATGTCGAGCAGATACGCGCTTGACTTTCACAGGGATCTGGTCTCGAGCCGTTTTGAGCACGGCGAAATTCAATTATTGAAAGTTACCGCCGGCTCTCACGTTCTCGGCTGTCTTTATTGTTTCCTCTACCAGGGGGATGTGTCAGGATATATGTGCGGCTTCAACTATCTCGACCGCCATGTTTATAGTCCGGGGGCAGTTTGCCATTATTACGCGATAGCACACAACGCCATGAAGGGTTTTAACAGTTACGATTTTCTTGAAGGCGAGGATAGTTACAGAGAAAGACTATCGACGGATATAAACTCGATGGAAACCATCGTCATACGGCGAAAGAACATCAAATATACGATAGAACAGTGCATTATGCGGCTGCGTGAGTTGTACAGAAGGAAACCTTCAGGTATGAAGGCGGTGAATTTACTGCCGTTTTGACCGGGAAGCGGCGGTTCCGCAGTTATAATCAAATTGAAGTGTATAAAGGGTAGGAAATCCTGTTACCGATAATTCAAAGCTTGTGGATAGGCGATTCATTATCAGTTATGGAGCAGCTATGCATCGCCTCTTTTATAAAAAACGGCCATATATTTCATTTATACGCATACGATGAGATAAAAAATGTGCCTCGCGGAGCCGTATTAAAGGACGCGGGCGGGCTGATCGGCAAAGATAAATTATTCAAATACAAAGACCGTGACACCTACGCTGGCTTTTCAAACTTATTCAGGTACAAGCTGCTGTTCGAAAGGGGCAATTACTGGGTCGATACCGACGTTATATGCTTGAGACCGTTCAACAGCGATTCCGATTACGTTTTCGCCAAATCAAGGTCCGGCAAAGTAACCGGCGAGCCCGATCGTCAATACTGGACCGAAAGCTGTGTTATCAAAGCGCCCGTCGGATCGAGCGCAATGGATTACTGCTATGATAAGTGCAGCAGGGTAAACAAAGCCGAAGTAAAATTCGGGGAGATCGGCCCTTATCTCTTAAATTCGGGAATCGAGCATTACGGACTTGAAAAGTATGTCACGAAAGCCGAAACATTTTGTCCTGTCGCATACGCAGACTGGTCAAAGCTCATAACCGGCGGACGTAAAATATCCCTCATCGAACAGATGAAGATGACGCTGCACCGAAGCAAAGGCGTACATCTCTGGCACGAGATGTGGCGTGTTAACGGTATCGATAAAAACGGGAAATTCCCGGATACATGCATTTATGAACGGCTCAAAAAAAGATACCTCGAAGACTATTGATCGCTCGGCTTCTTATGGCAAGGCTCGCTGAGGGGAGAACCGGTAAGGTCACTTTTAAAGTACTTTACCCGCTCGGGACCGATAATCAGGACTATGAAATGATAACCAGCAGTGATCACTAGTATATTTACCGTATCAAAACAAACTATTTTGTAATTTTTCTGTATAGGGCAATATATTGCAATATGGGAACTCAACGGGCTGTTTCCAACAGAATGCCTGTGATACAAAGCCTCTGGATCGGCAACGAGCTGTCCATTATGGAGCAGCTATGCGCATTATCCTTTTTAAAAAACGGCCACGAGTTTCATTTATATACATACAATGAAGTAAAAAATGTCCCACCCGGAGTTGAATTAAAAGACGCGAGCGAATTAATAAAACCGGATAAGATTTTCAAATATCAAAAGCGCGACACTTACTCCGGATTCGCGAATATGTTCAGATACAAGCTCCTTCTCGAGAAGGGCGGCTTCTGGGCGGATACGGACGTCGTTTGCCTGAGACCGTTCGATGACGGCCCGGAATACGTCTTCGCCAAATCCAGAAGCACCGAGCCTTCCGGTCATATGAACGGCAATTATGATATGGAGAACTGCGTTATCAAAGCCCCCGCCGGTTCAAGCATAATGGAATATTGCTACGAAGAGTCAGTAAGCCGTGACCCCAAAGAACTGGAATTCTGCGAAACCGGGCCGGACCTGCTGGAAGTCGCAGTGAAAAAATTCGGCTTCGAAGATTATATAGCGGGCGCCGAGACGTATTGCCCTATCAGTTACAGGAACTGGAGCAGAGTAATAAACGGCAGGCTTTCGGTCAGCCTTCTTGAAAAAGCCCGATTTGCGCTGCATCGTTCCAAGGGGCTCCATCTCTGGAATGAAATGTGGCGTTTGAACGGCGTTGAAAAGAACGCACATTTTCCAAAATCCTGCATCTACGAGAGCCTTAAAGATCGATACCTGCATAATGGTATTGAAAAAACATATGAAATTAATGTAGATGAAAATGTCTTACGGTCTGATTAGAAATACCCGCAACGGCGGTCATTTTCTCTAGCTGTACTCCGGGACCGGAATATTAAAATATCCTGAAAAAGACGTGCTTCGTTCATTATTTTCTGCGACATCATTTTTTGCTTGTATACGCATTGATTCATCATGTATGATTTGAATTGAGAAGCTGCGATGCAATCCTTGGGGTAGTTCCACCGGCGTTATTAGGTAACGCCGATTGCACCGTCCAAATGCAGGATGTAGTCGCAGACGGGTTCAATTACTTACTCGGGTGAACGCCGTCTACAGATTATTTGCAGCGGGGTGAGTGCATAAAAGACGGTATGATCGGCTTTGCTTACAATATTCCAGGCGGGAGAGGCATTATACTTTAGTATTTCCAGAGATCGAGCTGGATCATAGCAATCGCAACGAATACCAGACCGAAAGGACCGCCTGCCGGCGGACCGATGAGTCGCTCATAATAATACGCCGCACATCGAAATTGGTTTATTTTTCGTCCCGTCAAGCCGCCTACCATCTTCATACGCACTGATTAATTGCATATCGGAGAATATGAAGATGTTATCACAACCATTAACACAACCACTAAAAAGCTGCTACGCCAGATTATTGTCGGTCTCTTTTGATATGGGCCCGCCGGATGCAACTACTTTATTGGCCGGCATGGGGAGAAGCGGAACGACTTGGGTTATGGATATTATGAACCATAAGAACGATTATCGGACGATATTCGAGCCTTTCCTTCCATCAGAAGTGCCTGAGGCATTTTGTTTTAAAATCCATCACTATATCAGACCCAACACAGTCGATCCCCTGTTAGAGAGACAAGCAAGACTAATACTGGGAGGAGGCGTAAAGAACAAATGGGTTGACATCGGAAGAAAAAGAAAACTCGTCTACCACAAAAGAATTGTTAAAGATATACGATGTAATTTAATGCTGCCGTGGTTAAAGTCCCTCATCCCTGACATGCCTATGATCTTACTTGTCAGGCACCCGCTGGCGATAGCCCATTCCTGGGAAAGACTCAGCATGATGCCCGAAGACCCGATGTGGAACGACAGAAGGGATTTTGAATGTATCCTCTCACAGAGCACGCTCCTTAACGATTATCAGATCATCGGACAAGCTGCGAATGAGATAAACACGTCCTCGATAATGGAAACGATTCTATTCATATGGTGCGTTTTGTATTACGTACCCATAAAGCAATTAAAGCAAGGCGATGTATACATTACATCGTACGAAGACCTCGTATTGAATCCGGAAAAGGCATTTACCGGATTATTCAATCATCTTGGAGTAGAAATGAACTGGAGAGAGATTCACCTTTTGTTCAACAAACCTTCAATCACGAACTTTCTGAAAAGAGATTTTAAAGAAATGGAAAAAGTGTTGCTCGGCTGGAAATCGAGGTACAGCAAGGAAGAGTTGAAGAGAGCGTATCACATACTCGGATTGTTCGATCTTCAAGACATTTACGGGCAGGACGGCCTCCCTTCTAAAAATTTGCAGGGAATCCTCTACTCATAAATTCTTTGTAATAAAGAAGATAGCTTTTCTTTGGCTCCCTAAGTGCTGATATTATCCGCGGCTAACATTATGTTAACCGTGAAATTTTCCCACATTTGAGGCTTCTTGATTAATATAGACAAGGCTGTACAATTCATCATAAGTCGGGTCTTGGGGTTTTACAAATAATGAGAACATATTGTTTTAAGATATGCACTTATTCACCCGCGTGAAAAAGATGGGGGAGTCAGCATGACTGCAATCGCCGATCAAAACGCCGAAATAAATATCGGATTCTTCGACGAAGCGAATCAACTCCCGCTCGTGATAACCCCGAAGCGCAGGGGCTTGCCCTTAAGAGAATTTTTCAAATCAACAGGCAATGAATTAGAAACAAATTTACTAAAGCACGGAGGCATTCTCTTCAGAGGATTCCGTGTCGACGGGGTCGAGGATTTTGAATCCATAGTGGAGAATTATTACGGAAGTCTGATCGATTACAGGGACAGAACCACGCACAGGTCTCAAGTCCGGGGAAATGTATATACAGCCACTGATTACCCCCCGGAGCTCGAGATTATTCTGCATAACGAAAGCTCATTCGCCGCAAAATTCCCGACGAGGATATTCTTTCACTGCATCGAGTCGACGGAGAAAGGAGGGGAAACACCAATAGCGGACGTCAGGAAAGTATACCGGCAGATCGATCCGTCCATAAGAAAGCCCTTCGAGGAAAAAGGCGTTTTATATACGAGGAACCTTGCGGGCGGACCGTTCGGCTTCACGTGGCAGGAAGTCTACCAAACACAGGATAAAGCCGAGATGGAGAGGTTCTGCATGGAATCCGAGACGGATTACGAATGGATAGACGAGAACAAGGTAAGGACAATGCAGCTAAGACCGGCGATAGCGAAGCACCCCGTTACGGGAGAATTATTGTGGCTGAATCATGCTACGGTGCTCAACGTATTCGCGATCGAGCCCAAGCTGCAGCAGATGCTCCTCAAATTCTTCAAGGAGAAGGACCTGCCGAACAACACCTACTACGGCGACGGCACGAGCATAAGCAGAGAGGTGATCGACGAGTTGAGAAAAGCGTACGACTCCGCGACGGTTGCGTTTAAATGGGAGCCGGGCGATGTACTCATGCTGGACAACATGCTTGTCGCTCACGGCAGGAGGCCGTTTTCAGGCAAGAGAAAGATCGTGGTCGCGATGGCGAAGCCGGTAAGATGGAAAGATCTCGACACGTCGGTCTAGGAAATTTCAAATGTCAGAACGTCTGAGAAAAAAACTCATGGATTTCATCGAGGCCAGAACCAGGAGCTCGGGGAAATCCATCCCCGATGACTTCAACGATGACACGCCGCTCATAACTTCAGGGCTTATAGAATCTCTGCATTTGCTCGAGCTTGCACTCCTTCTGGAGGAGGAAGTGGGCTCTCCATTTGACCTGACCATTTTAAACTTCACGGTGGAATGGGACACCATAAACGGTATCGTAAATTTCGTTGAGAGCCACAGATCATAACATGGGGGTCAACGAGGTCCGGTCCCGCCGCTCGCGCATTGCGCTGATGCAGCACCAGCAATAAAACGGAGGCCCCGAGCCCTGAAGGTCATATCGGCGAAATAACCTAACCCCGCCCGTCTGAGGACGGTGATCGATATTTCTCGGGCGGCGGAAAAACGTCCGCGAACAAAAGTATAATAGCCCCATCTGGAAGCAGAGAATATTTTTCACCCACGATGAGTTACGAGATTACGAGATACGATCCCTTATATAAAGACCAAATCTGTGAGCTCGAGAAAGAGATTTGGAGCCCGGATCCGGATGTAAACAAATCCTACCTTCAATGGAAATATTTCGACAACCCGCATTCCGACACGCCCAAGATTTATTTGGCTGTCAGCGAAGGGAGAGTAATAGCCGTCAGAGGAATGTACGAAAGCAACTGGCAATTAGGCGATGAAGTGTTCACCGCTCCATGCGCAGGAGACACGGTCATACATCCTGATTACCGGAACAATACCGTTTACTCCGATCTCACGAATTTTCTCAAGAACGATTTATACGAACGCGGTCATCGTTATCTTTTCAGTTTCAGCGCGGGCCCCGCGACCTTGCTGCATTCCCTGGCGATCGGGTGGAAAAGCATCGGCAGGATCGGAATGATGAGCAAGGAGCCGCATCCGAGAACCGCCCTTGGGAAATTAACGAGTGATCATAAAATAAAGAAGCTCCTGAAAAACACCGTAGCGGCAGGGTTTCTAAGAAGAGCGGTAAACAAATTCGGCCGCGGCAATGCGCTCAATTATCGGAAGAACAAGCACACGCACATAAGGATAGAAGAGAATCCGATACCCGATGAAATGGCGGCGCTGGCCGCGAAGCTGGTTAAAGACAACAAATTAGTCCTCGCAAGAGACGAAAATTTCTTCAAATGGAGATACGCCAACCCGCTTTCAAAATACGTCTTCTTATATTGGTACGATAAAGAGTTGAAAGGTTACCTGACGGCGCAGACCCCTTTATACAGAAACGACTCCATGAGGAAATTTAATATAACCGAATTGGAAGGCGCAAACTCAACTATCAAAATGGACCTGCTGAAGTCCGCGGTCTCTTTACTGGATACGAGATCCATATCTATATGGTCGAATATGCTGAACGAGGATTGCCGCAGATACCTCGCGTCAAACGGGTTCATCGAATCCAAATCAACCGGCAGCGCTGCCGAGTACACGCCGACCGTTCTGGTAACGATGACGAAGGGCCCTTCTTCAGAGATCGAACATCACGGCACGAACCTGCTCGATATAAACAACTGGGACCTCAAAATGATATATTCGGACGCCTTCTGATTCTCCCTTTCCCGCAGGCCTATAAACAAAAAAGGGAGCCGAAGCTCCCTTTTGTACGTTTATTTTATTCAGTAGAAAACTTAAGCCGTTGCTTTTCTTCTTCTCAGCGCGGCAAACAATCCGAATAATCCGAGAATCCCGGCCATTGATATCATCCCCCACTCAGATAGTGTGGGAATCGGGTTTGGACCAGAACCGGGTCCGCATGGGCCCTTCCACGCAAGGCCGTCGATTACAGCGTCCACACCATTCGATCCGACCAGCGTTGCCGCCCCGGTCGTTACATCCAAAATAAACAGTTGCCTGAGTGGCCCATGGTTAGCATACAAGATTTCGTTGCATTCATCGTAAGCGAGCCCGATATCATTGCTGTTTGAAGGGAGACCGGTGGGGCCAATAATATTTGCGGTGCCTGTTTCGGTCGAGACGGTGTACAGTGTACTATCAGGGGATATAGCGTACAATATGCCGTGCGTGTCGTCATATTCCATACCGGATCCATTGATACCGGCTCCGGAACCAATTGTTGTCAAAGAGCCGTCCGGGAACTGGGCTGTAAGTATATCGGAATTATTGTTATCAATGACGTATAAGATATTATTTGTCTCATCCGCCGCCAGACCATGCCAGTTTGCTGAACCATTCTGGTCACTCAGTAACGATATAATCCCGCTTGTTGAGATCGACCCGATGGCATTTTGACTGACTATATCTCCAGGAAAATCGTACAGGTCCGTACCATAGAGAGTTCTGTTAAGGAAGGCTAGGCCAGTTATGCTCGCATTGCCGTTGAGTACCACAATCGGAGAGGCAACACCGTTTGATGCATTTATCGAGTACAACACGGCTGGCTCGCTGCTCGACAGACCTATCAATCCATCGGGAAAAGACTGTGCTTGTGAGGAATCAGCCAAAAGTACGTTACCTAAAACTATTGCTAATATTAAATGATACAGGTAAGTTGTGATAAATTTTCTCATACCATCCTCCTTTACTTATAAATCATATTACTATGAATCAAAATTGAGTACAACATATTATATTTGAAGATAAAAATATGCCACGACTAATCGTGGATCAGGAGGATTAGCAACATGAGTATATATCCAAGGACGAGATAGCCCACCTTGCAGCGGGAGACCGGCTCAGCTTTATGATTCCGGCCCGATTACGAGCCTTCTCAAAAGCCGTACTCACATCCTTTATATGTCTGCCACGATAAATGAAGACCTTGGATTCATTAGAGTGATTGGGCAGGGAGTCGAACCCTTACGGGCATGAGCGGAGCGACTTTTGAGACCGTCGCGTCCGCCGCTAACCGATTGAATCGGGTAAAGAAGAACTCAACCGGAAACAAGAAAACTTATTTTTGGGGCGGATTAAAATTGAGAAAAGGAAAAGTCAATCCCGGAATTTCCACTTATCCGTTGCTACCTTCCATTGCCCGTCCTCGACCACCATTTCAACTTTTCCAGTCCCCTGTGAGCCGTCAACGCTCCCCTTGACGCTTAACTCGGCGGATTTATCTGAGTTATTTGCCGTAACGATCTCTATTTCCCTCGGATGAGCGGACTGCGCAATATCAACTATCATCTTTGCCGTCTCATCGTCGAGCTGCTCCGCATTCTTTTTTATTATCAGCATTTTTACGGCGGGAATATCACCGGCCATGAGCGCCTTGTAATATTCCGCATAGGCTGTCGCCGCCGGCGAGCCGTCCCCTTTTATTTTTACCTCGACAGGCTCTTCCTGCTTGGGCGCCCCTAAAGCAGTTTTAAACTTAACGTCAAAGGAGAACGTATAATCCGAAAAAGTGTTCTGTCCGGGAGTCGATACTTGCCCCTCTAATGCCCGACTGTCGAGCTTGTCGATTTTGAGAACTGCGTCACCGAGAGTGCCGAGTTGTCCAGCCCAGGATTCGTCGTAAATCGCATTGAGTCCCGAAGCCTGCCCTTTCGTCTCTTTGGATATCGTAACGACTATTCCGTGAATCTTGCCATCCATCGCCAATTGATTCAGTCCGAAAGGAATGTTCTCCTTCGCCAGAGGGCTGTCCGTAAGCACCAGTATTATGTCATCGGGCCCCTCGTCCGCGTACGAATATTTCATCTGATAGGTCTTGCCGTTAGCAGTCATAGTTCCTGTGGCAGTGCCGGGAGCCGCATCTTCCGCATATGCAAGGGTCTCAATCCCCGACAAGAAAAACATGGATGATAATAAAATTCCGATTAGAAGCTTCATGGATATTCTCCTTTCGCCGAACGATTCTCCCGATATTTAATGCTGCCTAATACAATCACCATTCTTTATCGAAGTCAACGGTTACGGTGTGAAGTGGAGCCGCGAAGGCCCTTTGCTTTCGGGCTTATAAACAAAAAAGGGAGCCGAAGCTCCCTTTGTATAATATTCGAAATAAAACTTAAGCCGTTGCTTTTCTTCTTCTCAGCGCGGCGAACAATCCGAATAATCCCAGAATCCCCGCCATTGATATCATCCCCCACTCGGACAGGGTCGGTATCGGGCGTCCGGGAGTTGAAATCGCCCCGGTGCACTGATCAAAAGCCCTGTTAATCACTTCGTACCATGCCAATATTTGAGCCGGCGTGTTCGGCGCGCCTTCCGTGCAGCAATAGTCCCACCCTATAGCGCTCACTATACCTCCGCCGAATTGATCGGTAAACACTGTCACCCCCGTAGTTCCGCTGTAAATCACGGCACCCGGCGCGTTCCCGTATGCGGACGTCAGGTCAGCCGCGACAAGCTCCGCAGGGCCGTTCGCAAACGAGGTCCCCGAGGCAAAGGAAGTAATAGCAAACGTATCGACGACATCTAGGACCGTGATAACGCTTACATTATATCCGAATGAATTGTTCAGAAACTCGTCCTCGCCATTTGCGTGATCGCCAGTGACGATAACACATCCGCCGCTGTTAACGTACTGGGTGAATAACGCATAGGATCCGGGAGATATCTGAGAGATACTCTCCGATACAACGATCGCATCGAACGCGCCGAAATCCCCATTGAATACATTCTCAACGTTACCGTCCGTAAGATCGAGGGAGGTTATTTCATTCTTACCCCTCGCTGCAAGGTACTGGAGAGTGCTGGGGAACGTGCCGAATTCATAATCCGGCGTGCCCCAGAAATCGGTGTCATGGCTGGTTCCGAACTTTATAAAATCCAGAGCGTAGGAAGAGGCGGACAGGGACACCAAAACTGCGAACACGAACATACCAAGAATCGATTTTTTCATATACCATCCTCCTGTTAAGATTTCTCTAATTTACTCAATTTTATGCAATATTGTCAAGGAGAAATGCTTAAATCTACCCTCTTTGGAGCGGAACCGCGCCAAAACAGGGGGTAGTGCGAAAAAGTCCATTGTGCCTCTATATTCCCAGAGGATACCCTGCCCCGGCTGTCTAATCCAGGGTCTGGGGAAAGGGTGGTATTTTCGTGAGCTCAACCTTAACATGAACTTAACACTTAATCGGAATCCGTATGGTATGATTTCGCTTCCGGCTCATACTTTTTGGTTGTTAGGTAGGGAAGTCGCTGCTTACTAGTAACCGCCCTCTAGTAGAAGCCTATTAACGAATACGGGAGGTTGTTCAAGATGGAAACTGTAAATTTGTTTCGGCACTCAACTGATTTTGAATCCTATCCGGCCGGCCAGGTGATCTTCAAGGTAGGGGAACCCGGCGAAAAAATGTACGCCGTTAAAAGCGGCGAAGTAGAAATCATAATAGGGGACAAAGTCATTGAAATGGCCGGGCCGGGCGATGTTCTGGGAGAAATGGCGCTTATTGATGATAGCCCCAGAAGCGCTACTGCTGTCGCTATATCGGATTGTCAGCTAGTACCCATAGATAAAAAGAGTTTCACGCGTCTTGTCCATTCACATCCGTACTTCGCGCTGCATGTTATGAAGCAGATGGCTAAACGGTTACGCAGATAGTTCCAATATCCGACTATAACGTAATCTCTATATAGTGTTTTCCGTTCTGCCCTTTTATACAATCGATTTTTAACCCGTTTAACCGAGTCTCAATCCGAATGTCGAGATCGCCGGTCCCGTGGCAGGTAAAGCAGGTGTTTCGCACCGCCTCTTCCGCAAGTTTGCCGTCATTGAATTGAGCGAACGCCGATCCGCCGGGAGTTTTGAATCCGCATTTGAAGAGAAATGACCCGGCGGCCGTATCGAACTTACACCGGCTTACGGCGGGTCCACGGGAGTCACTACACCTTATCCATATGGGCAGGGAGGGAGTCGAACCCTCACGAGCGTGAGCCCAACGACTTTTGAGGCCGTCGCGTCTGCCGGTTCCGCCACCTGCCCTTTTAAACAGGAACATAATTATTCTATGCAATGTATGAAGAATCAATAGTATTTTCGGAAAAAGAGGCCCTGTTCCGGAATTACGCGCGCCTCAGCCGGGCTCCCCTCGTAATCGCGGCAGTTGACATCATTTGCTCTTCATGTAACATAACGGTTTCATTAAATTTTATCTTGTTTTCGAATAAGCGAAGGAGAATTTCACGATGATAGTGGTAATGAAAAGCGGCGCTTCCAAGGAGCAGATACAGAAAGCGGTATCCACGCTCGACGAGCTCGGATATAAAGCGCACCTTATAGAAGGTATTTTAAGGACGGTCATCGGAGCCGTCGGAGACGAAAGAGGAAAACCCCAGGATATAGAAACGCTGAGCGTGCTCGAAGGGGTGGAGAAAGTCGTTCCTATACTCCAGCCGTATAAACTGGCGAGCCGCGACTTCAGACAAGAGGACACGCATTTCAAGATCGGGAACGCCGTCGTCGGAAGCAAGAAAATTCCCGTCATCGCCGGGCCGTGCTCCGTTGAGAGCGAAGAACAGATAATGGAAATAGCGAAAGCGGTAAAAGAATCGGGCGCGAGCATGCTGAGGGGCGGAGCGTACAAGCCGAGAACCTCGCCCTACACGTTCCAGGGTATGGGCGTCGAGGGTTTAAAGCTGCTTGCAAAGGCAAGAGAGATCACGGGGCTCCCGATCGTCACCGAGATCCTCGATCCGCACGATCTCGAAGCGGTCGTCGAATACGCGGACGTTCTCCAGATAGGGGCGAGGAACTCGCAGAACTACGCGCTCCTGAAACAGGTCGGGAAATCAAAAAAGCCCGTTCTTCTCAAGAGGGGAATGGCGACCACGATCATGGAATTTCTCATGTGCGCCGAATATATACTCTCCGAGGGCAACGAGAACGTTATACTGTGCGAGAGGGGGATAAGAACGTTCGAGACCGCGACCAGAAACACGTTCGACCTGAACGCGATACCCGTGCTCAAGGAAAAGACGCACCTCCCAGTATTCGCCGACCCGAGCCACGGCACGGGGTACTGGCAGTACGTAACGCCGATGGCTCTTGCTGCCATTGCCGCAGGTGCCGACGGGCTTATAATTGAGGTCCACAATAATCCGGAGGTCGCTATCAGCGACGGCGGCCAGTCTCTCAAGCCCAAGAAGTTTGCGGCGCTGATGGAAAAGGCGGCGCCGGTCGCGAAAGCTGTCGGAAGGTCTATGTAGGGCGCGGTCTAGCTCAGCGCTATCACCCTTTTACCTTCTATCCTGAATTTACCGGACGCCACGAGTCTTATAGCTTCGGGGTATATCCTGTGCTCCACACCGTGGATCCTTTCGAGGAGGCTCTCTTCCGTATCGTCATCGTGCACGGGCACGACCGTCTGAAGTATGATCGGGCCCGTATCCACGCCTTCGTCGACGAAATGGACCGTGACCCCCGTATGCTTGACGCCCGCCTCGAGCGCCTGCCTGGCCGCGTTGACTCCGGGGAACGAGGGGAGAAGGGCGGGATGTATGTTGACGATTCTATTCTTATACGCCCTGACGAACCGCGGGGAGAGTATCCTCATAAAACCCGCCAGCGCTATCAGGTCAATATTGTAGGGCTCTATTAACTTAAGGACTTCTTCGTCGTATGCCTCACGGCTCGCGTAACCCTTGTGGTCGAGCACCTCGCACGGTATCCCCTCTTTAGACGCCCGCTCGAGGGCGTAAGCCCCGGGGTTGTTGCTGAAGACGAGAACGATATCGACTGAAGGGATACGGGCGTCGATAATAGCCTGGAGGTTCGTGCCGCTTCCCGAAACGAATACCGCAAGCCTTTTCTTTTTCAAATCCTGCCGCCTCTTTGACCGCTATATCGAAACGAGAAACATAGTACACAAAGGTAAGTTAAAAACAATCGGCCGGCACTGTCAAAGGGATGGTATCCATCGAGTCCGCCGCGCCCGGCGGCAAAGGGGCAAAAAAAAGAACCAAGGCAGCTTCCTACTTTCCCACCCCCGTACAGGAGCAGTATCATCGGCCTCGAAGAGCTTAACTTCCGGGTTCGGAATGGGACCGGGTGTGACCTCTTCAGAATTGCCACCTAGATTCTGCGAAATAAGTTACAACAAATAGAGAACATGTCAAGGGCGTGTTGAATACGGGCGGTAAAAATGATTAAATCTTCAGTTATGGACGAATTAATAAGGGGTTTCACGGGCTCGCTCAGGAGGAGGGAGACCACGAAAGAGACTTACGGAAAAGCCCTTCGCGAGTTCTCGAAATGGTTAGGCGGGACGTCGCCCTCGGTGATGACGCCCGACGACATACAGCGCTACAAAGACTATATTATCTCGAAGCGGCTCTCGCCTACGTCCATGTCGGCCTACCTGACCGCCGTGAGGAGGTTCTACGACTACCTCGTATCCACGGGCGCTGTCGGGGAGAACCCGGCAAGGCGTGTCAAGGGCGCTCCACGTCCCCGCCGTCACCTGACCGATCCCATTTCACGGAGGGACGTATCGAAGCTCATGAGCGCGGTCGATACCTCCTCACCCCTCGGCCGGAGAGATGCCGCCATTCTCGGCCTCATGGTAAGGGCCGGGCTGAGCGAGATAGAGATCGTCAGGCTTAATCTCGGGGATCTGAAATACAGGGGAGGACAGAGGGTAATTTACGTGCAGGGCAAGAGCAAGGACAGGAAGGACGAGTACGTATCGGTTACTCCGCCTATGGAGGAAACCCTCGTGAAATATCTCGAAGAGAGGGTGGAGTCCGGCCCGGACGAGCCTTTATTCCGCGGAATAGGCAACAGGGCCGTAAAGGAGAGAATCTCGACGCGCGGGCTGAGGGCGCGCATAGACCATTATTTCGAGAGCGCGGGGATCAAGAAAAAGGGGATAACGCCCGCGAGCCTGAGACATACGGCCGCTATGCTGGCTATTGAGGAAGGGGCCACCGTTTCGGAGGTTCAGCGCCTGCTCAGGCTCAGGACCCCTGAGTCGGCCCTTCAGTATTTCGAGGAAGCGAAGGAACTGACGAGGAAACAATTTTAAAAATGGAGCTGCGGGGGAAATAAGCCCGGCCCCGCTAACAATGAAATGCCGAATATCGTTCTCTTAAAAGATTTTAATATGGAGCCGCGGGGAAATAAGCCCGGCTACGCCTTCTCCAGATAGCCCTTTATCGGATAGACGCGCCCTGCCCTTTTCAGCTTCTTTATCGCTTTGACTTCGATCTGCCTTATCCTTTCGCGCGTAACCTTGAACTCGTGCCCGACCTCTTCGAGCGTGTGCTCCTTCTCGTCGTCTATGCCGAACCTGAGCCTGACAATGCTCTCCTCCCTGACATTGAGCACGGAAGAAAGCGCGTGATTGATTATCTGCTTGAGCTCGCTCATTTCGAGCACCTTGACCGGGGACGTGGTGTTCGAGTCCTCGATCAGGTCGACTAGCTTGCTGTCTTCTTCGTCGCCGATAGGAGTCTCGAGCGATATCGGGTCCTTCGATATCTTGAGCACGCGCGCGACCTTGTCCGACTGCATGCCTACCTTGTCCGCAATCTCCTCGGGCAGCGGCTCGCGTCCGAGCTCCTGCACGAGGTGTCTCGAAGTCCTGACAATCCTGTTTATGGTCTCCGTCATGTGCACAGGAATCCTGATGATCCTCGACTGGTCCGCGAGCGCCCTCGTTATCGCCTGTCTTATCCACCAGGTCGCGTAAGTGGAGAATTTGTAACCCCTGTTGTATTCGAACTTCTCGACCGCCCTCATGAGCCCCATGTTCCCCTCCTGTATGAGGTCGAGAAACGGCAGGCCGCGGTTGATATAGCGCCTGGCGATGCTGACGACGAGGCGGAGGTTGGATTCGATGAGCTTCCTCCTCGCCCTGTGCGTCATCTGCTCGCCGAACTCTATCCTCTTGAGAGCCTTGCTCAGCAGACCCGAATCCGCACCGGGATCGAGGAAAATCACCTCACTCTTTTTTTTCCGAGACTTGCCTGCCCTGGACACCGCGGACTTTTTCCTGTTCTTGAGTGTCTCCGATTCGCGCCTTTGCTTCTCCTGTTTGTCAATATATCTTCTGGCGACGGACAGTATCCGTTCCATTTGAGTGGTGTTCAGATTGATGTCTTCCAGATAACCGAGCATCCTGCCGTTGTTCTTTTTTATTCTCTCGAAAAGGACTTTCTTCTTCCTGGCGGACGCCGGCCCGAGCTCCTTATTCGCCTGCTCGTTGTCCTCGTACAATTTGTTTATGGCAGTCAGTGAATTCCTGATGCCGAGCTGGAGCTCTTCCTCTACTGCGTTATCGGCGTCGTCGAGAACGTTGGTGATGTCTCTCACGTTAAGGCTGCCCTTCTGAATTTCGTCGCCCAGCCTTATTATCTCTTTCAGCATGACCGGGGAGCCGAGTATGGCTTTCGCGACGATCCTCTTGCCCGTCTCTATCTCCTTCGCGATCCTTATCTCCTGTTCTCTCGAGAGAAGGGAATGGTCGGCGATTTCGTGAAGATAGAACCTGATAAGGTCGTATTCGTTCGCGTTTTCTTTCGCGTCATTCAGATTGAATCCGTACTTTACGGCGCTTTCCTGGACTTCCTCCTCGGTGAACTCCTCGTCGTCCTCCTCAGCGGCGAAGACAATATCATCGTCAAGCTTATCGTCGTCCAATGAATCAACCGCCCTATCAGGCACCCTTTCCTCATCGACTATCTTCATGCGGAAACTGTCTTTCTTCTTATTTCTCATAGGGTCTCCCCTCTTCCGGTTTTTTTTGTTTCATTAAATCGTCGTATTCTTTTAGGAGACGTTTCTGAAGTAAGACATCCTTATTCTTAACAGCTTCGTCCATTCTAATCCGTAGAATTTTCAACTCATCCTTGATCCTGGTCTGTATTAATTTTCCGATACAGCTCTCAATCATCTTACCGGCGGTATCCCTGTCCGAGATACCGGGAGAAGACATGAGGGCCTCGGAAATGAGCCCCTGGGCAGAGCTGCCCTGGAACGAAAGGAGTATGGATGACACGTCGCGGATGCCGTTATTTATTATTTCTTCCAGAATGGATTTGATCTCCGGGTCCGTTACGTATACCGCCCAGTCCTCCTCCGCAACGCTATCCGATAATTCGGGAAACTTGAGCAGAATGTTGAGCAACAATTTCTCATGGTTGTTCTGGGCGCCCGCCGTTCTGACTCCGGCCGTACTCCCGCGTCCCTTTCCCAGCCTGAGCATGGACAGCACCTCGTTCTCCCTGAGCCCGAGCAATTCCGCCGTCTTCCTCGCATAGCTGCTCCTGAGCATGGGGTCGTTCACCTTCGCCAGCACGTCCGCGATCTCTTTCACGCAGCCGTTCATGGACACTTGCCCTTTCCTGTAATCGCCTACGGAGCTGGACAGGTAAAAATCGAGAAGCGTGGGCGATCCGTCCATCAGCTTGTTTAATTCCTCTTTGCCGTTCGCCGCGAGGAACGAGTCGGGGTCGTCACCCTCGGGCAGTATTACCACGCCCGGAAGAAGCCCTTCCTCGAGGAATATGTCGAGCGATCTGAGGGCGGCCTTCACTCCGGACTCGTCTCCGTCGAATACAACGACTATCCTGTCCGTGTAGCGCCTCAGCGTAACCGCGTGATCCCTCGTGAGGGAAGTCCCCAGCGTGGCGACCACGTTTTTGATGCCTGCCGAGAACATGGAAAGGAAGTCCGTGTACCCCTCGACTATGACAGCCCTCTTATTTCTCCTTATGTGTTCCTTCGACCTGTCGAGACCGTAGAAATTTTTTCTCTTCTGATAAATTTCGGATTCGGGGGAATTTATATATTTGGGCTCGTCGCTCTCATTGATCCTCCTTCCTCCGAACCCTATGACCTTCCCCTCGACGCTGGAAATAGGGAATATGATCCTGTTCCGGAACCTGTCGTAATAACCGTCGCCGCTTTGCTTCCTGACAACGAGGCCTATCTTCTCGGCGACGGGAAGAGGAACATTGTGCTTCTTGAGGTACTTGACGATAGTATCCCAGCCGTCGGGCGCATAGCCGAGTCTGAATTCCTTTATTACTTCCGGGGGGATGTTTCTTTTTTCGAGGTAGTCCCTGGCGGGACCGCCTTTACGGCTCTCGACGAGCACCCTGTGATAATACTCCGACACGGCGGAATTGATCTTCAGCAGATTGCCCGTCCGTGATTTTCCCTTAACGGGAGGGGCGCTTTTTTCGATTTCGATGTTCGCGCGCTTGGCGAGGTCAGAAACAGCTTCGGGGAACGTGAGCCCGTTGTACCTCATGTAGAACCCCAGTATGTCGCCGCCGGCGCCGCAGCTGAAGCAGTGGAACAAACCCTTCTCCTCATCCACGTGCATCGAGGGGTTGTGGTCGTCGTGAAAAGGACAGAGGGCCACGTAACCCTTTCCGGTCTTTTTAATAGATGTGTAACCTTCGATGAGGTTAAGAATGCTCAACCTCCTCTTTATTTCTTTAACGAGGAATTCATTGTTAAAATTTACCATCTATCAATAATTCGAATTTTAAAGTAATGCGCGGATTTTTGAAGGAAAGGGTCCCGACCCTGAGACCACGGAATATCGAATACAAAGTAGTGTCCCCCCTACCAGTGTTATACGTATTCCAAATGCGAAACTAATTCTTTCTGCTTCTCTTTATTACGCGCTTCTTGGCGGCGAAAAGTTTCTTCTTCTTTCTCTCGCTGGGTTTTTCGTAATACTCCCGGCGCCTGACTTCCGACAGTACCCCGCCCTTTTCGACCTGTTTCTTGAATCTTTTAAGCGCGCTGTCAATGCTTTCGTTGTTTCCGACCACGATTCCCGGCATTCAAAACTCCTCCTGAAGGTATAAGTGCTCTAAATAGTACAAATTAAAGGATTGGCAATGACTTGTCAAGTACGCACGCCGCCTTCGGTTTGCTATCCTTCGTTTTTTTCCCCGCGGGCCTCGAACACTCCGACCCTCTTCAGATTTTCCTTTATTCTCCTCTCCTCTTCCTTGGGGTCGAGGCTCTCGTGTGCACCCTCGTCCTCCTGGCGGTGCTCCTCGAACCTCCGGACCCACGAATCCCGCTTTTTTCGTACGTCGTCTATGAGTCCCATCGTTGTTCCTCCGTTAAATCCTGTGACATATAAAATTTCTATCTTTCGCTTATCTCGCGGCCCCGGTAGAGAACGCTCGAAACGGGCACCAGCTCCACCTGTTCGCTGATCTTGGGCACCGTCTCCGTGAGTACCTCGATCGTCACCGGATAAGGATGGCATATGCCTATCGCGTATCCGTTCTTCCGGGCTCTCTCGATCAGCTTCTCTATTTGCGATTTCACGTATTCCGGGTCCTTCGAGTTATCTAAAAATACATCCCTTTTCCCTGTTTTCATACCCAGGCTCAAAGCCGTTTTATACCCCAGGCTCCCCGCCGACGTGAAGCTGTCCACAAAGAAGAGCCCTCTTCTCTTTATCTCTTCGAGCACGACCTCCACGAGCTCCTCGTTCTCCATGAACTTCGAGCCCATGTGGTTGTTCACCCCTTTTATGTAGGGGACGGATGAAAGGTTCTTGTTGAGCTTGGCGATTATGGCTTCTTTCGGCTGGCCGACCAGGAGGGTATCTTCCCCGGCGTCCACGCCCATGTAGCCCGAGGACTCCATGGGCTCCATTGGGAGATGGAGCATGACTTCCCAGCCCTTTTTATTTGCGGCTTCAGCCGCGTAACGGGAATAAGGAAGGCCGGGAAGAACGGACAGTGTAACGGGAGCAGGGAGCTCGAGGAGCTCGTCCACCGGGGCTTTGCTCATTCCTATGTCATCCACTATTATTGCGACTTTGGGCTCGAATCCCCCGGTGTCGGCCCGCTCGTCCTTACGCCGGGCCTCCTCTGTCTTACCCGAATCCCCGGTAGGCTCTTCGACCCCTTTGGTTTCGCCCTGTTTCTCCTTTTTTCCCTCGGCAACCTTCTGCGGAGGCGCTCTTTCGGGCCGCTCGAACGTTATATTATGTGTCTTCAGGCCGTCCGATTTCAGATATGCGAGGAGCTTATCGCCCGAGCTCTTGAAAGTCAGCTCGTACGGCTTTTTGTCCGCGAACGATTTTTTAAAGACAGTCTTTATTTCTTTATCGCTGATTTTTTCCGGGGTGTTGACTACTATCTCCCTGAAGTCCCACTTGACGCCGCCGCTCGATCTTTTATAGGTCTTTTTCGCTTCTACGTCCTCCGACGATATGCCGAGGTCGAAAAATGCGCCGGATATAATTCCGTCGGCCTCTTTCACGAGGGCGCTCATTCTCCCGGTCGTGACTGCGCCGGAGCTTTCCTGCGGGGGAATATTCTTTTTCAGGTGATAGAGACCGTAGAGGCCGAGCACGAGTATGGCTATAAACGACAAGCCATAGACGAACGCCCTCACCGCCGTCCCGCCCCTCTTACCGCTTCTGCGGGGTCTCTTCCTTCCGTTGTTTCGCGTCGATTTCGGCAAAGAACGGGCTCTCCCTAGCCCTTGGGTACAGTTTTACCCGCTTCCGAGGAGTTTAAAATATTGACCGCGCTTTCGAGCTGTTTGTCTTCGTCTTTGGTATTCTCGACCTTAATATCGGGCGTCACGCCGACTTCGTTGATAGACCTGCCGCTCGGCGCGTAGAACTTGGCCGTAGTGAGCTTCAATCCCGATCCGTCTTCGAGCTTGATGATCGTCTGAACAGAGCCCTTCCCGAACGTCTTCGTCCCGAGTATGACCGCGCGCTTACTGTCCTGAAGAGCCTCCGCTACGACCTCCGACGCGCTCGCGCTGCCGTCGTTCACCATCACGACGACCGGGAACGTCTGGAAGCTCCCTTTCTTGGTCGCGTAGTATTCCCTCGTCTGGTCCTGGGTCCTTCCCCGGACGCTCACTATAAGCCCGCTGTCTATAAACTCGTCCACGACGTCTATGGCCTCGCTCAGAAGCCCTCCCGGATTGTTCCTGAGGTCGAGTATCAATCCGTTAAGCTGCTTTCCGTTCTGTGCCTCGAGCCCGGAGATGGCGTCCCTCAGCTCCTGGGAGGTGCGGTCCTGAAACTGGACGAGCCTCACGTACCCGATTCCGTTATCGAGCAGCCTGGATTTCACGCTCTTTACAATTATCTTGTCTCTTATAAGGGTTACAACCCTAGGCTCCTTCTCCCCTTCCCTCTTTATGGTGATCTTCACGGGTGTGCCGCTCGGCCCTCTCAGGAGCCTGACCGCCTCTTGAACCACCATTCCGTGCGTGGATTTCCCCTCTATCTCTATAATCTGGTCCCTGGGTTTTATCCCCGCCTTTTCCGCCGGGCTGCCCTCTATGGGCGTAATCACGACCAGAACGCCGTTCTCCTCGGAGACCTCCATCCCCACGCCCCCGAATTCCCCGGACGTGCCTATCTCGAGCTCCCTGTACCGCTCGGGGCTGAGATATGTCGAATAGGGGTCGAGCGTTTTCAGCATCCCGTCGATCGCGCTGTCAGTCAGCTTTTGGGGATCGACCTCCTCCACGTAGTTCCTCTCCACGAGGTCAAGCACCCTTGTGAAGTTGGAAAGCCCTTCGTACGTGGTATCGGCTGCGATGGATTGTGTGTAAGTGGCGAGAACAAATACTAAAAGAACGATGAAATTGTGAATTCTCTTCATTTTCACGATAAGGTTACCTCTTTAATAGAGATTAACCAAACATATATTGATCGGCAACCCGGATTTAGGGCCGTGGGCCGAAATGAGCGGGACTTTGTGGACAGGAAACAGGATTCCGTCTGATCTCCGGGAACCGGCGGGCATGGTTCTCTTGGGCAGGCTAACGTCTACATCGAAATGCGGTTTATTCTATGATGCCGGAATCCAACGATATTTATGCTCACAACGGCTTAACCGGAGTTCCTGCGCATTGACAGCCGGCGCTCTATTT